>CEPZ01020031.1_pt1 | contig 13928 bp, 22 predicted proteins | sample 530461 | NCBI WGS metagenome assembly CEPZ01 (sample SAMEA2620106, study PRJEB7988) | marine metagenome | isolation source: saline water (ENVO:00002010), including | reverse complement strand
CAATTTGATCAATCGTTGACCGAAGAAGAAGCAATTCTTGTTAATGCATTTGTCATAGAGAATCAATATAGTCACCAAGATTTTGATGGAGCATTAAAGAGGTTGGGGTTGTGCAATATGAATTGATGATGATGCTTTTTATTACACTCTACTTCTTCCCACTTTAAGTTTATGTGTTTTTCAAATAAAGAAATTGGTTTCTGGATTACATGATGCGGGCATTGTTTGTATTTCTCTTCAGCTTCTTTTTCTGTGGTGAATTCCATTCGAGCTTCGTGTAAAAGGATAATCCCGCTTGGTTTCAGATGATCTTTCATTATTCGTAGGGTATTGATGGCATCGTAATCCCCAACTTTGCCTCCAGCCCGATGATGGGGATGTAGATGATTGGTAGGGTCATCAGTTGTTAAATTTTCGACGACTTTGCAAATCTCAGTTGGAGCAGTCTCTACACTTAGGATTTCCGCTATTTTTTTTGTATAAAGTGGCTTGTTGTTGGTCATTTTTTCATAGACTATTTCTAGATCAAGCTCCCCTTGCCAAGGATAATACTCCTTGTAGAAAACATTGTTGAGATATTTCAACGCATCAGTTTCTAAAATGAGTTTCCTTTTTACTGCTGAGGCAACGATATCTCTTGGGTCTCTTCTGGTTAAAAAAATAAAGTCCGCAATTTCTAAAAGTCTTTTCTTAAATCGATGAGTCTTAATAATGTGAATGTCTTTTTTATTGGATGCATCGTAATGAGTAGAGAAGCATCCGTATACACTTTGTTGATTAAGAATAAATATGTGACGCAAAGTGTTGTAAAGCCAAGTGCTTCCAGAACGATGCATGCCTGCTGATATTATTATTGCCATTGCAAACCTATATGAATTGTCTTATATTATTTACATGAGAATAAGTTTATTTAGCGGACCCGGAGCAGGCAAATCTGCCACTGCTGCACGTATATTTTGTGAGTTTAAGGAGAAAAGTTACTCCATTGAACTCGTCCACGAATATATTAAGAAGTGGGCATACGAAGATCGAAAACCTCAGTCCTTTGACCAAACTTATATATTTGGTCACCAAATCCACGCAGAAGACTTATTGATGCAAGCGGGCGTCAAGAACCTTGTTACTGATTCTCCTCTCCTCATGCAGGTTTGTTATGCAAAGCGGTATGAATACTCCCTGTGGAAAACTCACTTGGAGCAGTCCCTTGCTTTTGAGGAAAAATTTCCTGCGTTAAACATCTTTCTGGACCGAGATGGCATTGAATATCAAGAGGCTGGTCGTTATGAAGATCACGAACAGGCCATTTGGATGGATCATCAAATACGCAGTTTCATGGATGAACATATTGGTGACTATTTAACCTTACGGACAGTAGACAAAAATGATATATTGTCCGCAGTTGAAAAAGTCCTTGTTTAACCGAGTTTTGAGGAGAAAAGTGATGATGGCCCTACTTTTAGCGACGAGTTTTTTGCTGATTGGCGATATCCAAACGACACCGCCAGAGGCACCACGAGAGGCACCACGAGACATACAGTTTCCTTTCACTGTTCGCACAATGCCCAGTTGGATATTTGAGACACCTGGAGGAGACAATGCTTTGACTACTGTCACCAGTATCCAAGGCAGAGAATTGACCAGACAGGTTCAATATTTGGCGAGATTCAGCCCCGGCGTCTCCAAATATGACCGCCGCACAGCGGAGATGATGGTTGCTCGCACACAAGATGATTTTGATCGTATTTTGAAGTTAATTGGGGACATTAAGGCTCCTCGCAAATTGGACTTCGATAAAGAACTGTTTGTCTTTGTGTTTGCTGGGACCAAGGATGCCAATGACAGAACTTTGGTGGAAGTGGCCGAAGTAGATCGAAACAACGGTCCAATCACCAAACAAGATTTTGTTTTTGATTCATGTTTGGTACGGGTACACATTGATCATTTGGGAGGCGAAGCCATTAAAGGTTACTCGCCTTGGACAATGATCCGAGTTGATAAGGAGACGTTCTTTAAAGAACACCCCATGACAGGCGACACAAAGTTCGTCATGATTGAGGCTCGTTCTTATGTGAGGACTACTGACGAGAAACCATTGGAGAATGCACGCTCAAATGATGGGGATTGATGGGACCGAGATTGCGAGAGGGATACGCTCTGAGATAAAGGGGGAAATCTCAGGGCTATCCCCTTCGCCAAAGCTTGGTGTAATTTTAGCAACAGACAACCCCGCCAGCGAAATCTACGTCAGTCGTAAAATCCAAGCGTGTGATGAAGTTGGAATTCGATCAACTTTGGTGAAAACCAATCAACTTGAGAAGATAATCGCAACCATTGAGGATTGGGGTCAAAAGAAAGAAATAAATGGCATTCTCCTTCAACTTCCGGTAGATGTGGAAGGTTTAGAAGACCCATGCGAATTATTTTCTTTGATTAACCCATTGAAGGATGTCGATGTGTTTCATCCTGTAAATACTGGGTTGCTCTGTCAAGGAAGGCCACGGTACAAACCTTGCACGCCTCATGGCATCATCAAGATGCTTGAACACATTAAAGTGCCCATTCTGGGTAAAAAGGTCACAGTAATCAATTCAAGCAATATCGTGGGCAAACCCTTGTCCAATCTCTTGATCCAAGAGGGCGGTACTGTTACAGTGTGCCACGACAGGACGCCACCCCACATTCTTTACGCTGCTTGTCAAAATTCAGACATAATCGTGGTAGCGGTTGGTATTCCCAGTTTCCTTAAAGTAGAGATGGTTCGACCGGGAACGGTGGTTATTGATGTCGGAATCACTAGAATTGGGAAAAAGATCGTGGGAGATGTGGATGCAGAAGTAGCTCAAGTGGCGGGGGCGATATCCCCAGTTCCGGGGGGAGTTGGCCCGATGACGGTGACAATGCTTCTTTACAACACATTACAGGCGTACAGATGCCAGAACTGAAGAAGGGGATAACTTCCGAAGAATTTCAGGCTCTCATGGGAGAAACGTTTAAGGTGCTCAAAGGGCCATATGCTGGGAAGCAAGGGGTTCTTCTGGGTTGCATGGAAGGCGATAATGAACTTGCTTTGCGTTGCGGGGACGAAATCCTCTTCCCCTTTATTGATGAAATTGATCCGAATCCGTTTTACAATGAGCCAAATTTTCGTACAATAGGGAAGAGGTGAAAGATGCATGATGCTTTAAGGCTATACGGACTCGAAGGTAGTCGAGAGTACGCAAAAGCGATTGCCAGTCATCTGGGCATTCAATTGACGCCTCACCGGGAAGAATATTTTGATGACGGTGAGTGCTACGTTCAATCTGATCCCAATCAATACGGTAATGTTCGGGGTTGCGATGTTTTTGTAGTTCAGTCACTTTACAGCACTGAGCAAGAGTCCATTGCAGATCGCCTTCAAAAGCTACTTGTCTTTGTCGGTAGTCTTTTTGACGCCTCTGCTGCTCGCATTACCGCCTGTATTCCTTATTTGGGGTATGCTCGGCAGGACCGTAAAACGGAGTCACGAGCACCAATTACGACCAAATACATCGCTCAGCAATTTGAAGCTGTTGGTTGTGACCGCATATTGACTTTGGACGTTCACAACCTTTCTGCCGAACAAAATGCATTCAGAAGGTGTCGATTTGATCACCTTGAAGCCAAGACTATTTTAGCCGAACATTGTGCGGAAAACATTACAACAGACCGAGTTGCCGTCCTTTCGCCTGATGCTGGCGGTTATTTGAGAGCACATTTATTCCGAAATAAATTGGCGAAGCTCTTGAAAAGGGACGTGGAAATTGTACAATTGGACAAAGTGAGAGTAAATCGTAAGGTTATCGCCAACCGCATCATTGGCGATGTGAAAGGTGTCACGGTTGTTCCTTACGACGACATGTTTGCCTCTGGGAGTACCATTTCCAAAGCGGTGAACGCCACCATAGAAGCAGAAGGTTCAATTTGGGGAGTAGTTGCCACCCACGGCTTATTTGTGGGTTCTGCCAATGAAGAGACGGGAATGGGCAACCCCAACATCAAACGCATTGTCATCTGCGACACTATTGAACCGTTCAGACTCAATGATGAGAATAAGAAGAAAGTCCACATAGTCGAAACTACACATTTGTTTGGGGAAGCCATCCGTCGTATCCATGAAGGCACCGGCTCGCTTAGCGAACTTTTGCGTTAAGCTGTTTGAGCTAATTTCTCTGGAAGTAGTTCTGATCTGAGGATTGTTACTTTTTCATCAGCTTCGATCCCCAAGCGGACTTTATTGTGGTCAATCCTCACAACCGTTAGTTCAATGTCCTGTAATCCATCGACTTGCAGGATAATTCGTTCATCAGGTTTTCTCGATAACACAAGCATGATATTTCCTTTCTTTCATGTGAAAAGTGCGTGTTTAACAGTAGAGTAGTAAATTCTTTTCAAAAACAGGTTTACACTTCGGTGTAATTTGACGTATAATTAAATAGACTGAGTGTGAGTGACTGAGTGTGGTCAGGAGAGAGAGGGCTTCCTCCTCTGGGCCTTCCAACATGATGAAGCCATTCCGAAAGGAAACCCGCAATGAGTACGTTACGTGAACAGGCCGCACTGCATACCGCATTGGCCACGAAGCTGGAAGAAGCTGCGGCTCTCGAAGAGCAGCTTGGATCAAGTTCCCCCACCCCCGCTCCCGCTGCGAGCACTGGCAAGAGACGAGGCCGCAAGCCCGGCTCCAAGAACGCTGCCAAGAGCACTACCAGCAGCAAGCCGAAAGGCGAGTCCACGGGCCGTGGTCGCCGAAACGGCCCGAAGAGCATGAAGGAAATGGTGGTGACCGTTCTCAAGGGGAAGAAGAAGGGTCTTCAGTTGTCCGATATCGTCCAAGCCGTGATCGATGGCGGTTACGAGACGAAGGCGAAGAATCCCGTCAACGTGGTCTATCAGGCCGTCTATAAGTTGATGAAGGATGAAGACACCCCCGACGAGCAGAAGATCGAGAAGACCGACGAGCACAAGTACCGGCTCAAAGCGGCGGCGTAAGCGGCAAGTCCAAGCCGTAAAAGCCCGGTACGGGCCGATCCGTGCCGGGCTTTTTGTTTTTTTCTCGGAAATTGGAACTTGTTACTATCTTAATTCTGTGAGTTTTGGTACAATCAGGACTCGCTGGGTCGTTGAGACCCAATTTACTAATTTTTGAAGAAGAGGAAGTGCGGAGATGGCTGAAGGTATTATCAAGAAACTCACGGAAAAAGGTTTCGGATTCATCGACACCGGAACAAACAAGGATTTGTTCTTTCACATGTCAAGCCTTGACGGTGTGACATTCGAGGAATTACAGGAAGGTCAACGAGTTTCTTACGTTGAAGGCAGTGGCCCCAAGGGACCAAGAGCCGAACAAGTTCAAGTAATTTAAGGCTGAAAGGATGAGGCTGAGAGAAAGATTGGGGAAGCTTTTCCTCATTTGTGACAACTTTTATTTTCACATCGTTTGGTGGGGAATATTAGTCCTCTTAGCCTGCAAATACTAACTGCGGTTGTCGTGACGCCCAAAACACATCGATATTCTCACAATCTGGCTCTAGTACACCGAAGGTTGTAAGAACAACACTATTGATGTGAAAGCGGGCGTCTCGACAACCGCAGTTTTTTGGCCCGAACCTCGCATAGGTTTCAAATCTGTGCGAGGTTTTTTCGTGTCCTTTCTCTTATAAGGCATGTTGACTGCCAATATGCCAAAAGTGAGTTGTTGCCTTTGCACATACGACAGATACGAACTCTTTAAGAAGAGCGTTGACTGCTATTGCAACCAAACCTACCCGAACAAAGAGCTTGTAATTGTCACAGAAGGCCCAACATCGTTCAAAAATAACGTCTCAGCCCTCTTAGAGGTTAAGCGTAGGGACGACATTAAACCTGTCTTTATACATGGAGAACGAACGCTGGGTGAAGTTAGGAATATCTCTATAAAAGAATCTACTGGCGACTTATATTGTCAATGGGATGATGATGATTTCAATCACCCCAAACGTCTTGCCCTTCAAATAAAGCGACTCGTAGAGGAAGATGCTTTCGCATGTTTCCTACAAGACCAGCTTCACTATTATTGGGAAGACAATGCTGTCTATTGGGAGAAGTGGGCTTATGATGGTGCTCCTGAGCGTTGTCATTGGATTCCCGGTACGATTATAATGAAGATGAATGATCGCTACAGGTATCCTGAAACAGGCCCAAAGGCCCGTGCTGCTGAAGATGTTGTGTTGATTGATCAACTATGGAGAGATTACACCATCAACGGGTTGAAAATCACTAAATTATCTGATCATGGTTATCTTCAAGTTTACAGTTATCATGGCTCAAGAGAGAACCACGTTAACACTTTCGGCAAAGATCACCACATGTGGCTCTCAGTAAATTGTAGTCATACCCGTGCCTATATGATGGAAAACAGAGTGTTGCTGGAAAATTCTTTGGATCATATAAACATGAGAAGTAAGATAGATGTTATGGGAAGAGAAGGATTAGCGTTCACATATGATAAAAACAGACCATAAAGTTACATGTGTTTGTGTGACCAAGGATAGACCCACACTGTTAATGGGTAGCATCCAATCTTATATTAACCAAACATATATTGACAAAGACCTCTTAATTGTATCTCAAAGTTTGCCTGAAATGAACAGCATCATTAAAAGGCGAGTTGAGAATCTCAATAGGTCAGACATTTCTCTCATCGAGGTTAGTCGAGACTTAACGTTGGGAGAAATGCGAACGTGTGGAGTTTACGAGGCTTCTGGAGACGTGGTTTGTCAGTGGGATGATGATGATTACTATCATCCCAAAAGAATCAGCACACAATATGCGGCTCTCATTAAAAACGATTCTATCCTGTCTGTTTATGGCTCTCACTTGCATTTCTACAAGCAGGCGAGGGAGATATATTACATTGATTGGGCCACAGAGCAGGGTGAAGATTGGCAGCGTTGTCTGACTGGTTCAATGATGTTCTTCAAGAAACTGGGCAACCAATATCTTGGGATTGTTGATAATTTTCCTCCCATAGGAAAAGAGGAAGATTTAGGCTTTATACAAAAATCATTCCTAGAATATCCTTATGTTATTGTGCCTCAAGGCTATCAGTATATTTACGCTTATCACGGAGACAATGTGTCTGGAGAGGCTCACCATCGTGACTTTATTGAGTCTAAATATGTCTATACAAAAGAAGAAATGTGTGCTTTAAAAACACACATTTCTCAATCTTGTGCTGAAATTAGCCATTCTTCAATTCGTTCGCCAATCCGCATTATGGGGTCGAACGGAACAGCATTTACCTTGTCCTAATGTCAAAGTGAATGTTGCCATTGTTGAAATGAAACATACCGCCTCTGTGGCCTTGGTGATACTGAATGCCTATCCCATGATAACTTGGCACACGATAGTGACGACTTGGGGGACAATAACTTGGCACACGATAGTGATGACTTGGGGGACAATAACTTGGCACACGATAGTGATGACTTGGGGCACGGTAGTAACGATGGTAGTTATGACTACGATACGGACTAACATGGTGTGGACCATGACTACGATGCAAATAATGTGAGCTATGGTGACTTGGTGCTCGGTGATGTGGAGGGCTTGCAACCAAAAAACCAGCAGGTATCAACAAAGCAGCAGCGAGTAAACAACCTTTAAACATATTTTCTCCTTAAACTAAATTTAGGGTCACAAATATATAGTGCTTGTAACTTTAAATCAAGATTGAGTTGTCGTTGATTCCATCAACGCTTTAACATTTTCAGTACAAAAGCCATGCACGCCACGGTTTATAAATTCATAAATTACACCCGTCAACTCACTTGGCTTGGTAAAGACTTGTGTTAAGTCAGGACAGACTAAAGCTTCTGAACAAAATTCAGCATATCCTTTTTCTTTCCATTCTTTTATAACGTCTTCTACAGATTCTACTTGATAAGCTAAATGATGAATACCGCCAACACCGTTTCTTTCATTAACCCATTTTTCAACAATTGAACCGGGTTGTCCTTGTGAAACAAAGATTTCAGGAGCAAGGTGGTATTCGGTTTGAGATGGTGTAATTTCCATCCCACAGTTTATGAACATTTGTGTCCAAGATAAATGTTCCTCATTCTTTTCGGGCGGCTCTAATGCTGTGCAATCGCAGGTTGTGCCGTCATCAAACTTCAAATCAAAGACACATTGTTCTGTATAGCCAAATGCTTCTTTGAAAAATTTTACTGTTTTTTGCCTATCGGCTACACGGTAGGCAACATGATCTAGTCGCATATTTTCCCCTTGAGCTAAATTCAATCTCTTACTAATATAGTAAGGGGGAAATATAATGATTCCATGTTTAATTCCTATTGGTCAGAGGGCCGTATTTTACATCCCAGCCAAGAAATTGGATGTAAAATACGATCAGGGGGCTATGCTGAAGACGGCAAAGCTCATATTCCATGACTTTTTCATAAAGCACTACAACGCCTATACGGTCGATGTTCAGGAATCTCAGGGTTTTTGGCGAAAAGACTATGACGATGAAGAAACGCAAGATACCTCGGTCAGGTATGAGGTTTCTTTTGAAGGCGAAGTAGAGGAATTCATTCATTTCCTCTCTGAAATGTGCGAACTTATAGGTGAAGAATGTATTTATTTGACAATGGGACCGAACTCATTTCTGGTGACTCCAAACTCGACGCATACAAAAAAGAAATCGTCGAAGAACTCTTAATCGTTGATGAATTTAAGGGCACTAGAACAGTAGAAATTCCCATCTGCTTCGACATATTGATGGTTGTAAAAGATCAGCTTGAGTATGTTAAGCAAAGCATTGAATCCATCAGGGCAAACACACAGAATTACCATCTTTATGTTTGGGATAATGGTTCCAAACAACCCACGAGGGATTATCTCCTCGGAGTTGAATTGGAGATGATCGAAGATGGACAATATATGACCATATGGCGAGAGGAGACCAATCACGGATTCCTTAGACCAAACAACAGATTGGCTCATATGAGCGATGGTGATTACATCATTCTTTTAAATTCAGATACACGAGTACACAAGGGTTGGGATAAAGCTTTAATTGGATTTTTAGAGAAAAATCCTGAATATGCCGTCAGTGGCTTTATGGGCGGATTAGTTGATAAAGAAGGTAAAGGTGTAAGAGTCGGTTGTGGAGAGGAAATTGATTTTATATGTGGGTGGTGTTGTTGCTTCCATCGAAGCATTTATGATAAGTTCGGTTTGTTCGACGAAAAAAATTTACGGTTTGCTTACTGCGAGGATGCCGATTTCTCTTTTCGTCTAAAAGAGGCAGGTTGGAAAATTTATGCCCTTCATTTAGACCTTGCAGAGCACTTTGGAAACAAAACAGCAAAAGCTGTCAAAGAGGAGGGTGCAGATTTAGCAACTGCCTTTGCTCATAATCACGATTACATTAAAGCAAGGTGGGCGGACTATTTGAAGAATGAAAGGATTTTATGTTAAAAAATATATTGACTTGTTCATTCAAGATATTCACTTTGTTTGGCATCCCTGTTTATTTGCACTCAACATTTTTGATCATGTTGTTGATCGTCACCCTGTTTAGTCCACCGACAGGTTTGATTTTCACCGTGGCTTTTACGTTTGTGCTGATGCATGAGTTCGGGCACGCCTTGGCAGCTAAGTGGCTCAATATGGGGGTGGAGTCAATTACGATGTTGCCTATTGGTGGAGTGGCACTAATTGGAGATTTGAGATGTGATCCGAAAAAAGAGCTAATCGTGACATTTGCAGGACCACTTGTTAATGCGTCACTCGCCTCAGTTCTTTCGATCCCTGTAATGATGTCGAGTTCATTTCCTCATTGGATGGCTTCTGCTTTCATCTTGGGTTGGTGGATCAACATATTACTTTTTGCGTTCAATATGATCCCTTGCTTCCCAATGGATGGTGGGCGTATTTTGCGAGCAATATTGTGTCTCTGTTGGGGAGATTTGGTCAAGGCAACAAGGGTTGCTGTGTTGGTTGGAAGGGTGTTTGGGTGCATGTTTGTTGCCTTTGGTATCTACTTTATCCACATAATGTGGATTGTAATTGGTATTGTCATTATGTTGTTGGCCGAAGCAGAGTATCGGATGATCAAACAGGCTGTTGATATGGAAACATTGCAGCAACAGCTACGAGAATGGGAGGAATTGAGGTAAAGTGGTTTTACACTGCGTCATTTTTTCGTATAATGTGCTCGTGGTCAATTAATCGAAAACCAAGTTGGAGAGTACGAATATGGCTCGGAAACGACAAGAATGGTGCGATTTTTGCGGAAAACCAAACAGCGAGATTGGTCCGCTGGTTTCTGGGGAAGCTAGAACAGAATCAGGGAAAGACCCGGCCTACATCTGCGAGGGATGCATCGTCTTGTGCAAGAGGGTCGTAGAAGCCGACGAACAGCAGAAGAAGAAAGGTAAGAAGAAAGGGCAGCGAATTACCTTTGCTGAATTCAAAAAGACCATTCCGACCCCCAAGCAAATCGTCGAACATCTTGATTTGCATGTGATTGGTCAAGGCAAGGCCAAAAGGGCACTTGCTGTGGCTTGTCATGATCACTATATAAGGCTCTACACAGCCAACGATGGTGACGAAGACGTTGAACTTGAGAAATCAAACGTTATGCTCATTGGGCCAACTGGTTCAGGAAAGACCTTGTTGTGCCGAACACTCGCCAAATTTCTAAACGTCCCATTTGCCATCGGTGACGCCACTTCGGTTACCGAAGCAGGTTATGTCGGGGAAGACGTTGAGAATTTGCTCCTGAAATTGCTCCGTGAGACTGACTTTGATGTTCCCTTGGCAGAAAAAGGGATGTTAATGATCGATGAACTTGATAAGGTGCGTCGATCAGGCGGTAATGTGAGCATCACTCGTGATGTAAGCGGCGAAGGTGTTCAACAAAGTCTCTTGAAGATGTTGGAAGGCACCACGATGAACGTTCCGCCTACTGGTGGGCGTAAACATCCAGAGCAGCAGTTCATTCAACTGGATACAACCAACATTCTCTTTATCTGTGCTGGTACTTTCACAGAAGTGAATGACATTATTGGTCAACGCAAGAATAAGAAGAAACTTGGTTTCGGTGCTTCAAATATGTCCGATGCCGAGAGAGAGAAGGAATGGCTTTTGCAATATCTCACCAGCGATGATCTGGTGGAATTTGGGATGATCCCCGAATTGATCGGTCGTATCCCAGTAATCGCTCCGCTTAAAGAACTGTCTCTTGGTGACCTGTGTCATGTTTTGACAGAACCGAAAAACTCTTTGCTGAGACAACAGACTAAATTGGTTGGCATTTATGGCCACAAACTCTCCTTTACCGATGGGGCAATTGAAGCGATTGCCGAAAAAGCCAAGGAAAAGAAAACGGGAGCACGAGGCTTGCGTGGCGTTGTAGAAGAACTCATGTTGCCTCTCAAGTATAATCTGCCCGATCAACCCAAGATTAATGTGGAAATCACAGAAGCCATTGTTAAGGGGGAAGAAGAAATTTTCCCTGAACCCAATGGAGCCGAAGCCGCCTAAAGGTTTTTGTTATGGCCGACATTGCTGAGATAGCAAAATGGGGTCCGGTGACGGACGCCAAAGTAACCGGGTTATATGCCGACACGGGTTACTGTTGTCCGCTCTGTAACAAAGACGCTGGAGATCGTCCAATACGTGTAAACTTTGAAAAGAAGGGCATGACTGATTTTCATTTTCATCGTGCCTGTGCCGAGCAGTTGACAAACAGTGACGGAAATCGTTTTGCAACATTCCCCTAAAGGGAGTAAGAAATGGAATTCTTGATCGATACGTTTATTGCTGTGTTTGTTGGGGTTGGCCAGCACTTTTTTGTGGATTTCCTGTTCAAACCCATTTTTTGGTTTTTGGAGATATTCCAGATTTCCGATGAGGAAACCTTCACGATTGAAGAGGAAGATCGTTTTGTCCCAGAAGCGGGAATCCTCGAATAATCGTTTTACGTTTGCCTGTTTTTTCGTATAATGTTGGCATGAGCAAATTTACTCTTGATCAGGTCGAATGGGCGAAGACAATGCTTCGCCGAATAAATGACCGAGGTACATGGGGAGTTCCGGCAAACGGATGTGTTTACCAGTTTTTTCATGGTCCAAAAGAAATTCATCTCGTTAAAGGCGATACGTCAAAGGATGATTGGCACGAGTTGAACACACAGTTGTTTGGCGAGTTAGGCTATACAGTGCTGGATCGACGCCAAGAGAACAAAGGAAGAAAGATCAAAGTGGATTTCGGTCACGGACAAGGGAAGACATGGAACTAGTATTTATCTACGGGACGTTAAAGCAAGGTCAGTGTCGTGGCCACTCAATGCAGGATGCCCGATACATAGGAATCGCTTTAGCCTTGCCCACGTTCGCCATGTATAATGTTGGTCAATATCCAGCATTGGTGAGAGACGACCTTGTAGATCGCCGTGTTTGCGGAGAACTATATGAGTGCAGCCCTGCCTTAATGGAAACCTTGGATCGTATTGAAGGGGTTGGGTCGGGACTGTATGAAAGAGGCATTGTGGAGTTGGATGAAATTACTTTGGTTCAACTTCCAACAACGGGCCATACTCACCGTCAATTTGACGCCAAGAGAGCGATCTCTTATTTCTTTGTGGATCAAGCACGTCTTGTTGAAGCAGGCGACTTGATTGAAACCGGATTCTGGGTTGATGAATTAAAGAAAGGCTAGTCATGAAGAAACCAGTCATTGTCACATTGTTGATCTTTGGTGTGCTTGCGTTTGCCGTTGGTGCATGGTCGGTTAGTACGCTTAACAATGAGCGTCACGTCAAAAATGCCTTCGTTGCCCAAGCAAAACGCAACGAACTCATGTACGATACGATGTGGAAAACGATCAAACAGAAAGCGTCCATCACAGACGAATACAAGAATCAGTTCCGTGAAGTCTTCTCCGCTATCATGTCGGAGAACAAATCTCGTGAGGGCGGTGCTCTTGCTAAATTTGTAACGGAATCCAACCCCGACTTTGACGCCTCTCTGCTTAAAGACTTGAGCCGTTCCGTTGAATCTTTGCGACGGGAGTTCATGGCCGAGCAAGACAAGTCCCTACGTCTCAAAAATGAATGGGACAACATCTACAGCAACATCGGTTCCGGTACGCTCATGGGTTGGGCGGGACGTGAACAAGATGAGGAAATGCTGATTGTCACCAGTGCCAAGACGAAGGCGGTCTTCGAGAAGGGTGAAGAGAACGAAGAGGATATGGACTTGTTCCCCAAATGAGAGGGGCTACATTGGCTCAAATAACACAAGACGAAGCCCGGCACGAACTGGTTGAACATTTAATTGGCGTTGTCAATTTTTGGACAAATGAAACTCGTGCAAAAACCGATGAAGAGAGATGTAGCGGCACTGTCTTTAGTTCGTTGGTTGCTTTGGATGGCGGGGCAGGTGTGCCCGGCTATGAGTTAATTGACCGACAAACTTGTGAAGATTTTGGCGGTGCTCTTCATGAACACATTGGCCATTATATTAGAGGAAACCCGGTTTGTGAAGGAGCACGCCACAACTTTTTGACACTGATGGCGGAAGTGAGTAAGCGACATGTTGAAAATCCAGTGGCGACTTCCGAGCAGAAATGTAGAGAGACACTATTGGATTTTCTCTTAATCCTTGATGGAAAATCAGACTTCCCTCGTCCTCGAATTGTGCCTTTGTCAAACGAAGATGATATTGAGTACCTTCAAGATGAGGGTCGTGACTGGTATCCCATCGGAGAAGATACTTATGATGTTGGCGGCGATTTGGCTAACTTTGCAACCGCTTTAATGGAAAAACCATCATGATTTGGTTCTGCCTGATAATTCCGCTTGTCACCATCATCCTTCTGCTTGTTTATTACAAGGAGAGAACAACGTGGTGGGAATT
>CEPZ01030187.1_pt1 | contig 13935 bp, 20 predicted proteins | sample 530461 | NCBI WGS metagenome assembly CEPZ01 (sample SAMEA2620106, study PRJEB7988) | marine metagenome | isolation source: saline water (ENVO:00002010), including | reverse complement strand
AAAGAATTACAGCAGGTCTTGGCAATTTAGTCGGCGGTACATTTGGTTGGATAACTGATATAGCATTAGCACCACTTAATTTGATTGTTAATTTCTTTAAGGATATATTCAATTGGGGAGACCCCGAAACACCAATTAATTTGAAAGATTTGGTTATGGCACCTGTTAATGCTGCTATAGATTGGGTTAAAGGAATATTTAAATGGGCAGGTGGAGGAACTGTATTGTTTGATATGGGCACATGGTTTGAGGCAATCGGATCAGGTGCATTAGCGGCAATGAAAGCTGCTTTACCAAGCTTAGTAGGTGGAAAATCACCGGGAGAAGCATTTTGGGAAAGTTATGACGCTGTTATGGCAACCGGTGCTTCTATAAAAGCTGCAAAAAGACTTGGCGCTGATTTATCAGAAACAGGCGACGCTCAAGTGGCCCAAAGAGAAGAAGATATGAAAGAAACAATAGAAGGTTATAATAAAAGAGTAAAGCATGATATCAACTCAATAACATCCAACATGTCGGTAATTACCCAAGGTGCAAGTGGTATGACAGGAGTGGATGAGATTGATAATATGAGTGCTGCAGATAAGAAAAGATTGGATTTGGATTTAATGTCCCATGTTGCTGGTATGCCTGAAGTAAGACCAATGATAGTAGACCAATCAATTAAATCAAATAATCAATCATCAAATTCTAGTACAAAAATTTATGCTGGCAAATTAAATACTGTTGTTGACCCATACCACGACAAAGCATTGTATTTTGAAGCAATGGCTTAATACTTACCTAATTCTTTTTCAGTAAGCAATTTAAATTTCATATTATTATCACTACAATACGATTTAGCGGCTTGCCATTTGGCTTGATTTTTGATATACTGGAAACTCTCTCTTAAATATGATTTGGTTTTTCGTTTAGGTGGTTTTGGTTTACCGATTTGACGAGAAGGTTTAATCTCTATCATATACTTCTCCTCTTTAATAGTTTTAATTACAAAGTCTGGAAAGTATCTATGGTATTTTTTATCTAGTGGATTGAAGTATGGAATTGGCAATTCTTCGCTTGCCCAATGCAGTATATCTTTATTCAAGTCACAATAACGCATAAAGCGTCTTTCTAACAATGAACGGTATACTATTTGATTGGGATTACCAACATACTTCTTTGGGTTAGTTGGTTTGAATAATCCTTTATAACTCTTTGCCATAATCTATGTATAATCTATATAAATATTACTAATAAGGATATTTAGTCAATGGCAAAGAAACTATTAAAAAGCGTAATCAATAATTTAGCAACACCATTTCTTTCTAATATAGTTAGCAATTTTGCTAGCAATAGTAGCAAGGACGCAGGTAAGGTTGCAGCTACATTACTATCAAAGTCACCTTTTGAAATTAAAGACAGTCAGCAAGAATCATTAAAAAGAAATCCATTAACTTTCGAATCTGTACAATATCCTTTAGATTTAGGAACTGAAGAATTGGGACACTATATTGTATTTAATTCTGGTTTTATTAATTATAATCCACAAGATAGAAATACTCCTTTTTCTCAATCAGCTCGGGAAGCAGATACCGTAGATAAAGCAAAAGCAAATATATCTACTGCTGTTGGTAAGAAAATTGGAGATTTGTTTAATTTAAACGCAGGTGATTTAGCAACAATAAGACAACCTTCTGGTTATCATAATACAACAGCGATTGCTTTGTATATGCCTCCTGATGTTAAGGTAAAATATGGTCAAACTTATACAGCAGAGGATGCTGCTTTGTTTGGAGATATTGAGCAAGGCATGAGAGGTGTTGCAGACGCTGAAACCGGCGGTGAACAAATGAAAGCAGCTTTAGTAGGTGCTGGTGGTCCTTTGATTAGATATGGTAAAAAAGCATTAGGTGAATTTGCAAGTATAGCTGGCATGGGTGATCCTATGAGGCTCGTTGCTAAAAGATATAATATGGCAATTAATAATAGAAGTGAACAATTTTATGATGGACCAGTATATAGAAAATTCTCATATGACTTTGACTTTTGGCCTAGAAATGAAAAAGAGTCATTAGCAGTAGAACAAATATGTACCATATTTAAATACAATTCATCACCAGGTCTTAAAGATAAATTTGGTGCTATATTTGAAATACCAAATTATTGGCAAATTAGATATTACCATAAGACAGAAGAAAATGAAAATTTACATAAAATTGGTGCATGTTATTGTGAAAATGTATCAATTGATTATTCACCAGAAGAAGAACTTTCATTTTTTGGTAATGGGAAACCAACACATACAAAATTATCAGTATCATTTGTTGAAGATAGAATGTTAACTAAAAATGATATAGTGGATGGAGCATAATGAGATATTTTGCAGAATTTCCTACCATTACATATCAAATAGCAGGCACAGGTGGAGCATATAAATTAGTACCTGATATATTCAGAAGAGTAAGAGCTAGAAGTAAAATTTTAGGCAATTTATCCTTTTTGGATGCTTATGATATAAATGAAGGAGATTCTCCTGAAGCTGTGGCATATAAAGCATACGGTTCTACAGATTATTTTTTTATTGTACTATTGGTTAATAATATTATCAATAGATACTATGACTGGCCTTTGGATGAATATAATTTCCAACAGTTTTGTAAAGACAAATATGACAATCCAGATGGTATTCATCATTATGAAAAAATACAATCAAGTGGTAAACAAAAAGGTGATGGACCGGCAGATTATTCACATATGATTTGTTGCAATTCAACGGACATAGGTGCAGTATCGGTATCCAATATACAATATGAAAGAAGATTACAAGATAAGAAAAGACAAATTAAAATGTTATTGCCAACATACTTGAATGTTTTTATTGATGAGTTCCGAAAATTGATTAGAAAATGATATGGGTTATACAGATAAGAACACATTAGATAAGCCGGGTCAGTATACCATTTCTGACCTGAGCATTATACCTTACAGAATCACTAAAGAATTATCGGCACCAAAACCTATGGAGATATTAGGTATTACCGTTAACTTTGAAATTAGTGAAGATATATTCCAACATAATATGGTTGGGTCGGTTATAGTATATGATACCCAAGATATTAGAACCATATTACCTATCACAGGTCTTGAAAAATTATCCGTTAAGTTTAATACTCCTGGTTTGCCTGGTTATGACGCAACACTAGATAATGGACAACCTTTCCAAATATACAAAGTAGATAAAATAAGACTAGAAGAGGGAGGTAAAAATCAATATTACCAAATCTTTTTCTGTTCCCAAGAAATGTACTATAACAGTATTTCAAAGATAAGTCAAGCCTTTACCGGACCGATAGAAGAAAGTATTGAAAAGATAGTAAGGAATAAATCATTTTTAAATAGTAAGAAGATATTACAATTTGAACCGACAAGAACTAATACCAAATATGTCATACCTAATTGGAGACCTTATACAACAATTGATTTTCTAGCAAGCAAGAGTGTTGCAGGTAAATATAATAATGCAGGTTATTTGTTTTATGAAACAGCAAGTGGATTTAAATTTAGAAGTTTAGAGTCTATGTTGGTAAAGGGCGGTGCTGCTAATAGACAGTCAAGATGGAACTTTACTTCTCAAGCTGTAAGGGTAACCGATGGAAATCCACATGTGGACAATCCAGTACCTGATATAACTAGAAGGATGTCCTCGGTTCTAAAATATGAATTTGATAAACCTGTGGATACTCTGGAGAATATACAACAAGGCATGTACGCTAATCGGGTGGTGACTCATGACGCATATAATAAAGAAATTAAACATTATGATTTTAATTATCATAGGGAGTTTATGAACCAATGGCATTGTGAAGTTAAAGGTGATGGTAATGTACCAAAAGCATTATTACCTCTAGCACCGTGGAATAATAAAGGTTGGTTATCTGAAAATCCATTATCCAATTTAATGTGTTTTAGCAATACTGCTAAGGTACATAATGATTATGATTTTATAAACCCAGGAATGACAATAGGTAAAATCATATCACAAAAACAGGCTTATAGAAATATGAATTTAACATTATTAGTATATGGTAATACATCAATTGGTGCAGGTGATATAATTACCTTTAGTATGCCTATGCTGAGACCTGCTGCTCCAAATGAACCTGAAGAGGAGAATCCATATACCTCTGGTCGTTATCTAGTGATGGCAGTTAAACATACTGTTAATGTTGACGCAGGAAACAATACAATGATACTCAAATGCTTTAAGGACAGCGTTAGGACAGCATATCCGTATGAGGAGGACACACCTCCAGAAGGGAAAGACAACTCTGAATCATATAATATATACAAACAAGAGGAATAGATTAAAATGAAAAGAACCTCACAGAACCTCCGAGATTCCGCTGATTCCGGCGCCATAAAGGCTGGCCGTGTAAGTATGAATACCAAAGGGAGGATAACCGGCCTGATAAAGAGATATTTAACAGGTAAGAGTATGAGAGGTAATACTCATAAACAATTTGATAACAAAGAGAACATGAGGAAAGGGATATGATAGAAGAAGAACTAAAAAGGGTAGAGAAACTACCAGTAAGACTGCTCAAGGCAACCGTTAGGGGTGTCCGAGAGAACATTATCAGAGCCTACCGTGTTGAGAGTAAAAGAGAAACCTTTAATAAGGCCTCTACGCATATTCAAACGACGCTGACGCAGGCCTATTTGTACTCTACGCAGAAGGTCAAATCAGCGATACGCAGATTGCGTACAATAGGAATAAATAAGGATTAAATGCGTATAGTTAGCGGTTTAAAAGAAAACATTTAACGATAAAAATATTAATATGAACAAACATTTTATAGGGTACAATAACTTTATCTGGTTCACCGGTGTTGTGGAAGACAGGATGGATCCAGAGAAACTAGGCCGTGTGCGAGTGCGTTGCGTGGGTCTCCATACCAACGATAAGCAGATATTACCCACAGAAGATTTGCCGTGGTCGCAGGTCATTATGCCGGTCACGAGCACAGGTATATCCGGGTTAGGCCATTCACCGAGTTTTCTTGTTGAAGGCACATGGGTCTTCGGTTACCATCGTGATGGTAAGTCTTGTCAAGAGCCTATGGTTATTGGTACACTACCTGGCAAACCTATTTTCAAAAATGATAAGAGCTGGCCTCTTGGATTTGTGGACGCAGAAGGCATTTACCCGAAATACGAAGGTGAAGTGGACACCAACAGGCTCGCAGTTAATGATACGCAGACTCCCCACCTTGCACTAGAACTCCGGAAATTGGTGCGTAAGACCTCTATTGCGACTGCCGACTTTAATTTGGTGGACAATGCAGACGGCAGTAAAACCGTTGCTTCAGATGGAGATACCTGGGACCAACCTGAAACCCCTTATGCGGCCAGTTATCCTTTTAACCATGTTTGGGAGACCGAATCAGGCCATATTAAAGAATGGGACGATACGAAGGATGCTGAGAGAATATTTGAATCCCATAGAACCGGTACCTCCTATGAAATACATCCGGATGGGACACAAACTGAAATAATAAAGGGCGATCATTATATCATAACTTCAGGCAAAAGTCAAGCCCTTATAGAAGGCCAATCGGATACCACCATAGAAGGCCGCCATAAGATTTACATTAACAAATCGGGAGTACTCAATAACCATTATGACATACAAGTAGGACCGAATGCAAACATAAATGTCCAAGTGGATAAAGGGAATATAAACCTAGTGACCGTTGATGGCAAAATCAATGTGAATGCAGGTGGGGATTACAATGTTAAGGTCAAAGGGAATATGACCACCTTTGTAGAAGGAGACCTACAGGAAACTATTGAAGGTAAAAAGACTTCAAATACCACAAAGGCAGTCTTGCATACAGGAGAAACCTTTAAGGTGACTGCAAATAGAATTGACCTAAATGAATAAGGCTGGCCTTCTTCATTATCTGAAATGAATAAGATATATATTGACTTTTGTCCTAAAACCTGTAAACTGAATGGAGGCCTGCTGAAAGCTCTATAAGTAAAATAAACCAAAATTTTTAAACTATAAATGCAATAACAATCATAAGGCATATATTCAATTTAATTTTTTTTTCTGGCCATTTTTTCTGGCCATCTGTTACTTTATACATATCCTTTAATAAAGAACCGGCATAAATAATAATGCAGGATTGCTTTTATTTGCAACCTGTGTTATATTCAATGTATTCAGGCTTAAGCCTGAATTAACTTATAAGGATTGATATGACAAATAACGCCACGATAGTTGTTGTTTAATATTACATAAAAGGGAGCAATAGTCTCCACCGTGTTTTAATAACACACACATATATTAACAACAACTTATACCATCACCACATATCTGGCCTGTTCCTTGGTTGTACTAACAACATCTGTTGGGTCACCTTTTCTCTTGGAGTTTTAACTCATCCATTTTTTTTCTCGGGCTTTTTATTCTCTAGGAAGTGATTCTTATATATAGCGGTGTAGTAGCGGAATCCTTATAGGACCTGGAGTAGCCGGTTGCCTTCGCAAGCCAGTCGGTCACAATAAACACACATTTTCAAAACAACTCACATATACATACCAACTTACATATGCTCAATACAGGTCTTCTCCTGTTCCTATGTTCTCTTATAATTCTGGTTATTGTACTTATTATTGTGATGAATAACGACAAGGAACTATAAGCGTCGGAATCCTCGGAATCTTTAGGTGATTGCGAGGACGCAGATTTTCTTTGTCTTTATTTTATTGGTGGTCTTCTATGAAATCGTTTAACTGACTAAACAAACTTGATAAATCATAAGTTTCAATATGAGCAGCGTCATCATATTTGTCATTATAATCTTCAATCAACTCGGTCATTTCTGTTTCAAGGTTATCTATTTTATTTCTAACTTTAGCAGTCATTAGTTCATAGTCTTTTTCAGCTTGTTTTTCAAGTGATAGTTTTTTCTTCATAATATATTCTCTCTTTCTGGTTGTTGTTAGTTAACAATACTTGGATTGCATTTTGATATTGTTTTCGTTATTAATATCATTACTTGTTTTTTCAAGTTTATTAACAACTTCACTTAACTCATTATCAAAGTTAAGATATAATTCAACATCATAAGATTTTATAATCTCAGCAATTTCAGCAAGTTTAGAATCAACTGCATTTATCATATTGCAATGTTTAACTAATTGTCTATATTCATTTATTTTCATAGTGTCCTTTTGTTGGTTAATATGCGTCCATCCTATACCATTGGACAGAAAAGTCAAGAAATATTTGTGGGAAAGCCAGTGAAATCGGCGTGCTCTTATTTCACTAATACCTGGTACCCTTTTTATACTTGCTATTCCACAAATAGATATAGTGACCCCTCCGTGTATAGCGAATCGTCAAGGGTTTCCAGCGGTCGTGTAATCTTAATGTTTTAATATAAGCAATACAATACTCTGGTTCCCAATCTACTATTCTGATTCGGTATGGTGATTTGCTGTATAAGGCTTTTTGACAATAGACTATGAAATCTACATCAGCAAAGCAGTGACTCTGATGGCTTGATTCTATGATGATTTTATTTTTAGATGGAACAATTCAGTTCATATAATATTGACCTTCTAAAGTTATATTTATATCACATAATAGCACCCATGTCAACCTTGACATAATATTATAAATAGTGTAGGATAAATGAGGAATTAATAATGTTTGAAAAACACGCCTATAATAAAAAGTTTTCATTAGGTCATTGGGATGGTTGTGTGGATGATAATATCTATTTACAATGTCTTGAAAATTCTAGTGAACAATACAGAAACGAAATATATGATATTTACTTTGGTGCAACATTTAAAAATGATGATGTACAATATGGCAATTGCATGGGATTGGATTGTTCAGAAGGTGCTTATAAAAACTTATTAAAGATACAAGAGAAGTATGGTATTCCTATTTCATTAACCTTTAATGATATGAATCGACCAGTTGAACTTTTGGATCATTGGAAAGATTTTGTTAAGGCAGTTAAGAAATATTATGATGATGGTGTCCGTAGTTGTACTATTAGTCATACCCATTTAATGAGAATTGGTGAATTGCAATCGGCGTTTCCTGATATGAATTGGAAAAACACCGTTAATCATAGAATTACAGCTACACAAAGTTTTGTTGATTATGTTAAACTCGGTTATACGACTGTCCAATTGGATAGAGATTTTAATAGAAATTTACCAGAGTTAAAAAGAGTTAAGAAAGAAGCGGATAGATTAGGTGTTAGGACTTGTCTTTTAGTCCGAGAAGGTTGTATGCCAGAATGTCCCTTTAAAATGGAACACGATTGTTGGCAAAGTGGTGCATTGAAAGACGCAGATGTTAATAAAAAGGGTTTACCTAAACATTTTAATTATTGGGGTAAGGTTAATTTTACTTGTTCTCAATGGAGAAAATCAGAAGATTTACTAGACCTTGCAGAAGTTAGTCCAAGCCGGAGTCCAAGATTAGGTACAGATGTAACCGTCCACGATAAGAATGATTGGGACGACTTTGCAATGAATTGTGATATATTTAAAATTTCAGGAAGACTAACGACTCGTCCTCCTCACTTACAAGATGATATAGAAAAGAAATTTATTTATGGACTTGAAATTTTCAATAAAGAAGGTGCCGCTTCCGCTGTACCACCTGGTGGTGAAATGGTCATTCAAAGTCATAGTATTACAACAGCAAGACAGGCATTGGTCGTAGATAGTTTTAAAGAGATATATGAAAATAATTTGACACCAGTACATAAATGGTTAGAAGGTCATGCTTTACCTAAAAATAAACCAGTTATTACCAATATTGATAGTATTAAACAATCATTACAAAATCATTTTTGGAACAAACCTAAAGCAATTACTTTACAGAAACTTTTAAAGAGCTGTAGAAACCAATGTTATAAATGTCATAAGTGTGATGAACTCTTTAACAAAAATAAAGAGTTAGAATCTATTTTGGATTTATAATAAGATTTTTTACAAATAGCTTAGTTTATCTTATATATAATAATGTAAGATATAAACGAATCCCACACGCTCATTAATATTTAGTCACATATGGGCGTGTGAGGAGAATAATATTGGAAAAGAAAATGAAATATTTACTTATTACATTATTCTTTATTATGCAATTGTGTATGCCCACACAAGCTGATGATTTGACAGGCACAGATTTTATTAAAAGACTTGAAGTTTTGGAAAAGAAACAAAAGGACTTTATTGGTCCTGATATTCCAGACGGATTTTTCGTTAACGGTAATGTAGAAGCTTATTATGACGACCGGACTTATGATGATAGTTGGGATTCAAGAACTGAATTAACAGTAGGTATAGAAACTACTTTAGATAATGATTATTGGATAGGAGGTTCTACAAAATGGGATTCTCACTATTCATTAAATACAGCATTAAATAATACACTTGTAGAAAAGCAAATTGGTTTTGGTAATGATACATGTAGAGTATTCCTAGGAGAAACAGACGCACAAAGATTAGGTTTCGCAAAGACACCTAAAATATCAGCGCCTTTAATTTACACACAATCTAATTTTAGAATAGATCATAATGAAAAATCGGTACTAGCGTGTGGTGGTTATAAATGGGATAATCAATTTAAGTTTGATACACATAGACTTAAAAGAGAAATGCCTTATGCAATAAATGTAGGTTATGATAGAAAACAAGATACTACTTATACTACAGCAACTTACAATTTAGGTTTAGTAGAATTATCCTATATGAGGATTAGTTCACCAAAAGAAGCACCAGGTTATTCTGTTGACAAAGTACAGGAAGGTTATGCAGTTGGTGGTGCTTTACATCATTTAGGCATACCATTAGTTTGGGGTGTTGAAATGTGGGACGATAAAGATACTGGACTTGCAGAAGATGATAGGTGGGATATTGGAGGACTTTATTCTTTAAATGACAATATGTATGTTACCGCTCATAGGACAATCAATGATGACCTAGGTTATTCAGGTAATTATTACGGTTTAGTTTATAATGTTTATACTGATACAAATGTCCGTAAGAGAGCAGACCAAAGAGATGGATTAGAATTTGGACTTTATCTACACGATAAGGAACAAACTAGCGTCTATACAGGTGCTCACACGGATTATGGGAACCAAATTATTGGTTCAATAAGGTGGAAGTTCTAAATATAATAGTTAGTAAATGAAATGAATAAAATAAAGAAATTGTTATGGATGACTTTAGGGTTTATCTGTTTAGGTTGCGCTTATATAGGTGTGATCACACCAGGTATACCCTTTAGTATCTTTTTAGTAATTGCTGCTTTTAGTTTTGCAAAATCAAATAGGAAAATGCATGATTGGATAATGAACCATAAAATGTTTGGTCCTTTTCTTCGTAATTGGGGAACATATAGAATATTCCCACAAAAAGCAAAATATCTAATGATAATAACTATGTTATCTACACTAGTGATAATGTATATTGCAACAGGTAATTTAAATGCACTAATGTGGTCTTCCGCAGTTATGGCACTCGTAGCTATATGGGCATGGAAATATCCTTCAACAAAAAAAATACATGATACTAGAAAAAAAGAAGGAAAACGAATAGCCTGGATTAAATAAATAGTATTATTATGTTAAAACTGTTTATATATTTTTGGATCTTAATGATATTAATAGCAATCGGTTTAGGATATTATCACAATAATTTGGTTTGGTATGGATAATTTTTATTTGTTTTTATTAATATATGCTTTGAGTAATGGCTTTACAATGTCAAGGCATTACTGCTCCTATTTAAGAAACTTACGAGAAAAAATTATTGAAAAGATAACCTATGGTTGGTGGATTGCCATACATATTGTTGTAGATATAGGAAGTATTATTGGTATGATGATTTGGTATAACAATGATAAACACTTTTGGGTTGTTGTAGCAGGTCTTGTTTTTATGATTTTATGGTACATACCATTGTATTTAAAAAAAAGAAAAAATGATAACAATATTAGCAAACGCACATAAAAGATTTAATGAATTAACACAAAAAAACAGAAAAGTCTTTGTTAGACTATCTGTTAAAGGTGGTGGATGTGCTGGTTTTAATTATGATTGGTCTTTTGAAAATGAAAAGGGTCCAGATGATGTTTTAGTAGATGGAATATTGTTAATTGATAAAATGTACGAATTATATGTAATAGGTATGGAATTGGATTATACTTATGACGATTTTGAGAGTGCTTTTGTGTTTAATAATCCAAAAGCAACTTCTTCGTGCGGTTGTGGCACATCATTTTCAATTTAATCACAAAAATTTCACATAAATAGTAAAAAGTGAGGAAAATAATGGCGAAATTTAGAAAATTTAAGTTTTTGAAAGATGGAATTATAGTTGAAGAGATAGAATCTAGTTCATTTAAGAAAGCAGTTAAGTCTTTTCAAAATAAAGTTAAGGAAAAGTTGGTTTTTGTTGAATGGATTAGTAAAAGAGGCAAAGAAATGACTAAATTGCAAAAATTGCCGTTAGGTCGTCAAAAAAAGATAGGTAAATAATGTCATATTGCAATAATTGTGGTCGTACAAGTCATTGTGGAGAAATTTTAAGTGAAAATGCTGAAGATGGATTAACAGGAGAAACATACGAATGGGAAGTTTGCAAATATTGTAGATGTGAAAAATGTACGAAAGGAAATAATGAGTAATATTGATAATTTAGTAGAACAATTAGGAAAATTAACGGTAATAGAAGCAGGTGAACTATCCAAGAAATTGGAAAAAGCTTGGAATCTTAATTTAGATGATTTCATCACAAAACCTAAACCTGTTGCTGAAGAAAATGAAGAAAGTAATACTGTTGATGTAATATTAACAGGATTTGATAGTGATAAAAAGATTTCTGTTATCAAAGTAGTAAGAGGATTCAAAGATATGGGTTTATTAGAATCAAAAAACTTTGTTGAAGGTTGTATAGAGAAACCTAGTGAGATTAAATCAGATATTGAGAAGTCCGAAGCAGAAAAAATTAAAGCTGAAATAGAAACAGCCGGCGGAAAGGTAGAAATCAAATGATAGAATACTTAAAAGACGCAAAAAAATGGTTAACTGAAACAAAAGTACCAGTTTATGTTCTTATATTATTGGTAGCTATTTGGATATTAGCATAGTATAATGCCAAAGATTAGTAGAGAAACCGATACAACTACAACAGGTCATGCTTGTGTCGGTACTACTACTTTGGACACACCCACACAAAGTCAAGTTTACGCTACTGGCAAATTAATTGCAAGAGTTAGCGATAAAACAGTATCACACCCAGCACCTCCAATACCACCTTGTCCAAACCATGTCGCAAATGTTAATGCTGGTTCGCCAGATGTATATTGTCATGGTTTGAAAGTAGCAAGAATAACTGATAGTACGGATGCTGGAAATTTGATTACAGGTTCAGCAACTGTTTACGCAAACGGCTCATAATCCTTTATAAATATTACCGTTATGGCAATATATGACGCTCAATCGGTAAATAAGACTAGCAGAAGTTCAAGAAAGTTCAAGGATATAGACCTTGACTTTGGCAGAAATCCTATTACCAATGATGTTAATGTAGTAGAAGATGTGATAGCTATTAAGAGAGCTGTTAGAAATTTAGTACAAACGAATTTTTACGAAAGGCCTTTTAGACCAGAATTAGGTTGTGGTATTAGAGAATTATTATTTGAAAACTATACACCAATGGTTGGTGTTTTCATAAGAGATAAAATTAAAGAAGTAATTGATAATTTTGAACCTAGAGTATCATTACAAAAAGTAGCTCTTGATGATGACCCCGATAGAAATAGATTGGTGGTTGACCTATACTTTTATATAGTAGGTATGCCAGGTCCTCAACAAGTCACAACATTTTTAGAAAGATTAAGATAAGATGTCTAGTAATAAAATATCAGTATCAGAATTAGATTTTGACCAAATCAAAAACAATTTAAAAACATTTTTACAAAGTCAAACACAATTTCAAGACTATGATTTTGAAGGTTCAGGACTTTCAATATTATTAGATGTGCTATCTTACAATACTCACTATATGGCTTATCTTGCCAATATGGCAACAAATGAATTGTATCTTGATAGTGCTGATATAAGAAAAAATATTGTTTCATTAGCAAAGATGATTGGATATACTCCAACATCTTCAAGAGCACCAAGAGCAGACATAACAATTAAATTAAATAATGCAACAGGTACTTCGGTTACTATGAACAAAGGTACCGTTTTTACATCAACGGTAGATAATTTATCCTATGAATATGTAACCAATGAAGATACAACAATTACACCTGTTGATGGTGTTTATCAATTTGAAAATATTTCAATTTACGAAGGTTCTTTAATAACTTTTAAATATACGGCTGATAGTACAGACATTGACCAAAGATTTGTCATACCAAGTTCTAATGCAGATACTTCAACTTTAAGAATAAAAGTACAAACTAGTGCTTCAGACTCAACACAAACAACTTATTCATTAGCAGGTGGTTATAATGATATTAGTTCAACATCTAAAGTTTATTTCATACAAGAAATTGAAGATAATAAATTTGAAGTTTATTTTGGTGATGGTATAAGTGGTAAAAAATTATCAGATGGTAATATTGTAATAATGGAATATGTGGTTACGAATAAAACAGAATCAAATGGTGCTAGTGTTTTTAGTTTATCAGGAAATATTGGTGGATTTACAAATGTTGCTATAACAACTAATGCAATTTCACAAGGCGGCGCTGAGGGAGAAACAAAAGAGTCAATTAGATTTAATGCACCATTACAATTTGCTGCTCAAGATAGAGCGGTTACGGCAACTGATTATGAAACTAAAGTCCAATCAATTTATCCAAATGCATTATCAGTAAGTGCTTGGGGTGGAGAA
>CEPZ01082505.1_pt1 | contig 13951 bp, 16 predicted proteins | sample 530461 | NCBI WGS metagenome assembly CEPZ01 (sample SAMEA2620106, study PRJEB7988) | marine metagenome | isolation source: saline water (ENVO:00002010), including | reverse complement strand
AGTTCAACGGGCTTATCCCTCAAGAATATTTCAAAACTTTTTCCTTTTTTCCACCAAAGTAGTGCCATAATTACCTGTATAGAGAAAGATATATAACGGTTTCTTCAAGTCCTAAGTGGTGTGTTTTTTCTGAAGAAAAAATGTAATCACTAAGCAGCAGTTCTTTTACTGCTTAGGTTGTACTCTTGGTAATTGTAATGGTGCCGGAAGTCCAAGTGTTTTTGATAATGGAATTGCAGTTACAAGTCCAAGTTCAAGAACCTTAGTCAGAAGCACTGCGGCAATTCTTTCATCAACTTTTTTGTTCTTTTTCCATCCCTTTTGAAGATCTTTCAATTCTTTATCTTCACCCGTTATGAATAATCCACCTTCAAGATTGATGTGTCCTGATTTTCCGTAAGAAGTATTAACTTTAAATTCAACTAATGCTCCAGTTCGTTTTTCACCAGCAGCAAACAAGTCTTCAGTTGTAACCTTAGTAATTTCAGGCTTTGTTTCGATTTTAATTCCTGCTTCAAGCTTGCCTCTTTGGGCATCTACTTTTGTAATCTTATCACCAACGATCATCATTGTGATATTCTCGCGTTGTTTAAACTTTTAAAGATTGTTATTTACAGTTTGTTCTTTATTCTAAATAAATAGAACAAATAGGTTCCTGTAAGTGCCAAGAATCCTGCAATAATCATTGAAGTTATCAGGGTTTTTCTTTGGTCGGTAATTTCTTTATCAGATAAACAGGAGTTATCTTCTTTGCAAACACCTGTTTGACATTGATAATCTTCATTACATGAAGAGCTTCCTGCTTTCTGATATTTCCAAACACCATCTTGACAGAAAGTATTGTTTACAATCATACCATCTTCATTACAGATTTCGGTTTGACTTGAAACTGTTTCGAATGTTGCCGGTTCACTGACAAAACAATCCCAATCTTCTTCGGCAGAACACCCGGCCGGACAGTAATTATCACCTGCACTACATTCTACTGTTAGTTCATTTGTACATGCTCGTTCAATTGTACCATCTCCTGAACAAAGATCAATCGTTGCATCATTATCGTCGTTGCAATCTGAGTGTTGAATACAGGAGTTATTTATTGAGCAATCCGCATCATGAGTTGTTCCAAATAATGATTGCTGATTTTTACAACCTAATGGACAGAAATCATCTCCCGACTTACATTCAGTAACTGGATCATGTCTACAAATAGATCGTTGATTATATGAGCCTTCGCAACTATCTTTTGTTCCCGGATTACTATCATCACATTCCTTGTCTAGCTCACAAGTGTCTTGAATTACACAATCAGAATCACTATATCTGCTACAAAAACTTGGACAGTATCCGTCATTATCCGTACAACTTACGATTGTTTCATAAGAACATTTATTTATAGATTCCATACAAGTATCGATTGTAGAATCCAATTGATCATTACAATCAGAATCAACATTACATTCAAGTCTTTGAAGAACATGAATTAGTAATGATGCATAATTTGTCTTTTGTTCAGATACATACAATGTTGCGTTTACGGTTATGTTTACTTTGTTTATAGACTTTGTTTCATTTTCATTAAATATTTTCCAAGTATCTTCAACACTGATTCTTACTTGAGTGTTTGAGAACACATCTAGCAAAGTTATATTTCTACCTGCGACTTCAATAGACTCTCCTTCACCTAAAGTTACTTGATCATATGCAATATAATCTGCTGCCGCAAATGCTGCCGGTAACAAAAGTAGTATTAAGAGCAATCTTTTCATGAAATAAGTAAATCTTCAGACAATAAAAATTTAGCCCTGCCCGGATTTGAACCGAGGTCCTCCGGCCCAGAACCAGAGATGATTGACCGCTACACTACAGAGCTATGAAACAGCTCCATATTCTAGATTTATAAGTTTATGTTCTAGCAATACTTTTAAATTCGCACGACGTAGTATCTTTATGATAAGTTTACTCAGTGAGATGTTTTTTCATCCAATCTTAATCGTGAGCCTGGTTTCTGCAGGAGCCTCTCAGTTTATTAAGATGCTTCTATATTCATTCAAAACAAGAAAACTTCTTATTCATGTTTTGTGGAAAGGTTACGGAAATAAAGCAGGAATGCCTAGTTCTCACACCGCATTTATGAGTGCAGCATGTACTGCAATTTATATTCTTGATGGCGGAGTTACCAATTTGTTTATGCTTTCAATTATATTCACAATTATAATTATTCAGACTGTTGTAGATTTGAAATTCCACTTTGACAAAGCATCAGATTATATCAATGATATGTTTAGTGTTGTTTTTGATTTCAATAAACCCGCGTGGAGTAAATTTGAACATGTTACAGGTCATACATACAATCAGATAATTGTTGGTGCAATAATTGGAGTTTATACAACGATTAAACTTATACCAATTTTATAGAATTGTAAATTGTGCATGTTTAATCTTTCCAATTTTTATAATTGAATCATTGGCGATTATTTTATTCTTTAATAATAATCCAACAATTTTATTTCCAACGACATTTCCATCATTGACATCCACAATTAATTCTAATACTTTTTCATTAATTTCTTCTTCACCATAGAATCTTGGATTTACAAAAAAATCTAAATCTTTGTTTTTCAAAGTTTTCCCAAGCAATTCTTTATCACAAATTGCAATCATGGTTCCGAAATCTGTTTTGTGTAATTTGTAGTAAAACATTTTACTTAATTGATCTTACCGAACTTCGTGCACCACAAGCTTGGCATTGTTTAAATGTTATTCCCTTTTCTTTATGGAGTTCAGTGTCTGGTTTTCCACATTGTGTACAAGTCACGAATTCCTTTACGTATTTTTCAATTTTTTCATTCAAGAATCGGGAGTTGAACTTACCTATGAAATAGAATTTACTTCCTTTCCATTCACCTGTTGTTGCTAAAGCCTTTAACATAAATCTTAACAAGTGTTTAACATCTCGCCCTAATTTTGAAGAAATTTGATTTAGATTTGATACAAGCGTTCTATTTCCTTCAAAACCTCCAGAAATTGTTGGAACTTCGAATCTACTGGTTGCTTCTGAAACTTTCGGAATAGATGCATAAGCTTTCTTTAACAATTCATCATATTTATAATTCCAAGCCATGTTTTCAAGTTTCTTGAGGCATTTAAGAAGGTTTTGAATTAGTCAGATAGCTCGTCGAGAGTTAATTGAAGACTAGATAGATTCCTTTCAATTTCTCCAATTCTTTCAGAGACCAATCTCTGAACTCTAACATGTAAGGGATCAATTGGATCCACAATCTCAGAATTAAGTCTATTTACATTTTCTTCTATTTTTTGTAAATAGTCTAGATCGGTTTCTACAATAAAACTTCCAGTTATTGAATAATTTACATCAAAAGTATGTCTTCCTGAAGTAAATGAAAGATCTCTTAAGCGATATCCTTCAATAGGTAATTTGCCAGCTACACTGTAAGTAAATTGTAACTGATTATTTTCCTCAATCATTGACTCAAAATTTAATTTAAACGTCATTCTCTATTAACACCTAACTTGTTTTTAAATTTTTAGGTGATTATTCCAATAATTTAAGAATTCCTTTCTTTGGTTCAAAAACTTCACCTGATTTTAGAAGCTTTAGAACAATATCCTTTGCTTCTTTTTCATCCATCTTTGAGTTTTTCATCACATCATCCATTGGAGCACCGTCACCAGAATCATGAGCTTTAATCAATTCGATAATTTTTGTATTTGGATTATCACTCACTGTTATTTCCATCACTTCAGGTTCTTCCTTTGGAGCAGATTTAGCTTTGGGTTTTTCTTCAATCTCTCTGAATTCTGGCTTTCCGAGCTCAATATGATCAACAATTAACCAGTTTGGATCTAAATCTTGTTTTATAACTTCTGGAACCAAATATGTTTCATCATTGTAGTGTTTTACTTTTCCAATAAATCTTACAAATGAACCAACTTTCACATCTTTAATGTTTGCAACATCGGCACTGAAGGCTTTTACTCTGATTGTTTCTGAACCATCATCAATAGTTAACGCACAATAATTTCCATCTTCTGTTAAATATTTACTTACAACTGTGGCAATTATATTTACTCGAGAAACTTGATTTTCATCAATTATAATATAACTTGGATTGAAACCTTCTTGTCGAAGGAATTCTCCATTTATTAGGCTAGAAATTCTTACTCTATATGCTGTCGATCTAGTAATTGCCATCTATTTTTACTTGAGTTTTAGTTTAAATATTCTTGTTTGATTTAGTTCTATCCTTTTTGTAATACTCCGTGTCTAGGTTCAAATATTTCTCCAGCTTTCTTCAATCTTAACAATTCAGATTCGATCTTCTCCTTACTCATTCCTTTATCTTCTAAAGCTTTAATTAAATCATCTTTTGGAATTGCCTTACCAAATTGTGCTTCAAGTTCAGTCATAGTTTGTTTAATGCTAGAAATTCTACTTCTCTCAGTGGCAGTAATTCCGCTTGTAATTCTATCAATATCAATTTTTCCAGTTTCAGGATCAGTTCCAAGTTGTTTTAGTGTTTCTTCCACTAATCGAATTGCACGTTCTGCATCTTCTTTTGTAACCTGTTTAGAAAGTCTAATTTTTGCTGAGGCTTCTGCCAAACGAATAATTGCTTGAAGCTGTCTTGCAGATATTGGAATGCTTTTAATCCCATCTTCTCCCGCAGCAGTACTTCTAATTTTAACATAATAATCTCTAATTAGTTTTTGAGGTTCTTTTCCAAGTTTTGGAAAACAAGTTTGTTTGGCATATGCAATATATTTTCTTAACAAAGAATGCTCAATCTCACTTTTTGCTGATTCAATATCTCCTTGCAACTTAAGTACGTGACTTGCAATACGTTCATCAGTAGTAATATTTGGAATATCTCGGATTACAAACATTAAGTCGAATCGGTTGATTAATGTTGGAGGAAGATCAATTTGAGTTGGTGGTGGTTGATATGGATCGAACCTACCATATTTTGGATTTGCAGCAGCTAGAACAGATGCTTGTGACATTAATGTTGCTTGAATATTTGCTTTGGAAATAGAAACTGTTTGTTGCTCCATTGCTTCGTGCATTGCGCTTCGATCATCATGAGAAATCTTGTCCAGTTCGTCGATACAAGCCATACCTTTGTTTGCTAGAACCAAAGTTCCCGCCTCCAGTGCCCAACCACCCAAGAATTCATCCTTCACAACTGCGGCAGTAAGTCCTGCACCTGAAGCTCCGCGTCCTGCCACATATCTTGCCTTTGGAGCTAAGTTTGAAATATATCTTAGTAAAATTGATTTACCTGCACCTGGGTCACCCATTAATAAGACATGAATATCTCCTCTTAATTCAGTTCCATCACTTTTTACTTTTCTTACTCCTCCAAAAAGTTGTAATACAATACTTTCCTTTATTTCATCGTAACCATAAATTACTGGTGCAATTGATTGAATTAATTTTTCGTAGATTTTTGGATCTTTTGCCAATTTCATAATTTCATCCTTTTCTTCTGTATTCACATCAAGTTCTTCAAATTCTTCTTCCATAGATTCAACTGAATTTGCTTCTAAAATAATATCAAATTTTGTTGATTGTGCACCAGTTCTCGTTGTAATTGCAACCTCTTTTACTACACCAACAATTTTAATTTTGTTCCCCGGAAAGCGATTTCTTTCCAATTCAGGTTCCAATAAATCATCATGAAGAATACATCTTATTCGTTTAGGTTGCGCCCCACCTTCTAAAGATTCTGGTGGTTCTTCTACAACCAATTGTTGAACATCACTTAGATGTTTTTCAACCATTTTGAATTTCCCCTTATGTTTACACTGTCCACATAGCCCAGGTTCCGCCAATTTATTCTCATGTTGTTCAAGTTTGCTTTGTGAGCCGCATTTTGGACATTCAAATGTTGCAATAGTGATCATTGGTCGAATATCCGACGCTTGACGAATCAATGCATTACATGTTATTAGTTGCCCAAGATTTCTACTTCTCAAATCTCGAATTCTAAGCTTCTGAGATGGAGGAAGATTGATAATTCTTGCTCCAATTGCAGTCTTCAGATCACCCAATTCCTCCTCGGCGATCGCACTATCTATATATTCAAGACTTTCCTTTGGAGACATTAAAATACTCTCTGCCAATTCAGGATTATACTTAGATAAAATATTCCAATCAATTTGGAGACTCTTACCTCCCTTTTGTGCTACATCTAATAGTTCTTTCTTGTAATATTTTTCTAGAAATGTTCTATACTGAGTTAAAGTTTTAGACTCCATGCTAGAATATTGACTCTTCAGTTTGGGTTAAAAAGAATTTATCTGGTGGAGTTACTTATCAAGCTCACCAACATCAATAAGTTGTTCTCTCAAGAATTTTACTGAGTCTTTAATTTGTTTTTCAGATCGAGCACCAGTAATAACAATTTTTCCAGTACCGAAAAGTAAGAATGTAATATTTTGAAGAACTTCTTCACCCTTTAGCTTGTAAACAAGTCCCGGAAATTGTTCTGGTTCATACTCGGTATTTTCAAATAGGAATACAATCTCATTTAGGTTTAATCGTCCACCAACTGAACCTGATGCAACCATGTTTTGAACTTTGATTTCAGGCTTTTTTGTGATTTCAATTCCAACTTCCTTTAAATCATCAATTACATGTTTTACTGCTGCACGTGCATCTTTGATTGATTTTGTTCCAGTACAAATTACTCGTCCTGAACTGAAAAGTAAATAGCTTGCTTTATTGAATGAAAGTTCTGAATCTTCAACTTTGTAAATTAACCCTGGAAAAGTTTCAGGAGTATAATCTGAATTATCTAAAAGAACTGCAAGTTTTTCTAATGGCAACTTTGCAAAAATATTTGCAGATACTACTACATTTTGTGTCTTTGACCAAACTCGTTTATCGACTTCAGGTGCCATATTAGTTTTTATTGTAGGAAAGATATATAAACCCTCCTTTATAAAGCTAGTTCCGTCTGATTTTTACCAAGAATCCAGTGTTTCTAATTATTAGATTTGGGTTTGCTGGTTTTTTAAGATTAAATTGAATTTCTTTTGTATTTGTTTTTCTTTTCAACTCAACATCATTTATACCTAATTCTTTACCAACATTAATCTGTACTAAAATTTTGTCAGATCTCTTTAACTTTGCACTTTTTCTTAAGTCTTGAATTTTACGAGTTAATTCTCGAGTGTATCCCTTTACTAACATTTCTTTGTTTTCATCTGGATTCAAATATAGAATATAGCTGGATCTTGAAATTCCTCGCAATCCTTTAGGCAATTTCCGATCCACAATCACTTCTTTGTTACCGAGTTTGATAGTTTTCCCTTTAACTTTAACTCTGATTGATCCTTTTGATATTTCTGAGATTGCCCTTTTAGTTGGAACCCTTCCTAATGCTTTAGAAATTTCATTGGTCAGTTTTCCATGAGTTTTTCCTGTTTCCCTGAAGTTTAATTTTACTGAATAATTAACTCCTGAAATTGATTGCCGAGTAGTTATATTCATTGTATTGACTTGTGCACTTATTAGATCTGAATATTTTTTTATTGTAGCGGTTGCATTTCTTGAAGGTGTTGCAATTATCACGTCTTTGATTGGCCATCTTAAAGTCCGATTCATTTTATCCCTTAATGAAAGTGTGTCTGAAATTACACTTTGAATCAATTCAAATTCGTTTTCTAAATTTTTGTTAATTTCATATCTCTTTGTTCTTGGTAGTCTTTCCAAGTGAACTGATTTTTCATTTACACCATCATATACATTCAAATTTTGATAAATTTTATCTGCAACAAACGGACTGATTGGTGCAAGTAGTTTTAGAACTTCAGTTATACATCTGAATAATACATAACCAACGCTTGGATCCTTTTCTTCAATTCTTGAACGAACCAATTGAATGTAACTTCGACTTAAATCTTTAACTATAAATTCTGTTAAACCTCTTCCCATTTCCTGATATTCAAACTCGTCAAAAGATTTGTGATATTTTTCGACTAACGAATTCAGTTTTGAAATTATCCATTTGTCTTCAGGCACAGTTATTTTCTTTACAGTAACAAAAGGATATTCAGTGAGTAAGTAGTTGTGTAAATTCCAAAGCGTGTTTACTACGCCAAATGTTTCTTTCTTTACTTCATCAATGTTAAATTTTGCCAATTCGTAAGGAGGAACATTGCTTGTGTAATAAAGTCTGATTAAATCTGCTCCCAAATCTTTAATTCCCTCTCTTGCCCAAACCACATTTCCGATGGATTTTGACATCTTTTCACCTTTTGAGTCTACGGCAAAAGCAGGCATACTAATATATTTGAAAGGTGATTTTCCGAATGCTGAGACTGAAGTAAAAAGCAATGCAGTAAACCATCCGCTTATTTGATCTACTCCTTCTGAAATTCTATCTACTGGAAAATATTTCTCAAATTGTTTTTTATTTTGTAATGGTGCGCCCATCCATGCTGCAGTAGCTACACCAGAATCAAACCACACATCAAAAATATCAGGAATCTTTCTATAGACTTGCCCTTTTCTATTCTTGAAAGTTAATTCCAATACGTTGTGCAAATCATAATTCTTTGGAAGCTTTTTTCCCAAACGTCTTTCAAGTTCCTTTTTTGTTCCAATTGCAATAATATCTTTTGGATTACTTTCATTAACCCAAATTGGAATAGGTATTCCCCAAAATCTTTGTCTTGAGAAATTCCAATCACCATAATTCATCAACCAAGAATTCATTCTTTCTCGACCGAACCCGGGTTTCCATTTTACTTTATTGTTTTCTGAAAGAAGCTTTCTTCTAATTTTATCAGTCTTGAAGAACCATTGGTTTGATAGTTTGAAAATTAATCCTTGTTTACAACGCCAACACGTTGGATAATTATGTCTTACTTTTTCTTTGTGAAATAAACTATTAGACTTTTCCAAATCCTTTATGATTAAATTGTCGGCATCTTTTACAAACATTCCTTGATATTTTCCAGCATCTTCAGTGAAATTACAAGCATCATCTAGCGGAGATAGTTCAGGCAGACCATAATATTTACCGGCCTCGTTGTCTACTTTACCATGTCCAGTAGCCATGTGAAGCAAACCAGTCCCCTCTTTAACATTTACAAGCTGTTCAAATACATCTTTTGCTTTGATTCCTTTCTTTTCTGCCGTCTTTGGAGGAATTCTTTCCTTCAGAATTGGAATGCTCATATATATTCTACGAGCTTTTTTGTTTTTGTTTAATGAAGTTTGACTTGGAAGTTCAAATAGTGGAGAATATTCTTCACCGTCAAGAGTCTTTCCTTTGAATTTTCTTATAATTTTATACTTTATTCCTAAAGAGTCGAGTAATTCAAGTCGGTCTTCTGAGAGAATCAAATTTCCTGAATTAGTTTGAACTTTTACATAAGTTCCTTTTGGAGCTGCAGCGATTGCAACGTTTGAAGGAAGAGTCCAAGGCGTGGTAGTGAATACTAACAGTGATGCGTCATCGTTTTTTAGTTTGAATTTTACATATACGCCGGGATCAGTTTTTTCAGTTTGTTCGACTTCTGCTCCAGCCAGCGAAGTTTCACAATGAGGGCACCAGTGAATTGGTTTCTTTCCTTTGTATACTTGATTTTTATCAAACATTTGCTTGAAAATCCACCATGCAGATTCTAAATATGAATTATCATAAGTCAAGTAAGGAGTTTTATCCCAGCCCATCCAAGTTCCGTATTTGTTGTAAGTATCCATCCAAACATCTACGTTTTGATTTGCAAGTTTCTTACATTCTCGAGTAAAGTTACTAATACCATATTCTAAAATGTCTTTCTTTCTTTTGAACCCCAGTTTCTTTTCCACCATATTTTCAATAGGTAATCCGTGCGTATCGAATCCAGCAGTAAATAAAACTGAACGACCAGTCATCCAGGCGTATCTTGTGGATAAATCTTTATAATAAAAAGTTCTCAAGTGTCCCACATGAGGATCATTGTTTGCGTAAGGAGGACCCTCAAGTAGAAAATATGGTTTTCCGTCTTTGTTTTTTCTTTGAAGAATTTTTAAAAGATTTATTTTTCTCCAACGCTTGTTCATCTCACTTTCTACTTTACGAAAGTCATATTTCATAGAAATTTATCCTCCTGAAAATTTATATATGTGCCGTTAGTGTTATCGTTCTCAGAATAAACAAATGGGATAACCACTTCGCATGTAGGATTGTTTAGGTACAGATTTAAAAGAGTTTTGAGATGCCGTATTGTACAAATCTTTAAAAGTCTAGTTGGAACGATTCTCTATGTCTGAGGTTAAATTTGAAGTCTGGACTGAAAAGTATCGCCCAGTAACTTTATCGGAAGTTCGAGGTCAAGATGAAATTATAGATAGATTGAAAGCCTTTGTTTCCAGTAAAAGTATGCCACATCTACTTTTTGCAGGAATGCAAGGCACTGGAAAAACAACGTCATTTCTCGCTTTGGCTAAAGATTTGTACGGTGACGAATGGAAAGACAATGTTCTTGAACTTAATGCTTCAGATGACCGAGGAATTAATATTGTTAGAACTTCAATTAAAGATTTTGCAAGAACTAAAACTGTTTCTGAAAAAGTCCCATTCAAACTAATATTTTTGGATGAGGCAGATGCACTAACTAAAGACGCACAACATGCTTTAAGAAGAACTATGGAAGATTATACTTCAAATGTACGGTTTTGTTTGAGTTGTAATTATTCTTCAAAAATTATTCCTCCAATTCAAAGTCGATGTGCAATTTTTAGATTTAGACCACTTAAGCGAGAAGTTATTGTTCAACTTTTGAAAGATATTGCAATTCGTGAGAAACTAATAATTCCGGAAGAATCCTCAACTTATATTTATGATGCTTCAGAAGGCGACTGCCGGAAGGCAGAAAATATACTACAAGCATGTTCTGCTATTGCAGATAATGTTACTCTTGATGTTGTGCGAGAAGTTGTTTCATTTGCTGAACCAACGGAATTGTATGAAATACTAAAACTTGCTTTGGCAGGCAATTTCAAATCAGCTAAAGATAAGATGGCAGATGTTTTGGTTAAGTATGGTTTGTCAGGTATGGATGCAATTCGACAAATCCAGAAACAAATTTGGAATTCTCCAGATTTTGATGACAAGTTGAAAGTTAAGTTGATTAAATTCTGTGGAGAGTACGAATATCGTTTGACTGAGGGTGCAAATGAGTTTGTTCAACTTAATGCATTCTTGGCAGAGGTTGTGTTGATTGGGAATGAACTATCGCCTCCAAAATAGATTTCCTGAACTACATTTTAAATTGACATAATGTTTTTAATGAAGCTTGATTTATTTCTGATTATGCCTGCGCAAGTTAATGATGAGGTAAAATTACATTTTACGGGTTTCTTAGAAAACGGAGAAATGTTTGACACGTCAGAAGGTAAAGATCCTTTGAAATTGAAAATCGGTTCTGAAGAAATCATTCCAGGATTCAATAAAGGTCTAGAAGGTATGGAAGTCGGAGAGGAAAGACAAATTCAAATTCCTCCTGCGTTGGCATATGGAACTTATCATGACGATTTAATTTGGGAAGTTTCCCGAGACAGTCTTGAGGGCGCAGCGAAAGTTGGAGATGTTGTAGCAGGAAAAGTAGATGGCGAAGAGTTAACTGGAAAGATTATAGAAATTAAGAGTGAAGATGTTTTGGTTGATTTTAATCATCCCTTGGCGGGTCAGACTTTGACATTTGATGTTAAGTTATTGGAGATTTCTGGCCGAAATTCTTAGTGGACACTGGACAAGTCAGTGCGCGCCTTATAATTGTCTTTATTTTTCTATTAGTATGAAAATGATAAGAGCCTTTGTAGGAAACTTCCTAAATTCAGGAAGAGGATACGTAGACCTTAGAAATGTGGAGCAAACATTCTTACCTCGTAGAGTGAATGAAGTTTACAACCTTGAGCCTCACGAAATGAATGTTCAAGAAGTTGAAAAAATATTCGGAGAAGTTTTGCGGAGGTTAAGTTACTGATGGTAACGGTTAATCAAATGCTCAACTTTGCTAGCGTGAATCGTGATGCTTTTTCAGAAGTTGTCAAGCTTGCTAGTGCAGATAACGATGATATATTAATACAGATTCTTGAGGAAAAAACTCAAGAAATCGGTATGCTACGCAAACAACTGAAAATTCTTAAGGAGAAATTGAATAGTTGATTTCTCCAGCTATATTTATTTAAACTTTGATAGTGGATTTTTTCCATGCTTATCAAGAAACATGTTCCTAAAAAATTGTCGGAAATTATTGGACAATATAAAGGAATTGTTAAATTTTCTAGATTTGTTAAAAGTCAGAACAAGAAAGCCGTAATTATTTATGGAGAACCTGGAGTTGGAAAAACGTTGGCAGCGAGAGTTTTTGCAACTGAACAAAATTTTGAGTTACTTGAAATTCCTCCGTCTGGAACGAGAGATAAAAAGGAAATTATTTCTAAAATAGGAGTTGCATCTCAACAACCATCGTTATTTGGAGGAAATAAGATAATTCTAATTGATGAGTTGGAATCTTTTGGTGCTGGAAACCGAGGAGGAATCCGAGCACTCATTGATGTTATCAAAAAGACAAAATACCCAATTGTTTTAACTTCAAATAATCCCTGGAATTCTAAATTTAAGACTTTGAGGAAATACTGTGAGATGATTGAATTTGATAAAGTTGATTGGAAGGATATTGAACAATATCTTGCTAAGATTTGTCAGTCTGAGAAGATTGATGTTGAACCCGTAGTTCTGAAAAAAATTGCAGCAAGATCTCAAGGAGATGTACGATCGGCAGTTATGGATTTAGATGTACTCACAACAAATAAAGAAGAAGTTAAAAACACAGATTTTTTTGATTTGTTTAGAGAACGAGAAGAGAATATTTTCTACGCAGTTAAGATGGTTCTGAAATCATTTGATGGCAATGTTGCTTTTGAGGCATTCAATAACGTAAAGATTGATTCTTCAGAGTTCTTAATGTGGATTGACCAGAATATGTATCACGAATATTTAGATCCGATTTCTTTGAAAGAAGGATATGAAAATGTAGCATTGGGTGATAAGTTTAACAATAGAGTTTCAAAAACTCAAAACTGGTCCTTAGCATATTATCCGAATTTTGTAGTCTCGGTAGGAGTTCAACAAGCAAAGACGCGAGTTACTCAGAACATTTCTAGATATATGCGTCCTGAACTATTAATGAAAATATTTTCTCTTGCTGCAAAACGAAGAAAGGCTAAGGGAATATCACAACAAATTTCTGGAAAGCTACATGCCTCAGGTAATGCCTTAATGCGAGACTTTTATCCTTATTTCAATTTTATTCTTGAGAAAAATCCTGAAATGGGTAAAAAGTTGACTGCTTATTTGGAATCAGAGTAGTTTTTTCATTGGTTGGAATTTTACAGGTAAATTTTTCCAACTTCGTATTCCTGTTGTTTTCTTGAATCCCAATCTTTTGTAAAATGGAATAGCAAATAATGAAGACTTTATGTAAATTGAAGTGTTATATTTTCTAGCATTCTTTTCGAAGGTCTTATACAATTTTGTTGCAACTCCTTTTCGTTGATGTTTTGGATCTACAAATAATGATCCAAGTTTATTTCCATGACCTCTTAATACTCCAATTATTTGCCCATTTTCTTCGGCTACAAGTTTAAATGTAGGTCTAATGAACATAGCGAGATTTCGTTTTTTAGTCAAATCAAATCTATCAACATACATTTGTGTCGCTTTCTTTGTTCCTTCATGTTTGTTATTAATTAAATATACTTTCTTGATAAGTTTTGCAGATTTTTCGTAGTCTTTTTGCTGCATTTTCCGAATCTTCATATTGAATTATGTTTTGAAACTATATAATCGTAATCCTTTTAAACCAAGATTTAGGGGCTTTATTGGGCTAGACAGGCCGGGTAAGCGCGGCTGTTATCTTGTATGCTGAG
>CEPZ01088334.1_pt1 | contig 13965 bp, 3 predicted proteins | sample 530461 | NCBI WGS metagenome assembly CEPZ01 (sample SAMEA2620106, study PRJEB7988) | marine metagenome | isolation source: saline water (ENVO:00002010), including | reverse complement strand
AACATACGATAGACCGGGATCCGCATACACAGTCTTGTTGCCCGTAGCACTGGTAGCAATCAACGGCAAAAAGAAAGTGTTTCCACTAGTCGGCAAGTAATTTGAATATATTTCACTGGCAGTAGCCGAATTGCCGGTGCAGGCAGCCGCCGTGCCGGCGCTGGCAGCATTGCCCGTGCAACTTCCAGAAGAACCGCTTATGTTGCCTACCACTCCACCGTTCGCTGTAAGCACACCAGTGACGGTCGGAGCGCCAGTAATAGTAACCGTTGTGCTGTCAAACTTAATGTCCTCGTCCGCTCCGATCCAAATATTGTTCGCGCCATCCTGACTTGCCCTCAGCACAATTCCATAATTAGTAGCTGGCTCCCAGTCTTGGAATACGCCAATATAATTCTCTGTGCCCGCCCCCATTGCAATACCTTCGAAAGTAACATTAGTCGCATCAAAAAAGTCAATATCTGCAGAATCACCCTGAATCCAACCATGCACTGTTGAAGACGAAGGCGAATCAGCAAATTCTAAAGCAGTGCCATCCCAAATAAATTCTTGAGCAGAAGGCTGAATCCTCAACTGCACCCCGCCTTGAATACCGAACGACATCAAACCAGTATTGCTAACATAGAAAGGAGAATCCGAACCGCCGCCACTCAAACCGGCTGCGAATTCACTACTACTGATTCCTATATTACCAAGTGTCATGCTTCCACCAGTAATTGTAATATCCGAGCAAGTGACGACGCCCGTGTTAGTCACAGCGAACTTAGAGCCAATAGCAATCGTGCCGCCAGTAATTGCGCCCGCAAACTTGGCACTGCCATCAGTGTGAATATAGAACTGTTCGCTATAAATGCCCCCTGTCTTCTTAAGCGTAATACCACCGCCGCTGCCGGTAAATCCAGAACCCGTATATGGGGTACCTCCTGAGTAGATGTAGGTGTCGTCCATCTGCCACCCAGCAATAGTGCCATTAACCCAATCGTGGTCAGGCTGTGCAGCAGAAGTGCCCAACCCGGCACCACTAGCCACATCGCTTGCAGGGCTGCCACCAACGGTAGCAGTTCCACCAACGGAACCGCTAGTAATGCCAAGATCTAGTCCCGTATCTCCATTCTGCACTGCCAACGCACCCGACGCAGCGCCACTCGCCACCGTCGCCACGTCGGTGCCGTCAATAGTGCCAGCATTAAATGACAGATTTGTTGCAACGACCGCTCCCGCTTCAGAAACTGAAAACGTACCATTGCCATTATTAATGGTGGCACCAGTAATACTTCCACCTGAAGTTACTGCGTCTGTAAAGGTTCCCGAAGTTGCTACAATATGACCTTTAACGGACAGCGTGTCGCTGCCGTTCCAATTAATTCCTTCATTGCCGGCAGCATGATCTCCAATTTCTAACGTTCCTTTTATAGTTGTGTTGCCATTTTCTAAGACAGTAAATTTATTAGCCCCACCAGATGTTATATTAATGCTACCATCTTTAATTACCATGCCCTTGGTGATTGTAGTTCCATAGAACTGTGCGGTTCCATTAGATTCAATCTTCCAACCTGCTTCAGTGCCTACACCGTCATTGAACGTTGAGCTGCTAATAAAATTATCGATGAGAGCAAAGTCGGTTTCAATCTCAGCAGCCGTAATAGTATTAGCCTCGATCTCGTCAGCAGAAATAGTCCCAGCAGCAATTTCAGCATTGTATGAGCCAGCCCCGCCTGTAATTTGCCCTGGGGTGATCGATGTTGCAAGAGCAACATCAGTGGTACCAGTATTTGCTGTACCATACCAATACGTCCACGCACTGGCATTATTAGAACTATCAATAGCTCTGACACGTAAATAATAAGGTGTATTTGTTATCAAACCATCAGCTTTAAATATCTGCCCTGTTTGGCGTGCCGTAATTTCAAGATGGTCGTCGCCAGGAGGGACACTAACAAATGACCCCAGTGACGCATTGCTTTTTGAAACCTGCCATTCGTACTGTCCGTTACCCCACTTTAAATCTGCCTCAATAGGGTCTCCATCTATGTTCAACTCGCCGTCAACTTTCGCAAGAAACCCTCTAAACCCTATGAACATATTTGTTACAGCAGGATCATCTCCAGTCACTGGGAAGCGTGGTCCCGCAGGAGCTACACTGTCTACAAACGGGGATATAGGAGAATACTCTCCAGCCAAACCTGAAATCCCGCCACTGCTCTGCGCATAGATTTTAACTTTGTACCGAATTGTAGCCACCAATTGAGTATTTATAATCCCGTCAAATTGATGACTGGTTCCAAATAGGTCTGCATCTACGAGAACTTCCTGAATTTTAATATAGGAGCTCCCAGAGTTTGTACTACGATACAATGCAACTACATATAACTTAGCATTATTCGAAGGTTTCCATGTGACATTAATCCAAGTGTTGCCATCCCCGGAACCTCCAGTAGTATAACCAATGCCCGTTACAGCACCCGGCACTACTGGAGAAAGCACCAATGCAGGCTCCCCAGCACCACCACCACCCAGTACAAGCCCACCAGCAGGCTGCAATGTGCTGCTATTGACAATAGACATAACAGTCCTGCGGAACTCGGCTTTCTCAATAAAGTCGTATAACTGGTATCTAGTGAAATCTAACTTTCTTGAATTTTCTCCGTCGTGTGTATGCCCACCCGCAATATCCCAATCAATGCGGCCTTCAAATATTCCTTCTGGCATTACACAACCTCCCTGAGTGTCAGACTCTGTGACACACCACCACTATAGTTTATTTTCGATTCTATCACCCAATATTGTTTATTTGAAATGCCAAGCTGCTCAATCTGTTCCACTGTCACCCTGTCTCCAAGTTGCAACTGGGGCATTGATGTTATTTGAACATCTATAATAGGAACACTGTTTTGCATTTTATCAAGCAAGAAATCTGCTAAACGCTTAGCGTATACGTCGTCTCCTATGAAACGATTATCTATCGTAACCTCTTTAATCCCATACTTCCTAACACTTTCAGAGTATGCAGAACTTTGACTACTAATCTTAGCAATGCTTCCTCCGTCAGATATTGTTCTGCCAGCGATGGACGCAAAATATGAAACTCCTGTGTAGTCGTTCTTTCCTTCAATGAATACGACTTCTCCAATACTATCCTCTATCTTAATATTCTCAGTTGCCGACAATACGATTTCTCCACCATACGGCCTCTTTCTAAACCTATCTATTGATATTAACGGCGGGTCCTCAAACTCAATTCCTGCTATGTACGGTGACCTAATATCTACAGCCGGCACCTTAGACCAATCAAACTGGAAGTATCTGACTTCTCTGATCATTTTACCGGCGGCGTGCGATGCCGCAGTGGTGCCAAACTGTCCTCGCGTAAGTGTTTTAAAGTAGTTTCCGTCTATTGAATCATACTTGATAATTTCATCTTCGATCTTAATATACCCGCCAGATACTTCCCAAGGAGGGTTGTAAGTATTATCAGAACTAATTTCTGTAGTTTCACTATCTGAAATAGTGACACCACTGGTTATCTTTGTAGCCGTCAGCGACGAATTTGGCGGCCTCCATATTGAAGAAATCCCAACATTCTTTGAAATTGTAGGATTGACTTTCACTGTGACCTTATTTGCCAACAACTCAAGGCGACGCTCAGCAGATTTTATATTAGTTGAATCGCTAAGAGTTGCCTGGGACGTACTATGCTGCGGTATCTCCGATTCGTGCAGCCTATTAAAATGATCATATCTAAATTTTCCAAACTCATCAAAATAGAACATCCCCAAATCACCTGTTGCAATATTTCCAGCAATGCTAAATCTTTCACTCTCTCCGAACAAATAAGGATGGATCCTTATTTCAGACATGATTGTTGAATAGTAATGATCCCTAACTTTATTTGCCGACAATGCTGTTCTGTATATAGCGAACTCCCCGACGAAACCGGCAAACTTCCCAATCAAGAAATCTTGATTCTCCCATAACGCAGGAGATCCAACTGACGTTGCCGTTGCCACCAACGCTCCATTCACATAGTATTTTAAATTAGTTCCGTCATATGTTGCAACAACATGCCTCCACGCCCCCGTACCTCCTGCAGAACCAGCCGACGCTGTGGCCATCCCCGACGTTCCAGATGTATTAATGAACTTAACTCCATGATCAGAACCAGTATGGAACAACCCAATGCCTTTAGTTCCTGTACCCGATGCAGGATTATCCAAATTTCCAGCATACACGCCTTCGCCACTAACATAGTCAGTAAATTTAACTAAAGCCTCAATGCTAAACGACCCCGTGTAATTTTCACTGGACAAGTCTGTCATATCAATAGATTCATCGTATGGAATGGTCACAAAATCTGTGCTGTCAAATTGAACCGAAAGATCTTTAGGATCTCCAGCGCTGCCTCCTGGCTTGCGCAGAATGGGGTCTCCAGAATACACACCATGATTTCTGATCGCGGACGAATAGTTATTTGCTGAAACATAGTCATCCCTTCCTCCAATAACATCAAAAGCAATATCAGTTGTTGTTTCCGTATCGGCAACTGTTGCCCAAGATCCATCTCCAATCTTTCGCTCAAGTTTCAATTTAAAATCGCCTACAACGTGGAATGCTTCTATGCGAATTGGGGCCGGCTGATTTGCCAATAGAGATATTGATGTAACTGTGTGTGGCTGTTCGGTTGTATCATTAAACCACCTACTCAACCTCAGTTCTCCCTTATACGAATCTATATCCTTTCTAGATTTCTCCAAGTTATCGCTTGAATCATATATATATTTAGATGAAGCGCCACCTACATACAATTTAAATCCGCCATTTTCAATAGTCACTCTAAATGCATAATCGTCACTAGACGGAGGGATAAAGTATCCATCTATAACAGTATGATAGTACTCATCTACCGTATCTGAAGGATATTCTGTAATATTCACAGCATCATTGCCTACCGTAGATATCCCAACAACACTGGGAGATTTCTTATAACTAATATATTCTTTCCCAGCAAGGCCAGATATTCCACTACTCAATAAGCGATCAGACGCCATGCTCTCGTCCAATGCTTCCCGACTAAGCGGATCAAAATCACCTAATATCCACCATCTGGCTAGCAGTCCAGTAGATGGATTTATTGGAGTAGTGCCAGAAGTCAAACCGCCACTTGCAGCACCTTCATTGAATCTATAATGGGCAACCCCGCCATCTTCTCTAACAGCCAACTGATACGGGAACAGCGCCTCGAAGTCGGCTCTGGGAAAGTTTGCCGTCATCATCAGTTGCCGCATAGCACTTGCTCCATCTGAATTCCTTACAATGAACCCACCCTCAATTTTTGAATCAATTAAAAATCTTGTGAAGTCTCTACACTGTACGGCTACATTCATGGAGCTATGATTCTTCCATTCGTCAACCCAATACGTACCACAATTGACATATTCATAAATCTCGGGGTCAGTTCCTGTCCTCCAACCCAATGAAACAGTTAACTTAACATCCTTTGCAAGATATTGCCCATATAGTTTATTATTCCCAATAGTAAATTCATGGCCTGTGTTATCCAAATTCATATTAAACGTATTCGCTGCTATGCCACCAAGGGGAACTGTTGTATCATACAACTCTCTATTTTTTGAATATGAGAAAGTCATAACGTAATCGCTAATATCTGTTTCATATATCGGAGTAATTTCATTAACTCGAGCATAGTCCAGGGGATTTTGAGTTTTATAAATCGTTAAACGTACACCTCTTATATCAATCGTATCACCACCACTCAATGTGTGCCTAGCCATGCTAGTACCTTTTGCCAGTTCATGATTTGTTACCACGGCTACATAATTATCACTAGTATTTTTATATTCTAAAGTATATTCCTTGATGGCTCCTGAATACTCTGATGTGTGTACCTCTATATAATTTATCTTCTCCTGATCGAAAGTTGCTGTAATAATAGGTGGGGTCGTAAACACTCCAGACGAGTTGGATTTTACCTTACCTCTCCAGCCAAATTCTAATGTCCCATCATTTTTTTCCGGTATAGCAGACCATGTTCCGTCAGCGCGTATAACATTCCCATCAACATCTTTATCGCCAGCAACTGGCCACGCAAACGTCTGCTTATTCCATCCATTCATCACCTGCCTGACATCGAAATAATGTCCGATTGGCCACCCTTCGGCAGTTTCGTCCGTTTCCCCAGATGTGTAATCGCTAGCCGCCAAAGACACAGATACATTACTCAAAGTCCTAGAGTTTCTCCATTCAGCAATCACCTTAGGCTTAACCTTCTGCACGACAGCGGTCGATGCCGCATTGAATCCAGAACTTAATGTTGCTCCCTGATCGTTTACAGTAATCATACTTCAGCCAACTCTATACTGACATCCCAAAAATATGCTCCATAATTACTATTACTAGCCAGCGGCTTTCCAACTTCCCCATCGTATGATATATCTTCTTCATCGTATGACGTTGCCTCATTCCCAGTAGTCGTTGAAATCACCCTTCTTTTAAGAGTTTCCGTATACGTTGTAACTATAACATCGTATGTACCATTATCAAAGGTATGATCCGGGTCTCTTACTTTCAAAGTATGATTCAATCCGTCATCGGCAACTGACTTCAAGAAGTCCCTTCCTTTTCTAAAATCAAAGTTACTTTCTTCATCATTCCCAATAAATTCCCAAGATATAGAAAATGTCTTTTTGTTAAAGTTCACTGGCCTAAACTTGTTCGTACTACCGTCTGCCCTGGTATTACTAGATACCGATTTGTATGTATCTCTCATGCCAAATTTTCTATTTTGCTCCGTCACAGGTTGTCCGTCGATCTGTATCAAATACAGATACGGTGCCAAGACACCGACTAGGCTAGTTCCTTGCAATACGGGTATGCCATCCGCTATCGGGCCTCCCTTATCGAGGGCGTAGTGATATGCCTGATAAGTAATATCTATAGTCCTAATTGCACTAATGGACCCGTTGCCAGTTATTGCCGCAGTTCCCATTCGAATTGCCTCTCCTGATGCACTTACCGTACCTGACCCTGACAACGCTGAACTTTCATACAGATCCATTATTGGGTCGATATCAGCCACCAGGCTGAAGCCTCCAATATTCTTTCCGGCATACAAGATTTCATACCCTGTCGCTGCAACTGTCCCTTGCCCGGATACAGCAGACGCCAAGAAGCGTTCTTTGTGCCCTGTTGAAGCAACAGTTGCTGCACCACTTAACGCTTTACTCGCAAAGAGAACTTCAGTTCCCGTTGCTGAAACCGTCCCTGTACCAGACATAGTGCTTGGCAAACCGATCAGAATCTCCGTTGAAACAATCGCTATAGATCCTACTGACAACGGTTCGACTGCTACATATAACACCTCTGTTCCAGTCGGGGAAACCGTGCCAGTGCCAGACAGCGGAGAAATTGCGTAGGCTTCCTTCCATGATGTGCAAGAAACACTCCCCGCTCCAGAGATAGAGGCTGCAGCCCCGTGCCTTTCAATTATGGGAGCGCAAGCAAACAGTCCTGTTCCTGTCAGCCCTCCAGCTGCTAGCAGCATTTCCTTACCTATTGTCGCAGAAGATCCGGTCGCTGAAATTGAGCTTTCGAGATATCTAATCTTATACGGAGTTATAGAAATAGAACCTGCTCCAGATAGTGCAGATGCACCCTCAAGAACCTCAGCTCCAATCGCAGCAATAGTTGCGGAGCCGGATACTGCCGAAGCACCGAAGTCAATCTGGTAGGCGGTCGCAGCGACCGTTCCGGCCCCGGAGAGCACCTTAGTAATAAGGAGTGCCTCATACCCCGTCGCTGACACCGTTCCAGAGCCTGACAGGGCCGCTACGCCCCTCCTGTGGCCTATGGCAACAACGGCGACAGACCCAGCCCCGACGACAGCAGACGCAAGATGCTCAACCAATCCAGCCGCTGTTGTGGCCGAACCTGTTGATGTAAGGCTTGCGCTACCCTCAATTGTTTGTACGAGCGCATAGAACGAATAAGAAAGCGGATGTGTTATTGACTGATAGCCGTCGTTGAATGTCGTAGCCATCCTAACTCTCCGTCAATTCAAGACTTACATTATAATAATAACATTCCGTACCGTGTTCTCTACGTACCAAATCTTCCGAATATGTAGTCAAATATACGGGATACGACAACCCTGCCGTATTTGGCTGGTCTTGTATAAACAAATCAAGCGTTCCTCTATTTGAAACCAGGCTTTGCATATAATCTCGTCCATACTGGCCATCTACCGTTCTATGGGTTAAAGACGGCAAGAATGTGAAATTCAATATGAAAGATTTTTTAACACCTTTTATAAATCTTCTAGTGTTGCCAGATAATAACGATACGTCATCATATATAAATCTATCATCAATTTTAAGTTTTCTATTATGTGCAGTGATAATGCGTCCATTAAGCTTAAGAAGACGATGAACCCACACTCTGGACGGCTCAACGACGACAATCTTTGGAATAGTTCCAGTACCAGCGAATTGGAGAGTGTGTTGATTTGCTGTGCTAGCACCGCCCCATACGGTAGCCATTAGACCCTCGACCTCCTATTCTGATCAGTATAGTTGCCCACTGTTCTATTCTCTACCCCTCTGACTCTTTCATTTCCGGGAGCGATATTCACATTATAGTCAGCCATCATAGACTCAAACCAATCTCTTTGTCCAATGAATGTATCTACGTTAATAGTCACATTACTGGCATTTGAGGTTGTGTTCACTCCACCAGCGCCTATCGGACCCGGGAATTTATTTCCGCTATTCAATGCGCTCAATGTCCCAACTCCAATATTCTGTGTGGCCTTTGCGCTCATCACGAATTCTCCACCATGCAATTCCGCATCTACAGTTGCCTGACGAGTTGCCTTAACCAAACCTGCTAAGAAATTCGATGGGGCATGCGCCCCCGATGACTTCTGCCACTGTGCGAGCGCCGACCTTGCAGCCTTTGGAATTCGTCCACCAACTGCATAGGCTGGAGTTCTTTCAGACTCTTTCAGGCTCCAATAGTTGGTGTAACCTGCTGGCACATGATGCCAATGCTCGCCCTTAACAGGTCTTGCAAGACCCGCCCATTCAGACCAGTTATTAAAGAATTGCTTCCTTTCCGAAAGTGGACCTGAGCCTGTAATATCGGCAGCAAATCCAAACTCATGCATTGACCTCTCTGGAACGCCAACCTCTGTTGATCCTGACTGCCACCACCAACGGCCATCATACCACTTATCACCAGTCTGCTTCGCTGCACCAGCTGGCCTCTTTGTATAATTCTTTTCAAACAAAGCCTTCTGCTCGCTGGTCTTACGAACACCGCCATTTTTACTAATGTTAAGAGGAATACCTAATTCAGCAGCCTTATTCCCAAGTTTCGCCAACCCCTTGTTCAACTGCGGCACCATTCCTGGCTTGCCAAGTCCCTGTATGTCCCCACCGCCACCAACTTCTTCAAAGCCTGTAACGTTTGAAGACGGGACCTGACCTGTAGTGTTTGGAGACGGGACCTGAGTATATTTTTGATCGGCTCCAGTACCGTCAACTTCATCACTACCTGTCGCGCTTGGAGGCGATCCCCAACCCTCCCAGGCCAACTCGGGCCAACTTTCGGAAAGCGGGTATGCCATCCGCGGCGGGGTGGGGAACAGAATCGATTGGATGGGTCCTATAAAACTCTGGTCTCGCGACGCGGCTAAGCCAAGCTCATGCAAAATACCCGGAAGCCATCCGCTTCCTCCCGGACCTGTTCTGAACTCTTCACCAAATCCATAAAAGTTGCCAGTCGAAGAGAATGTCCAAGGTACACCATCGGGGAACAATGCTTCAAATTCTTTTTGCAGATCCTCAGTCCAGTTCCCAACTGCATTAGCTCCAAAGTACCAACTCTTAAACTGTTCTTGCAACATGTTGGGACCAGCAAGAAGACTATTCTCAAGCCATCCTCCCAGATCATCCCACGTTTGCCCGAATTGCAGTTGGTAATCAGTCTTTACTCTCTCCAGATAATTCCATAAACCCTCTGCACCAACTTCGGCTTCGGTAACCCCAAATATTTTACCCTCTCTTCTGACTATATCCAATTGCGTATCTGTTAATGTTCTCAACCAATTTTCAATGCCCGTAGCCCCACCAAGTAAGCCTTCTAGAGAGCCAGCCAGCCAACTTGATGGGTCGAGCCGTGGTCCTACTCCCTCAAAGTCATACGATGACGTTGTATAGTCACCAAGTTGCAGCAGTTCGGCTGCTCGCTCGTCGGCTTGCCGCTGATCCCTCTTCTCGAATAACTCATCAAAGGCTGCCTTTGAATCTGCAATCTTCTGCTCAAAGTACTCAAACTCCGGGTCGATATAACTGCTCATCCAATCAAGGAATCCAAGTTCCGGCATCCACTCATACTGGTTTTGAAGCGATAGATTTGCTGCTTCAAACGCAGTGTCCAATATGTTCTCTATATCGAAATTCTTTTCAATCTTTGCCAGCAGCCCGTCTTCACCTGTGCCAAACAGTCCTTCTATTTCGCTTGTGAATCCATACGCTGCGGTGCCTACTCCAAACCCAGGCCACATGCTTTCTAATTCTGCCGTGAACTCGTCTGCGTTAACGCCATCCAATGTAGCGTTGAAGGGTTCCATAGTAAACTTATCTAAATTATCTTGCAGCGTTGCAAGTTCAGGGGTCATCGTCAGAGGATTCATCCATTCATCAACTGCGGTCTTCATATCTTCTGGACTCATTTCTGTGGTCAGAATACCGTTGATCCCGTCCATCATTGTCTGCCACTCTGCTTCAGTGGCTGGGATGTGGTTAGTTACTTCATTAATCTGACCCATCAAGAAAGTCTTAAGCAACTCGCGTCGCTCTTCGTGATCGTCAATCTCATTTTCGATTATTTGAATCGCAGCTTTTCTTGCTTCATCTCTGAGTTCTTCGAGTCTATTTTTATCAATTTTCTTAAGAGACTCTTTATGATCTTCAGCAGACTTCTTCTCTTTAAGATCAAGGCTTCTAGCATCATCAATCCTGCCCTCGTACACAGCGAGAGCTCTATTCCTTGCATACTCTCCACGCTGGAGGGCACGCTCATTGATTATCTTTCTACGATTTAACTGGAACTCTATTTCTTTAGTCAGACGTTTTTCTGCTTTTTCCTGCTGAGTAATGGCATCTATCTGCCCCTTCAGCAGATCTGTTCCGGCTTGTGTAATCTTGTCATACTCATAAGTAATAACACCCTTGATGTTATTTATTACCTTCTGGAACTGGGACTTCACAGCATTCATCCATCGCTTGTAACCACTCGCGAATGCCTTTGCTGCCTCCTCCCCTTCCTCAAATCCCTCATTTGTTGCATCATATATTCCAGGAGTCTCAATAGGAAGTTGATCATCCGCCGCATCCTCTGCTCCTTGAGTAAATATATCTATATACTCTCCAGCAGTCGCACGCACCTTCTCAGGCTGAACACCCATTAGTTCGCCAGTGTCTATCCCAAAGAAACCCTCGATTGGTCGTGCTGCTGCCTCGTATGCAGCATTTGATGCATTGCGGAAGCCGTCGGCCACGGCGTCTAATCCGTCAGCGGCAGCATGAACAGCATTGCCAACTAGTGGTAGCCAGCCTCCAACTTTTCTAACTACCCAGCCTGCCGCATCTATCATATCTCCACATATGCCCAGGACAAAATTGCCAAGATCTCGGAAAATACCCATTATCCAAAGAACAACAGCCCCTGTCGTTCTCTTCCAATGCCTAAACGCTTCAGAGAAGTCAAGCTTAAATATTGAAACAATCATCTTGATCACACTGCCCAATATACTGAACAGTGGGGCAACAGCATTAATAGCAACAATAGCAATCTTCGCAAAGAAATCGACTCCCCATGCGATTGCCTTAAGGCCAATAGCCAGTATATTAACTACAGCGGATAGAGTGGCAAATGCAGCACCCACTATCGACCCAAGACCGGCCCCTTCCTCTCCAGCCTTATTCGCCCCGAAACTGAACCTGTCGAATATATCCAATATTGGTTCAACCAATGAATACAATGCATCCAGCAAGAAAGAAACTGAATCCTTTAACATATTCCAGCCAGCCATCGCATGCTGCTTAAACACCTCAAAGTTTTTCTTAATATCTAAGAACGCAACAGCAACTAACGCAAGAACTGCAACAAGAACAGCACCCACGGTAGCCCCGACAAGGCCCATTGTCGTCCACGCCGCTCCAAGCCCAATCGTACCCGCCCTTACCTCTGTAATGACCATAGCAAGGCGGGTCATAATACCGGTGCCCTTCCTGGCGGCAAGGCCGGCGAGGCCCGCTGACGCTCCTGCGGCCATCTTAGCCTTGCCTCCTCTTCCCGCTAGGACAACAGCCGCAGCGCCAGCCTTAATAGAATTACCAGCTGACTTCCCAGCCGCGGCAACGGCCGCGGCGCTAGCGAAAAGCCTGTTCCGTATAAGCTCCCCTATGCCCCCCAAAAAGAGTGCCCCAGCGGCAATCTTTGTTTCTATATTGGTACCGGCAGCCTTCAAAAACCCTGCTCCAGAAAGAAGTCTTGCCTGTATGTTGGAGCCAGCAGCCGTCAAAGCCACTCCACTAGCGACAACCTTTTTCTGTATATAGGTGCCAGAAGCCCTCAAAGCATTGGCACCCTTATTAAGCCTGTCAAGGTATGACTTAGAGGATGTAGTGAACCCTTGGATAATCGGTTGAGCCAGATTGCCTTGGTTAATAGCAATCGCTGTAGCCTGCGTAGAGCCAGCTGTCTGTTGTGCAACAAGGCCTGCGAGTCCTCGGATTCCCTCGCCCGATGCCAATGACGAAAATCCCTTCATAAACTTTAGAACTTTAGAGAAGCTTTGCTTTCCCATACGAGCAGAAATAATCATATCATTTGCAACTGCTGAGAATGTACTCTTGCTGGCGATCCGAATGCGCCTGAACCCATCAATAAGTCTTGTTGACGGTGCCATATCTGGGACGAAGAACTTACGTATAGACTGGTTCCATCCCTGACTAATCTTCTTAATCTTTCGAGAAGCATCACTGAACGGCTTCGTTAACATATCACCTAACTTATTAAGTTTTTTAATTGATTTAGGTATGTACCCGTCGTCGCCAATCATCCGCAGACTTCTAAGAGATCTAGCCACTATATTTGGCCTTCTAAATTGCCCGCCTGCCCCTCTCGCCACCGGCCTCAGAGCACCAGCGTCCGCGATATCTCTACCGGCCCTCGCTACAGAGGTGCCAAACTTCTTCCCAGAATCAGCCACACTCTTGCCGGCTTTCACCCAGCCGTCTGTCATGTCCTTAAACTTTGCTCTCTGATAAGCCATGTGGCCCTTCATGCTGTGCCAAGCATGAACAGGGCCATACCTCATAGCCCTCTCTGGCCCCGTCAATGTGTTCGGCGGTATCCCCAGGGCGGCACGCTTTGCAACCTTCGCCTGATGTCTTTTCTGTGCCCAGCGGAAGTTTCTTCCCTCTAGAACTGTCTCATCCTTCCTTCTATATCTGAAAGGCTCCTCGTAGAATTTTGTGCCTTTCATCGACGTGCCGGCTGTATCCCACATGTCCATAGGGAACCCAATTTTTCTTTTCAGACCCTTCATCATTCCCGCCGCGGTGGGCGGTCCCTTCATAAAGCCCTCCTTAAAGCGCAGGGAACCACGAACATAGGCATCGCCCATACGCTTAAGATTTCCTCGCAGTTGTCCTCTGCCAGTCAGAAATCCCTGTCTCATACCGGACATTGCTTTCTCTAATCCGGTACTCGCCTTCCTGAACCTTCCAGCGCCATCTTTAAGTTGTCCCTTCCATGCTTTTATTGGACTTCCAATACCAGCAAGAACCTTAGAACTCAAACTCTGGGCCAATGCCTGTGTAGACTTAACCAGGCCGCTGCTGAATATCTTAATTTTACTCCCCAAAGATACAAACTGGGCAC
>CEPZ01088199.1_pt1 | contig 13985 bp, 18 predicted proteins | sample 530461 | NCBI WGS metagenome assembly CEPZ01 (sample SAMEA2620106, study PRJEB7988) | marine metagenome | isolation source: saline water (ENVO:00002010), including | reverse complement strand
CATAGAAGAACGGGAAACTCCCGTCTTTAGGCGGGAGAGATTCATGAGTTACCTGATTTTATTTAAAAAAGGCATTATTTATTTAGAACTGAAAATAATGATTATGATATTGAGTGGACTGGTGAAAAATATCAAGCTCAACATTATTTATTTAACATGTACTTTTTTAGTGATGATCACAAAAAAATAAAAAAACAAATTCTTGATTTTGAAAAAATTATTGAGGACATCCCTTTTGAAAAAGAATTTTATGTTAAAGAAGGATATGAAATTGAAATAATAAAAACTCAATCTTACAGTAATATTTATCCTTATTCTTATAAAATAATAGATTTAAATAATGATAATTATATTCAAGGTGCTGGAATCTCCAATCACTTTGAATATAAAGAAGATGCTTATCATAAAGCTGTTTTTAAAATATGGAATAACTATTTTCTAAGTAATAATTTTCAAACTCAAAATAAATATATTTTAAATAAAATTAAAGAATTTGAATTATTCGTTGATAAATATATTCGATAAATTATTTATTTCTATTTTTTTTATATTATTTATTTCATTTTCTATTAATTCTTTAAAAGGATTATCTAAATTCATGTATTCATTTAATCTAAAATCAACTAAACCTTCTAATTCAGTTAGATAATTATCTTCTAAAACTTTTGTTAATTTCACATTATATTTATCATTTACTATTTTGTAATATTCATTTTCTGAATAAAAATAAGAATCTTCGTTAAATTTTATTCTTTTTTTATCATTATCTTTAATTATCTTATCTTTTGTATCTATAAGTATACCATCTTCTTTTAATTTAAAATCATTTTGTCTATATTTATCAACAATAATATAAACAACAAACATCGCAACTATACACATAAATGCAATTGTTATAAATAATGAAGAAAATATTACGTAAGATAAAAACAACAACAATATAATTGTTAATATTTTTTCTTTTGATTCGAATTCTTCTTTTTGTTTTTTATTTGTAACATTTATTGCTTCAAGTCTTACTTTTTCTATTTTTTTGTTACTTTTTCTTTCTGTTAAGAATAAATTAAATAATTCTTCTTTATTTTTTATATTATCTATTTTTTCTTTAATTTTATTTTTTAATAAATTATCTATTTTATCTTGTTTGTTATTTATTAATTTTAATATATTATCTGAAAATAAATTTTTTATTTCTTCTAAACTTATTTCTTTTTTTTCTAATTTTATTTCAAGTTTAAAATTTTCGTCATGTTCTAAATCTTTTATTTTATATAAATTTCCTTTATTATCTAAAATAAATAAACCTATTAAATATTTTAATTCTTCATTTCGTAATTTGGTTTCTAAAACATATTGAAGCTCAGTAGGAATTAAACTACTTTTATCTTTTGATACTATATAGCAATAGTCTTTAAATATATTTTCCTGTTTTATATAATTTTTATTTAAATTTTCGGGTAGCATATATTTTTCCTGTTTTTTTTTATTTAATCATATAGATTATTTTTTTCAATAATTTAAATATATAATTGACAATCTTAATTACTTTCTTGTATAATAACTTTACTAATAAAAAGAGGAAATATATAAATGTCATACAAAGATTCAGTAAACCTACCAAAGACCGCTTTTCCTTTGAGAAAAAAGCATAAAGAAGTTGATTCAAAACTTGTTAAACAAACTTCTACTATTAGTCTTTATTCTAAAATGATAGATTTTAGAAAAGGTACTGAACAATTTATTATTCATGACGGACCACCTTATGCGAATGGCAATATCCATATCGGACATGCTATGAATAAAATCCTTAAAGATGCCACTAATAAATTTCAACATAACTTAGGTAAGCAAGTTGATTTTAAATGTGGGTGGGATTGTCATGGACTTCCTATTGAATGGAAAGTTGAAGAAAAATATCGTAAAAAGAAAAAAGACAAAGACGCTGATGTTACTGCATTTCGTAATGATTGCCGTGTTTATGCTCAGGATTGGGTAGATACACAAATGTCAGAATTTCAATCATTAGGTGTTTTAGCTGATTGGGATAACTCTTATAAAACAATGTCATTCAAAGCAGAAGCTGAAATCGTTAAACAATTTCATAAAATGGTTTTAGATGGACGATTATATGAAGATGTACGACCTGTCATGTGGAGTCCAGTCGAACAAACTTCTCTTGCAGAAGCAGAAGTAGAGTATCATAAAATCAAATCATTAACTGCTGATGTTAGATTCCCTGTTGTTGGGAAGGATAAAGAATATGTTGTTATTTGGACTACTACCCCTTGGACTATCCCTTCAAATCAGGCACTTGCAGTAAATCCAGAACTAGAATACTCACTTGTATTTTTAGGTGTTGAATCAGTTTGGTTAGCTTCTGATTTAGTTTCTACTTGTATGGAAAAATGGGGCTGTTCTGAATACCTCGTTAAAGAAACTAAAAAAGGAAAAGATTTAAACCTTACTGTTCTACATCCTTTTCATGAATTAGGAGAGAGAAAAGTTTTTGAAGCTGATTTTGTTACTGCTGATACAGGTACAGGTTTTGTTCATATTGCACCTGCTCATGGTGAAGACGATTTCCAGCTTGGACTTAAACACAATTTAGAAGTTCGCTCAAAAGTAATGGATAATGGCGTTTATGAAGAAGATGTTCCTGTTGTGGGTGGACAACACGTTTATAAAGCAGGTAAAGTTGTTATCGAAACTCTTAAAGAACGTGAATTATTACAGGCAACTTATACTATTGAACATGATTATCCGCATTCTTGGAGAAGTAAAAAACCTGTTATTTATAGAACTACACCGCAATGGTTTGTTTCTCTTGATAAACATAACTTGCGTGAAAAAGCTCTAAAAGTAATTGAAGATAAAAATTGGTATCCACAAAGTGGTGGTACTCGATTAAGTAAAATGGTTCAAGATCGTGGCTCTTGGTGTGTAAGCAGACAACGTACTTGGGGTGCTCCACTTATGCTTTTTGTTAACAAAAAAACAAGAGAACCGCTTGTTGATAAAGAAGTATTTGCAAAACTTCAAAACCTTGTTGAAACAAAAGGTTGCGATGCTTGGTTTACTTCTAATATCGAAGATTTCTTAGGTGATACTGATTATAATCCACAAGATTATGATATGGTTATGGACGTTTTAGATGTATGGTTTGATTCAGGAACAACTTGGGCTTTTACCCTTGAAGGAAAACAAGCAGATCTTTATTTAGAAGGCTCTGATCAATTCCGTGGATGGTTCCAATCAAGCTTATTAGTAGGTACAGCTAATACAGGTGATGCTCCTTACAAAAATGTATTAACTCATGGATTTGTTTTAGATAAAAATGGTGAAAAAATGTCTAAATCAAAAGGTAATGTTATTGCTCCGCAAGAAGTTATCGATCAATATGGTGTTGATGTGTTAAGACTTTGGGCGGTGACAAGTGATTATACTTCTGATGTTCGATTAGGAGATGAAATGCTTAAACAAAGCGCACAACAAGTAGCTAAATTTAGAAATACACTGCGTTATTGTCTTGCTAATTTAGAAGATAGCAAAGCAAAACCAGCAAAACCAGAAAAATTTAGTGAACTTGAATTATTTGTTCTTAATAGAATGGCAAGACATCATGAGAAAGCAAAACAATATGTTAATGATTTTAATTATCATAAAGTTATGACTGAGATCACTGCATTCTCCAATCTTTTATCTAATTTCTATTTTGATGTTAGAAAAGATAGACTTTATTGTGGTAGTGAAGAAGAACGTAATGAAACATTGTTTGTTTTAGAAACTGTTTATTCTTGGTTAGTAGGTTGGTTATCACCTGTTTTATCTTTAACTTGTCAAGAAGCTTGGTCATTAAGAAATTATGGTACAGAAAGTCCTTACCTTATGGATTTAATTTCTGATAAAGCTTTTAAGTTTGATTTATATAAAAATGATGAAGTTGAAGAAAGATGGCAAAAAACATTGGAACTGCGTGGTTTAGTCAATACTAAACTTGAAACACTTAAAAAAGAAGGTTTCTTAAAATCAAGTTTGGAAGCTGATTTAACTGTATCAAATGAATTTTATAATTCTGCAATTGATAATTACAAAGAAGTATTCTTAGCATCCAGTGTTGTCTTTGAAAATGATGTAGTAGAGAAGGTACAAGTTTCTAAATCTAATGGTGTTAAATGTCCTCGTTGTTGGAATTATCATCACGATTCAGAGGAATTATGTCATCGTTGTGAAAGTGTTTTAAATAAGGATTAATCATGAAACTATATAAAATTTTTAAAAGACACTATTCACCAAAAGATTCAGAAGAATGGATTGACTATTTCTTAGTAGCAAGAGATAGTGAAGAAGTTTTTAATTATTTAGATGATAAAGAAAATGGTGGTACTTGGAATGATAGAAATGATGAAAGTGATCTTCTAGATATTTACAACGAAAATTTTGAAGTTATTGGTCAAGAGACTTATAAAGAAAAAATGATTAGACTAGGTGGTGAATTTTTTGATGAAGATGCTGATATTAATGATCTTTTTTATGGATTAACACTATGTGGTTGGTATGAAGAAAAAAATAGTAAAGACTTATATCAAGAAGTGGAAGTTTTAAAACGTCTTAATATGATTAAATTCATTTCAGAACAAGAGTATGAAAAATTCATTAAAAGTAAAAAAATAAAATCATTTTAATTTACTAAAAAGCTTCTTTTAAGAAGCTTTTTTATTGTTTTTTGTTTTTTAGAGTGATATAATAATATCAATTTCAAGATAGACAGAGATAATTTTTATGAGTTTAATTCAAGATGTTAAAAATAACAATATTCAAAATATTAAAAACCATATTTTAGAGTTTCCACATGACGATACTATTTTAGATGCTGTTGTAGCTTCTGTAAAAAATTGCCGTTTTGAATGTTTTGATATACTTAATAATCATATTCAAAAAATTAATTATTTTAATAAAAAACAACATGCTCTTAGAATTCTTGAAATTTCTGCAAGAGAAAATAAGTTTGATATTTTTAAAAAATTCTTTTTCCAATACAGAGATTTTTTAGAAGATGCAGATTACAAATCTTTTATATTTAGTTCTTTAAGACATCATAGAGTATTTAAAACCATTGTGGAAAATCGAATTTTAAATAATCGTTTGTTTTATGATTTATTAATTTCCTTACATACAGGAGAAGATAATACTCTGCGAGATAGAAAGGCTGTGTTGAATAAAAATATTAAATTAATTACTAAAAGTTTTAGTTACAGTGATGAAGATTATTTCATGATTCTTAAAAATCAATATAGTTTTTTTAAGTTCTTTCAAGAAATTAATCAGAACATATTTTATAAAAATAAAAAAATATTTATTTCTTTTATTTTAGAAAAAGAAAATGTTTTCTTTTTAAAAAATATTGATTCTTTCAAAGAATATTTAAGTGAAGAAGATTTAAAACATTTATCTAAGCATTTAATTAAAGAAAAAATGGAAATTTTTTAAAATTATAGGAGTATATATATGAATAATCAACAAACAGAATTAGATAATAAAGTAAAAAACAATTCTGAAAAAATTAGAATTTTAATGAATGAAATTAGAAATAAAATTGAGGATTATCAATATACTAGTCCAACTTATGAAAAATACTTGATTAAAAAGAAAATTGAATCTTTTTGATTAAGATCAATTTTTAATATTGAAATTAAAAATGATAATGTTATAATATAGCTATCAATAAGAGGAAGCTATTATGAACACTGTTATTCTTCATGTTATTTATTCTTGTATTATCATTACCGCAATTACCGTATCTTTAATTATGACTAACAATTTATCAGAAGCTTGGATTAATGCTGGAATTAGTGGTGTGGGTTCAATTTTAATTTGTGGTATTTTTCATTTTTGGTATGTATCAAAAAATAAGTTAAATAATATTTCCGATATAATAAAATAAATATAATATTAAAAATAAAAAGTCCCTTTTAAGGGACTTTTTTTTATAACTTTAACTACTTACATTTAAAAATGTTACACCAATTAAGTTATTTTCTGTTAAATATTCAAATAAATCTTCAGGCATTGTTTCTTTGCAAAAATCTAATATTTCTGATAAATTATTGTTAATTTTTTCTATATCTTTCTTTGACCATGTAAAATTATAAATGTCATCTTGATTATTTATTTTATAATTTTTAAAAACTAAATTTGTAGGCGTTGATTCAGCAGAACCGTGGTAATGTGTGTTAAAATCTAAAATCTTTTTATTTTTAATCATCCAATTTATTAATTTATAAAACAACTCTTCTTCTTCAATAACAATTCCATCTTCTTTTAATTCTTCTTCAAGTTGTTTTTCTAGACCTTCTTCAAAATTTTCTATTCTGTCAAAATCATAAATTTCAACAAAAACTTTATAAAATGAATCCAATAATGAATTCTTTTTTTTGTTATTAAATGTTATCCCAAAATCAATATTATAATAAGTATACAAAATAAGTCTCCTAAAATTTTTACTATTTTATCATCTTATTATAGTTATTTCTATATTTTTTTTGATTCTTTTTCTTGATTTTATATTGATATTTTTATATAATAAACAAAAACAATTGGAGAATAAATATGGCTATATGCTTGGTATGTGATCAACACGATGGACAAAAAATTGATGAATTTCCTAATCAAAGGTTTTGTGGTTGTTCTTATGATAAATGGTTACAAAAAGCTAACAATATTAAAATTAAAAGAATTGAAGAATCATTAAAGGATAATGATAAATTCTTAAAATCAGTCTTATCAGACTTATCAGAAGATAATGCTGATATAGAACAAATAAAAAATAAAATAAAAGGAAAATTAAATATCAAAACTTGTTCTGTTTTGGAACTATAGGAGAATTATTATGGCTGCTATTTATGAAGGTGGTAATTCAGAAGATTATGATTCAAACATACCTATTAAAATGATTAAAAATTATGTAAGAAAAATCCATCCATTTTCAGGAATGGGCATTTCTTATGGAAAAAACTCTGCTAATATTAATTTTAGTTTCGATAAAATAGAAAAATTTTATTTTAACAAAAACTTTTTTCTAAATCCTTTAAAATGGCACAAAGAACCACCTTTTGGTTATATTGAAGAATCTATTGATGCGAAAAAATTAATTGAAGATATTCATTGTTTTCTGACTTCAAAAGGATATAAAAATATCAGTTCTAAAATAAAAGGTAGAAATTTTTGTTTTAAAATACTTTCTGAAAAAGAAAAGAGACTTGAAGAAATACAAAATAATGTAAATAATTTTTAAAAATAAGCCATTCAATAGAATGGCTTTTTAATTAGAAGTTTTTTACTTTAAATTGATATTTTATTTCTTCAGGTAAGTTTTCATAATTTTCTAATTCCTCTTCTTTTATATTATTCACAATTACCTTCAAAGTGTTTATTCTTTTCTCATTAATTAATTTTAATAATATATTAGTTTTTATTCCTTTTCTTATTCTTGGTATTTTTAAAGCAATATCTAATTTTTTTAAATAATCATATTTTATTAATATTTCAAGACCTTTAAAGTCTTCTGTATCATAATGTAATCTTTCATCTTTCATTACCTCTAAAAAATCTTCTTCTGTTTTAAAAGCACAACTATAAAATAAATTATTATCAAATTTTTTTAAATTTGTCACTTTTAATACATATCGTATTACAGGCATATTAGATAACATAAAGCATTTATTTAATATATCATTTGTATTATTATTAATAAATTCATTTACTTCTTCTTTATCTTGTTCTAAAAAACAATTGAAATTTTCTTCTGAAATAGTACCTATTTTATTTAATAGAACATTATATTTTTCTTTATTGTTTTTTATTATCTCTTTTAATAAATTTTTATTTTTTGTATGAAATACTATTTCTAATTTTTCACTTTGATTCAACTTTATACCATGAATATTTTTAAATCTCTTTATTAATCTTAATTCAGTATTGGTATGTAATTTAGATAATAGACTTTTTATTCTTTCTTTATCTTCTAAAATCTCTAAATACTTCATTATATAATTTTTTTTATTTTTATCTAAACAAAATTTTATAAAATAATCTTCAATAAGACTTTTATATTTTAATAGTTCTATTATTTTTTTCTCAAAAAGAGCCATTCTTGAATTTTTTATTATTTTTTTTATTATTTTTACTTCATAACTTTCTTCTGTAATATAATAATAATTAGACGGTGTACTAATATTTATTAAAATGAATTCAAATATTTCAAATGGGCATTCTTTTTTTAATGATTCTTCATATAGTGCTCTATTAAATTGTTCTCTATTATCATAAGTTATATATAAATAGAAATAAAAATTAATATCTGACATATTATTTATTATTTCTTTTAATAAATTAATGTTTTTATTTTTTATGATTAAAGATGTAAATTTTCTAATATCTATATTTTTATAATTTTGTTTTTTATATTTATCAGACATAAAAGTTTTAAACAAATCAACATCACCTCTAATTGCTAAATTATAAAGTGCATTGAACTTATTTTTTTTTATATTCACTGAATAATAGTTATTATTATAGTAATCTATAACTTCTTGTTTTTTTCCATTTAATATCAAATATTCAAATTCTTTTTGTTTTTTATAATCACTTTTATACATTAATTTACTCTATAATAGAAATATTAAGACTATTATAACTTAATATTCAAACAATAACAACAAAAATATAAGTTGAATTTTTAATACAAATTTGCTATAATAGTTAAATTGATGGGAGATTTAATTTGAATTTTAAAGAGTATGTTGATAGCCAAAAGGTCATTATAGAAGATTTAATAAATAAATTTAAAAATATTGAGAAATATAATTTTAAAGGGCAAATTTCTTGTTTTTTTCTGTCTATGGGGTTTACAACTCCTTTGACTTATTTCTTTGACTACTTAGATAAAAGCAACCACAACACTCTCATGATTTATTTTTTATCTTCTATATTTTCTATACTTTTAATAATTCTTTTTAATATGATATTTGGTTCTTTTTCTAAAATTTTTAAATCATACCATCTTGAAAATGAAATGGTATATTATTTTTATAATTCAAAACAAAAAAAAGAAATAAAAACAATATATAAAAATTTAAATGAAAAAACAAAAAACTCATTGGACTGTACTGTTAGTCTTGATTGTAATTTCTCTAGTAGTGGATTTTTATATCATTTTATTTCAGGTTATATTAAAGATAATAATATTTTAAATGAATATCAAGAAATCATCAATTATATTAATGAAAACTATCATTATTCTGATAAAAATCTATTAATTATAAGTGTTATAGAAAAAATAAAAAAAGAAGATTCTAATAATTTCTTTAATAATAAAGATAAAATTTCAAAATATATTTATAATTCAAAATTATCTAATTCTTTAAAAAAAGAAGCTTTATTAAAAATAAAGAGTATAACAGAGAAAGAACTTAAACAAGGTATTGAAAATCTTTACAAAGATATTAAAAACATGAATAAAACAACAATAAAAACAAAATTAGTGAAACAAATATGAATAAAAAACACGAAATAGCCAGTGAAATTAAAAAAACTAAAAACCTTAATAAGTTACTAAGACTTTCTAAATTATTTATTGATAATGAAGGTGGCAAACTTTTTTATTTATTAGAAAATAAAATTACTTCTTTTGAGAAAAATAAAAATTTTCAAGAAAAATATTTGCATCCAATTTTAATTCACTCTTGTAAAACATTAGATTTAAAAAGTTTAAATTTCTTTTTTACAAAATTTGAAATTCAAGCTAATTTTGAATTACTTTTTTCTTTACTGTATTATTCAATTAGAAAATTTAACGTTTTTAAATATGTTTATGATTCTTTTAATCTTAATTTAAATGGAAAATATGCTGTTATTTTATTATTGTTTGTTCAACATACTAATAAAAAGTTAGCTAAAGATATTATTAATCACATTGATTTAAACTGTTCCAGTAACATAGAAAAAATATTATCTTTTTTATTAGAAGCAAAAGAACATGAGTGTTTTAAAAAATATACAAAATATGAATATGCTTTTTCTGATTTTATTTTAGATTTTGATTATGAAAATAAAGCTATTTCAAAGTATCCCCTTTATAAAGATAGAATAAGTAATTTTGATAAACATGTTTATGAAGAAAGATATAAAAACTATTTAATGAAAAAGGTAAATTCATTTTGAAAAAGAAAAAACTACTTAAAATAATAAATAATGAAAAAGATTTAGATAATTTTTTGTCTACTACTAACGAAGAAGATTTTTTATTAGGAATTAAACAAAGTATTGAAAGTAAAAATATTACTGCATTAAAAAAGTTTATCGAACATATTAATATTTACAGAAGTCATAAAACAAAAAATTCTATATTTAATCATGCATTAGATTATTCTATTTTTCAAAATCATTATGATAGTATTTATTACTTATTTCAAAACAAAAACTTTAATATTAATGAAGAACTTGTTATTAATTCAATTAAACACGCTATTTTTCCAGTCTCAAATAATTCATTAGCAGTTATATTAAATAATACTAAATTCAAAAAAGAACATTTTATTACTCTTGTTTCACTTTATTTATTTAATACTGAGTTTATCCACAAAGAAAATATTTCTAATTGTTTAAATGAAATTCATTCTCACTACCCTTTTTCTTCAAAAGAAGTTTATGATTTTTTATTTTTAAATAATTCATTTCATCTTTTACAATTTCAAAAAAATTCTGGATTTGAAGAATATTCTTTTTTTGATTTTATTTCTTCTTTTGATAAAGATAATTACATAATAAAAAAATTACCAGAATATAAAAAGTATATTGATAGTTCTCAATTATTTCATTATATTGATTATTTAAATAAAATAAAAATTCAAGAAAATTTTAATAAATTTTAAGGAAAATCATGAGTACATTATTATTAAAATCTAATAACTTAAAATTATTAGAATCGACATTAGATATGTATATTCAAAATAATATGACTTATAAACTTCTAGGTTTCGCCAAAACTGCTATTAATTTAAACAAGGTAGAAGCATTTAAAATAATATATAACAAGTCAATACAAAAAGACAATAAAAATCCTGATTTAAATATTTTTTTAAAAGAAACTTTTTTAAAAGCATGTGAATATAAAAGAAACAAAATTTTATCTTTTTTATTTTCGCAAGAAGAGTTTCAGATTGATTCTTTTAATCAAAAAATAGGATTTTCTTTTGCAATTAAAAATAAAACCACTTTTAAATTATTAGTTGATAAATATACACTTAAAGAAGAATATTATACTGACATAATTTATAGTCTTGTTTGTAATTATCAAAAAAAGAATAAAAAACATATTTATTATATGACTGACATTTTGATTAATAAATTTGGTTACTTTCCTTCTGAAAAACTTTATAATAAAATTTTGGAAAATAAATCTTTTGAAAAATTAAATAGTTTAAGAAATCGAGGTGATTTTAAGTTTTCTGAATATCTTGATTATTTCGAACAGGATAAATATATTATTTATAATTATAAATCTTTATTATTAAGAAATTCACCAAGCATTGAAGAAGAATACGATATAATTATAAAAAAGATAAAAATATCTAACTTTTAACACTCTTTTATTATTTTTTTTTAATGTTAAAATTCATTTATCAACAAAAATAATAAGTATGTTTAAATTTCAAGAAGAATCAAAAAATGCAGCAAAAAAACTTGGATATTCTCAAAGCCTTTCTTGGTTAGGCGAAGGTGAATTTGGCGCGGTATATGAAATAGAAAATACAGACAAAGCAATTAAAATTACGACAGATGAAGACGAAATTATAACAGCTTGTAAGCTTTTAAATAAAAACACTGATTATTTTGTTCATATTTATAATATTGAAAAAATAAATAATCATGAATATGCAATTATCATGGATAAAATAGAAACAAAAGGTGTTCCACAATTGTTTGAAGTTATTTTAAAAGAAGCAGAACAACAAATGTGTCATTATTTAGAGATTGATCTTGAAACAACATTTTATAATGTTCCAGAAGAAGCTAAAAATCTTATTGAAGTTCTTAAAGAAGCAAACATTGAAGCACATAAAATAGGTTTTATTAATAATGATATAAGCATCAATAATATAGGAAAGAAAAAAAATGGTGAATTTGTTGTTTTTGATCAACATTCTGGATTTTCAAAACTTCAAATTCAAAATGAATTAAATAAAATATTTAATAAATCCAAAAAAAATAAACCATAATTTATTGATTTTTATTTTATTTGATATAAAATAATCCCTAAATTTTAAGGATTGTTATGAGTATTAGCTTTAAAGATATTCAATTGTTAAATAATGGTAAATTAGAATATTTTGAAGAAATATTTAAAGAGGAATTAAAAAAGAAAAATTTTTTAGGATCTCTTTTTTCTGATATTTATTCTTCTGGTGAAACTGCTATGAATTTTTGGTTTGCTTTTATTTTTTTATTTATGTTTGCTTCTCTTTTTTTTCTATTTAAAGTATTGTTTTTATTAATACCTACTTTCTCTTTTTTTGCTTATTATACTTATAAATATCATAAAGCATTAAACCAAATAAATTTAAGCAAAAGAACAAATAAAATTAATTTTTTGCAGTATTTATATCAAGAAGAAGATATTCAATCAATTAATAATAAAATAAGTGAACTTTCTCAAACTGATATTGATTTACTTAATAAAATAGCTATTCATTCAGGTAGTTTGAAAAAAGGATTTAAAAGAAATTTATATAATATTATGTGGAATAAAATATATTGGGCTAATTTAGATGAAATTAAAGATAATAAAGATATTATTTTTAAATATTTAAAAAGTAATAATTTTAATAATATGGATGATTATAATAAAAATAAGTTAATAGAAAAAGTAGAAGAAAAAATGAATAAAGCAACTCACTCTGAAAAAGTTGCCTTATTAGAAGAAAAATACAATAAAAAAATTAATAATGAAAATAAATTAATTAAAGAACTTTAAAAAGATTCAAGTAATTTACACACCTCTTTTATTTCAACTTTAAATTCTTCTTCTTTTTCATTAAAGTATTTAATAGTGAAATCAAGAGGTCTTACTGAATTTTCATAGTAAACTTCTTTTATTTCTTGCTCTCTATATTTTTCTTTATTTTTATTATATTTATTTTCTATTTTTTTTATTTCTTTTCTTATTAAATTTTCACAATAAAATCCGTTTTCTCTTAATTTAAATAATAATTTTAAATCTTTTAATTCTAAACCTGAACAACTCAAATTATAACTTCTTATATACTCTTCTTCTGCATATATATCTTTTGGATTATTAATTCCATCATTATAATATTGGTAAATAATTTCTAATTCTTCTTCTATCTTTTCTTTTATATATAAATCTAACTCCTTATCATTTAAGATTTTTTTTTCTTTTTTATATGCTTTTTTTGAATCAATTTTTATATCAAAATATAAATTTGATTTATATGAAGTATAAATTGAAAAATAATTATTTGATAAAGGATTTTGCGTAACATTAGGAATTTCTTTAACTTTTGTGTCGTAATTTCTTTTAAGTTCTACTAACGCTTCTTTTAAATCTTGTAAATTATCTGAAAAAAATAAGCGTTCATTATTTGCTTTATTATTTTCTATATTAATTCTAAAATAAGGTTCTATTTTCTTTTCTACTTTTTCTAATGATAATTGATACATAGCTTTACTTCTCTTATTTCAAGTTTAATTTATTTTATCAATTTTTAATAACAAAAACAAGTTTTTTTATTTTTTATATCGATGAAAAAATTGAAAGTTTTTTTTTATATGATAAATTTTTAAAAAATAGTAATTATTTTAAATAACAAAAAAATGGAACATGGAATGTCAAATATATTCAAAAAGTTAACTTATATATTGTTTTCAACAACATTGTTAACAGCAAATTATGCTAACGCACAAGAAAC
>CEPZ01066177.1_pt1 | contig 14018 bp, 23 predicted proteins | sample 530461 | NCBI WGS metagenome assembly CEPZ01 (sample SAMEA2620106, study PRJEB7988) | marine metagenome | isolation source: saline water (ENVO:00002010), including | reverse complement strand
AAATCTAGAAGTAAAACATCTATTTATTTCCTCATCTAACTTCTCAAAATCAGCTTCATAATAATCACCTTCAAAAATATTCTTTCTCATCTAATAAAGAATTATGAGTAAATATAAAAATTTAACTGAAATTGATGTCCGAAGCTTGAAACTCAAAAATCCGAAAACTAATGAACTCCAAATTGCTCCATCAATTCCATATATAAACAGTCTTTATTATTTTTAAACCTATCTCAAAAAATATAGAAAATTATTCAACTATAAACTCTTCCATCTTACCTTTAAAATCTTTATCAGCTTTAATCATCCCTGTTCTTTTCAAATATTCTCTAGCTAATATCCAAAATACCAACCCCAAACTTTTCTTACCTTTATTATTACAAGGAACAACTAAATCCACATAATTAGCCTCATTATTTGTATCACACAAAGCAATTATAGGAACTCCAACCTTAATTGCATCTCTAATAGCATTTCTATCAGGCCAAGGATCAACAACAATCATTAATTTAATCTCAATAAAGTTTTCTAATTGAGAATTTGTTAATATACCTGGAGGGTATCTCCCATTTATCACTCTAATCCCAGTCATTTTAGAAAATAATTCAGCAGCTTTCCATCCATTCTCTCTTCTACACACAACTAAAATTTCTTCTGGTTTATATTTACTCATTGCACCACTAGCTAAATCAATCCTTTTATTGATTTCTTGAATATTTAACACAGCTAAACCATCTGGTCTAACCTTGTAAATAAAAGATTCCATATACTTATTTCTAAATTTAGTACCTATATGAAGTCCTACTTTCAAATAATCCTCCAATGGAACTAAAAATTGATCTTCAACCATCCTAATAAAAATGAAAGAACCCTTTTTAAAACTTTTTATTTTAGAATTTAGTTATTCAGTTAGAAATTTTAATTTAACTGTTAAAAAATAATATTAAGATTCTATCCTAAATGGCTTAACTCTTCATCAGTTATAGTAACCGGGTCTCTTACCTTTAATTGTTCAAATGAAGGAGCAAAATGGTTTATTCCACTTATACGATACGTACCAACAGCATAAAGTGAATATGTAAACTGGGCTCCTACATGATCAGCTGTTTCACCACTACCTTTTATACATTCAGCATTAGATAATCTTTCTTTAGGGAAATTGTCTCTAGTATAATGTGTTCCATCTTTTCGCTCAACCCTAATCTCAACTTTATTTCCAACAATATCCATAACTGTACATTGAACAACCTCAAAAGGTTTAACATTTTCTAATATCTTTTCAATATCCATCTCGGTTATTCCCATTAAAGCTTTTAATTCTCTCACATAACGCATACGATCTTCAGTCCTACCCAAACCCCAATAACCAGATCCTCCTTCAAAAGGTAAAGGTTCAACGGGAATATCTACATCTTTTCCGTGTCCAATTACATATCTTAACAAAGCTACTTTTGCTCTTTGTCCAGCTACACCATACACAGCTTCCCCAAAATCATCTCTATCATTAAATAATTCTGTTTTCAATCTTCCTTCAGAGATTAACAAATGACCTTCTGCTCTTTCAAGAATTGCTTGAAGATCTCCTTCCAATATAGGTTCTACTTGTTCTTCAATTGATCCATCAACTAAATTTTGGATATATCTATTAGTAACACCATTCATATTACCGTGTCTAGCTTGTTTTGTACGAGCTTTGATAGTCTCAAAATCTAATCCAAACAGATTGATTAATGCTTCTCTAAAATCCATAATAAATAACTAAAAACAACTTACTTATAAAGATTATTGTAACAAAAAAGAAAAAAAGAAAAAAATTACTTTTTAGCTTTTACCAAATCTTTGATCAAAGACTCTGCTTCTCCTTTCAATCCCAATCCTAAACCAATTCCTAAGGCTATTGCTACTCCTACTGCAATTGCTCCAACTAACAACAAGAATGTATTTTCTAATATAGAAACATCCAATCCCATTTGTCTTAAAGCTATTACTGCAATAAAGAATAATATTAATGCTCTAACAACAGTTGTTAATAATCGAATACCCCAGATTCTTGCTCTTAGCATCCGTTCTCCAACATAAGTTGCTGCATATACACCGAAAACTAATATTATTAAACCTACAATCGCATTTGGTAACCATTTAGCTAATCCAAATATTAAATCAGAAATAACTCCTAAGTTCAACAAACTTGGTTTCATTGCTTCAGCCAAGAATAAAATGAATATATACCACTTAGTTATTCCTCCTGCTAACTCTGATAATCCTATGGTTCCTAAAGCCTTATCTAATCCTAATCTCTTCATCTGTCTATCTAATCCAATTCTTTCTAAAACAACAGAGATTGCATGTCCAATGATAATAGACACAAAATAACCAACAATTAGAATTATTATTGCCCCAATCAACCCAGGCAACTTATCTACTAAAGAATTCCATATTCCCACTACAGGATTTGTTAATGCTTGTAAAGTATTAGTAAATGCTTGTATTGCCATTAAATACACCTCCTTTTATTTATGTATAATTACAATATCTCTAAAATATCTTACTTATTTATAAAGTTTGCTATACTAAAAATTTTGCATATACTCAAACTTCAAAACCATCTTACTTGTCTTCAACTTATACCATAATAAGAAACTTAAAACACTTCCTATAATACCAACAAAAAAACTTAATAAAATTAAATTAATCATAGCTAAAATCATATTAAAAACAACACCAGAACTTAAAACAATTCCCATTAACAAAGGAATACTAGCAGCACTTACACCTCCACCTAAAACAACATCTATTTGTACATTCTTAATTTCTAATTTAAATATTAAGAATACTAATTCAAAAATAACACCAGCAATAACTAAAACTGCAATTTTATTAAATCCAGTTATTCCAAAATCATTAACACCATAACTAATCAAACCACTAATTAAAAAAACAAAGTAGCAGAACCAGCTTTTCTAACTAAATAAACAACAAAAGTCATTAAAAAAATAATAATTAACAAACTAAAAATATAAGAAATCTGAGGATCTAATCTATTTATTCCTAAACTTAACAAAAACCATATTCCAGATAATATTGCAATAATAACTATATCAATAACTCTAAATCTTTTAAAACTTTCAACAGCTATCATTTTATTTCTAAGACTCCTCTTTTTTTCACTTTTTTCTTTACTTTCTTACCAATAATACTTTCCAAAACAGGAATAGTATGTTTTATCTCAGTCATTCTATCTTTATATCTATTAATTCTTATATCATAAGTTACTTTAGTTAATTTTTTAAATTTAAATCGATCTTCTTGTGCTTTCTTAATTAACCTTTCCAAAGTTTGTAATTCCAATCTTAAATTTAATAATTTATTCTTAGCTAATTTAACCCTTACTTTCTTAGCAACTTTAGGACCAAAAACAATTACTAAAATTATAAACAACAATATTGCCCACCAATACTTAACAAAAAATCCTTTACTTAAATTAATTAATCCTTTCAATCTTTTAGCTTCACTACTTGCCTCATCTAATTTCAAATCTGCTTCTTTTAAAAAAGCTTCAGCCTCATCATATCTTTCTTCATTAAATGATATTTTAGCTGCTTCTAATATCACCAAAACCTTCAGAAGTATCAATTTTACTTTTTCTATAACTTTCTTCCTTACTTTCAATCAAAGAAATTTCATCTATTATCTTAAAAGCTTGATTTTTCTTAAATTTAATCAACTGAGTCAATCTAAAAACTCCTTTATAATCTTGTTTTTCAACATCATAAGAAGGTGTTTCTTTTCCTATTCTCAATAATTTTTCTAAATATTCTTTTTTCAAACCAATTTCTTCTCTAACTTCCTCTTTTAGTTCATCTAAACTTTCACCAATAAAATTTCTTTCAGCCTCTAATAAAACATCATTAACAAACAAAACAGACAAATTAGAATTAATTAATTCTTTTATATCATCTTCTGCATCCATTAAACTATCTAAAGCTCCACTTCTACTAATTTCTTCAGGTTCTACAAACTTAAATTCACTTTTAATTTCAGTTTCTTCTAAAATAACACTTCCAGTTATACTATTAAAATTAATTAAGATTCCTATTGAAGAAATAATTAATAAAACAATACAAAACATATACATATCTCTATCGTTTTTTTGGAACATTTATACCCATCTCCTTCAACATATCATAAACTTTATCCCTTTTCTTCAAATCTTAAAACTAAAAGATAGAAATATTTATATATAACTTATACTTTATACCTCTAAAGTGTTAATAGAAGAATTTTTTCAACTTTCGGGTTGTTGAAACTTCGGTTATTAACACTACAAGAAGTTAGCAGGAGAATTTATTTTATCTTCGGATTAAATTTACTTCGGATGCTAACCTCTAAACTTTTCTTAAACAATTAAAACCTTATTATTTTCTTAACAAACTTTAAAATTAATTTTTTTCAAATCATCTTCAAACACATGTTTTATTAGTATTTTCTCCGGCTTAAAACACATAACATCATATCTATATCCCTTATCTGTTATATCTATTATAGATATTTCTCCAATATATTCCCTACCTTCACACTCACTCTATCTCCTTCCTTAAATTTTGAATTCATTTTTCCATAAGTTTTTCATTAATTGTTTTAAGATTTGAAAGTATAATAAGTTGTATTATTTGATTAAGTTTCTTATCATTTCTTTTCTTTGCTCCTTTTGTTGAAAAAACATATTCTTCAAGCAAACCAAGAGGAATATCAAACACAGGAACATTCAATATTCTAAGCAAATGGAATGTTATTAATCTAGTTGTTCTACTATTACCATCTTCAAAAGGATGGATATACTGGAATTCATTATGGAAATATGCTGCAAATTCTAAAATTTCCTTTAATGCATGTCTTTTTTTATTTGTGAATGTTTCATATTTATTCATCAGATTAACAAGTTTTTTTTCAATTTCATCAACTCTTGCAACTTTATAATCTGGATTGCCTTCAATATGGACTGCCCTTTTTCTTATTTTACCAGCAATTTCTGGTCTATGTTGCATAGCAAGATAATGATAATTTAAAATTGCTCCCTTGTTCAATGGTGATTTTTCTTCAGCATCTTTTATCATCTTATCAATAGATTTCTGGTAATTCTGTACTTCTTGTACACTTTCCAAATCAAGATCTTTTGGAACTATGTGTTTTTTTAATAGTTTAATAGTGTCTGGTAAAGTTATAGGATTACCTTCAATACTCAAACTATGATGTATAAACTTAATTTCATAATCTTTAGATACATCTTTATATTTTTGTAAATTCTTACTAACCAAATTACGAAATTTTTTAAGTTCACGTTTTATATCATCAAAATATTCATCTTCTTTATATTTTGCAACCAATACTTTATGTCCAAAATATTTCACTAAATTACCTAAAAATGAATTGTATGGTATAATTGCTTCCAATGGTTTTCTAGAAAAGATAATCAATAAACCATATTTTGCTAAAATTTCCACATTTTTCATAAATCTTTTAATTCCAATATCAAAATCATTAGCTGTAAATCTTTTCTTTAAAAATGCCTTGTTAATAAATTTAACAAGCTTTTCATCCAACAAATCATTATAATTAATCTGATTAGACACACAATAGTTGATTATATCATATGTAAGATCATTTCGTTTTGATCTTAATACAAGGAAACCATGTTTATCTTTAGAAAGAAAACCTTGTTCAGTTAACTTAATTAACAAAATATAAATTGTTTGATAGCTTGCATAACTTTTCTTAAATGCTTTTGCCACATCATGAGCAGCCAAAGGTATATCTTTTTTGTACATATATTCAAATACATCATATTGTGTTACCATGTGTTATTTAAAACATTACTTATTAATAAAGGTTTCTATTCTGCCCTGATTTTTATGTAGAATTAAAAAAATAAGGCATCTTATAACCTTTTAGTATATATTTTTTTATTTTATATTCGGATGCTAACCTCTAAAATTTTCTTAAATAATCTATCTACTAAATTTTTTAATCTCACTTACAGCATAATTAATCAATTCAGATGTTACAAACAATGAAGATTCATCATAGATTTCTTTTAAGATCTTTATTGATTCTTTTTGATTAATAATTTTTTCTCTAAAACATCTTACTATAATCCCTATTGTTCCTATTGGTTTTAAATCTAAATGTTTAGCTATTTCTCTTGCATCTAAATCATCTGTTAAAATTAAAGGAATGTTTAGTGATTTACACAACCAAATAATTGAAGATTCTCCTATGTCCAGATTATATTTTGTAGTTATTAATGCTACTTGATTTTTGTTGATTTTTTCTAATTCAAAATTTTTTGGAAGTTTTTCAATTTTATATTTAGATAATTCTTCTTTTACATACTTAGAAATAAAGATTTTTTTAAATATTTTTAGTAATTTTACTTTATTTATTTCCTGTAAATGTAATATGGGTCCTGTATCTGCACATACTTTATTCACCATATAATCCCCATTCTACATCTTCTTTAATTGCTTTTTCTAGTTTTTGCATTTTTAATTTAATAATTAAATCTCGAATTGCATCTCGAATAAGTTCTGATTTGTTTGCATACCATCCTTCTTTAATTAATTCTTCTGATTCTATTACTAAACGTTCTGTGAGTTTTGTTGGAACTGTTTGCATTTTTACATCACCAAATAGTATTACTATAGTAATACTATTTAAAACTTTCGAAAGTACAGTTTTAAACAAAAATTAATATCATCACAATTTATATAGTATACTGAACAAATTTACTTTAATTTGTACAGTATACTGAACATCTTTTAATTTTTCTTGAACAGTTAAATTTTCAATTTCTTCATTCTTTTAGAACCCAAGATCTTCTTCAAAACCTTCAAAAATCCTTCACTTTGATCTAAAGGTATTGTAATAGAATGTTCATGAACCCAGTCTTTATTAACTCTTTTCTTTTTTTGAATTAACAAATATTTCCCAAATTCATTCTCTAAAATATCAAACCAGATTATTCTATTATTATATTTCAAATTCTCAAAATCAAAATGATGAACTCTATGGTTAGGATAATAAACTTTAGTAACACCAAACTTCTTCATATAAATTTCGTTCTCTAATTCTAACACCTGTAAATGTTTTTCAATAGCTTTCCTAGAAAAACCAGTATTTTTTACAATTTCACTCATAGTTAAACCTTTAGGATTATTTTTCAGAAATTCAATCAATTTACTATGTATTATTCTTTCTTTCTTAACTGGATTCATAATTTTACAATAACCAAAAGACTTATATATCTATTGTTCTTTATATTGGTTACCAACAATAATTATCATAAAATTCATAATTAAAAATAAAAAATGGTCAAGAAGGCCTAAAACACTAGACTTAAGATCCAGTTAACACTCGCGTGTTACGCGGGTTCAAATGTTAATACGGGAAATCCCGTCCCTGGCGCTGTAAATTAAATCAACAAAAAATGAGTTTACTAAAAACTTGCCAAAATTTTGCAAAACAAGATAATAACATATTAAACATAATTCTATATGGTTCTCGAGCTAGAGGAGATTTCAAAAAAACTAGTGACTACGATATCATATTTATCATTAAATCTCCAATAAAATCACCAAACAAAGAATATAAAATTAAACAACATTATGAAAACCAAATTGCTAGAAAACTTAAAATAGATGAACATTTAATTCAGACTTCCATATGGCCTTTAAAAATGTTCAAAGAAGAACACAAAAAAGGTAATAGTTTTGTTTATTGTACATTAAGAGATGGAAAAATACTCTATTCAAAACAAAAATTAAATTTAAAACAACCAAAAAATTCTCAAAAAGCTGCAGTAGATAGATTAAATTTTGCTAAAAGAAACATAACAAACATAGAATTTTCTTTAAAGCATCTCAAAAAACATAAAATTTCAAACTTTGATATAGAACATTTAGGATATTCATCAATGCATTTATGTTGGACAGTATGTATGTTTAATAACTTCTATCCAATTTCTAAATATACAATCCTAAAAGAATGTAAAAAATATTTTACTACAAAACAGTTTAAAAACATCAAAAAAACATATAATTTATATGCAACTCAAAACAGTTATAAAAATATTAAAAAGAAAACTTTCATAAAATTATTCAAAAGTTTAAAAAAAACAATAAAAATAACAGAAAAAAAATACAAAAAACAAAACATTTAAATATGGCATTGCATACCATAAGGGAGTATTGAATGACAAAACTACTATTCCATAAAAAAGATACAACAAAAGAAAAAGATATTATTGAGCAAAAAATATGGAAAGTTGATAAAAGTAAACATTTCCCACAAGGAATAAAATATTCCTTAGTTTATATTCACAAAAACAAAAGAATGATTGGGTATGACAATGAAAGAGCAAAAGGACACCATAAACATTACTTAGATAAAGAACAAAAATACAATTTCAAAAATTTAGAACAATTACAAATAGATTTTACAAATGATATTAAAAAATTAAAGGAGTTATTATATGGTAACCAAAAAAATTAAAATAACCATAAAACCATTAGAAGAATCATTTAAAGAAACAAGAAAATTCTTCTCTAACTTAGATAAAGGTATAATAAAACAACATACTCCCACAATAAATTTTGAAGATTTTAACACATATAAAAAATTCTTAACACAAAAACGATTAGATTTATTAAATATCATAAAAACAACAAAACCAAAAACTATCAAACATTTATCAGTTATGGCTAATAGAAATTTTAAAAATATTCATGAAGATATAAAAATTTTAGAAAGTTTAGAATTAATACAATTAAAAAAAACAAGATTAGGTTTAATGCCAGTAGTTCTTTACGATGAAATAGATCTTAATATTAAAATTCCTTTAACAATTTCTAGATAAAATCCACTTTCTTACACAAAAACATACATTACAGTTATTTAAGTAAACTTAAAACTTTATAATTTTCTTAACAAACTTATTCTCAATTTCCTTCAACCTTTCCAATTTAACATTTCTTTCTTTTCCAGTTATACCACATTTAATCATTCCAACTTCCCATCCAACACCTAAATCACTTATCCCATAATCCATTGTCTCTCCACTTCTATGAGAAATAACACATTTTATACCTTTACTTTTAGCATAATCAACAACCTTCTTACTTTCTATTAAACCACCAACTTGATTTGGCTTAACAATAACTCCCTTCAAACCTTTACTTTTCTTCAACCTTTCCAAATTAGTACAAATCAAATCATCACCAACAACCATTCCTTCTATCTCACTAAAACCATCAAAATCTCTCTCTTCCAACGGATCTTCAACATAAATCAAATCATACTCTTCAATTAACCAATTTACAAATTCAATCTGTTTCTCTCTACTTAATATTTTTTTCTTAACAGTTTCACTAAAATTACTATATCTATATCTTATTCTATCAAATAAACTATTAGCAGCCATATCTAATCCAATTTTAATATCAAAACCCAATTCTAAACTTTCTTTTTCACATTCTCTACTTAATATCTCTAAAACTTCTAAATTACTTTTTCCAGTTACCAAAGCACATTCATCATTTACTTTATTTCCTAACTTCTTCTTCATTCTTCCATAAACTCTTTTATTTGCAAAATTAGCATCAAAAAAACTTTCAGCTTTACTATAAACTAAAAATTCTTGAATATCAGTACTTTTTCCTCTATAATGCTTACCCCCACCAACACAATTTCCAATTGGCAAAGGTATTTTTTTACCACCTAAAAATTCCCATGGTTTTTCAAAACAATTTAAAATAGCTAACTCAGCACTAACAACAACATTACCTCCTAATTTACTTAAAACATCTTCTACTTTTTTCAAATCTCTAAAATATTTTATTTCTAACTCATCTAAATCTTTAAAATCATTCAAATAACTAACAATATCTTTAACTGGTTTATTAAATTCTTTAACTGAACATTTACCTTTACTTGCTCCCTTACCTATACTACCTTTTCCATTACCAATATCACTTTTAATTTTAACTTCAACAACTTCCTCGTTTCTAGAATTCAATATTTTTCTACCTTCAACCTCTTTTATTATCATAACATCTAAAAAGAAAAACAAGTATTTAAATTTATATGTCTACCCCACATTAAATTTTATTATTATGGTGGACATACAAAAATATCACAAAGTAACAATAGCCGCAAATAAAAATCCTAAAACAGCTTCTAATATAGCAAAAACTAACAACCAATTCTTTTTACCCATAAAAGCTAGAAAACTAACCCAACCTAAATTCAAAATTATTAATATTAATAAAATTATTTCTAATATCATTTTAACAACACCTTTTCTAATATAGCAGATACAACAGTTACAACACCCAAAACAACTGAACCAACCCATATAAGTGATGAATTACTAAAAATAAAACCTAAACCTAAAAAACTTGCAGCTAAAACACCAACAACTAATATAACCAAACCAACAAATATCCTAACATCTACTTGTTCTTTTTTAACCATAAATTTAACATGTTTTCTCTATTTATACCGTTTTCTATTAGAATTACTCTTCATCCTTAACCTTTCTAGGCAAAGGTCTTTTAATTGTAATAGGCAAAACTTCTTTCTCATATTCTAATTTAGAAATTTCAACAGGATTATACTTTAACTCTTCTAATAATTTTTTATCAATTTTCAAAAAAAAAGGAGCACCCATACTAATTTGTAAAGCTCTAGCACCAATTATTCTAGCTTTTTCATATTTTGTGTACTCACTCATAATAATTCCCTTAATTCCTTAGTTCTTGCTTCAGCTATCTTAACCATTTCATCAATCTCTTTAATACTCAAAGTTTTATCTCCACCTTTTTGCATTCCATGAATTCCTTCTTCAGTCATTGTAACAGTTAATCTTGCATCTACAATTTTTTCTTCTTCATTACTTACATCAGCAACAATCTTATTTCCTATCTTATACAAAGTACAAGCAATAGGTAATTTATCTAAAGGTAAACTTTTCTTACTTAATTCACCATACTTAACCCTTTCATTCTTCTCATCATATTCAGGAAATTTAGCATTTTTCAAAGCAGCAATTGAAGCTAAAGCAGCAGCATCTAATAAATTTCCATCTGCATTAACAATATAAATATCAATAAATACCATCCAAACTTTTTCTTTTTTCTTAATACATAACTTTTTCATATCAATACTATTACTCTCTCTAATACCTCTATCCACAACTCTTGCTAATTCAACTGCTTGAGTACTTGGTGGACCAGGTTCAAAATCTTCAGAACTTAAAGGAGATAATTCAGCACCCATAATCAAAACACCTTTATCTTGACTATCAAAATAAGGTTCACCAACATCCATTTTAACACCAGCAATAACTTCTGTATCACCTATTTTAACTCTAGCTGAACCTTCTGCATTTTTACTAACTCCATTCTCAACAGTAATTTTTCTATAAGAATCTAATTTTCTTCCATCTATCCTTTCATTTTTCTCTAACAATCCAACAATATATTCTTTATTCATTTAAACTTCTCCTGTAAAGCCTTTTTCTGAGCATTATGAATTTTCTTACTAACTTTTTTAACTAATTCTAAAGCTTCTTTTAATTCTTCTCTATTAACTTTTCCATCTAACTGTAATAAACTTACTTCACCAGTTCTAGGTAAAATTGCAATAGGAATATCAGTCATTCCTTCAACATCTTCTTCATATTTATCAATATCAATTAAAACTTTTCCATCAACAACACCAGCACTAACAGCACAAACTAAATCCTTCATATCTAAACCAGCATCTGCCAAAGCTAATGAAGCAGCACAAATTCCAGCACATCTTGTACCAGCATTTGCTTGAACTATTTGAACAAACACATCAACAACTGCATTTGGATAATTTTCTAAACTTAAAACAGGAGTTAATGATTTTTCAGTAACCAAACCAATCTCATTACTTCTTCTATCTGGTCCTGGTCTTTTTCTCTCATTTACAGAAAATGAAATCATATCATAATAACATCTTAATTTTCCTTTTTTAGGATTTTGCATAAATCTTGGATATAAATCCTTAGGACCATAAACAGCAGCTATTGCAACTGTATCTCCAAATTTAAACATTGCACTTCCATCTGCATTTTTAACTACTCCAACCTTCCCTTCTATCTCTCTCATTTCATCAAATTTTCTTCCATCCAATCTTTTAGTATATGCCATTTTTTCTCCTTATATCATTAAATAATTCTCACACTCTTCACAAACATAATTTCCTAATAAAACACATCTAGCTTCTTCTTCAATTTCTTCTCTATCTTCTTTATATAAATTAACATTACTATGTTGACAAGTCATAGTTCTAGGTAAATCTTCTAATCTTGCACAAAGATCTTCATCTAAAGTATCTACTCTATTTCCACCTAACAAATCAATCATTTTTTCAAAAACTCCTTTATTTTCTCAGTTAAACCTTCTCTATGAGCTTCTTTCTCAATTTTTTTAATTACATCTCTAGCTAATTTTTCTTTCTTACTATCAGTTCCAGAAACCCATACAACACCATTTTGTCCTACAGTTATTCTACAACCAGTAACTTCTTTTATCATTGAAACCATACTTCCACCTTTTCCAATAACTCTTGGAACTTTAGAAGGATTAATCTTAATCAACATCCCACCTTTTAATTTTCTACATTCTTGATCTTTAGTTGTAATATCAATCATCTTACTTCTGATAACTTTATTAATTTTAACACATACAATATCTCCAAAATTATAATATTGAGTCAAATCAGCATCTCTTCCTATATACTCACTTGTATCTTTTATTGATAAATTAGCATTATTTACAGCTCCAATATTCATCAACCATCCACCAAAAGTAATATCAACTACTTCACCAATAACAGTATCTCCTGCCTTAGCAATATATCTTCCAGATAATGGAATTAACTTAACTAATCTACCATTAACATTAACTAAACCTAATTTAGAAGCAATAAGATCATCTTTTTCTCTATAAACACCTTCACCAGGTAAAAAATCCATTCCATTAGCCAATACTTCACCAGGCACTACAACATCTTTTTCTTTAACTTTTAGTTCTCCCATAGTATTTCTTCCTTTTATTCCCCTTTTAAATCTTTTGTTTCTACATCACCATGAGTCATCTTATTCAATTCATCATAGAATTCTTCTACTAAACCAGCAGGAATCTTTAATTCCACAACTAAACTCCCATCATTTTCCCAATTTTCTTTTAAAGTCTCATATTTCTTAATAACAGAAAAAACCTTTCCTGTATGTTGTGCAGGAATCTTAACATATATCTTTTTAATTTCAAATTTAATAGGTAATACACTTCTTAACTTATCAACTATATCTTTAATTTGCTCACTAGCATCTTTAAATTCATCTATCTTTACTCTAACTTCTTCCAAAGCAGTTTCTATCCTACTTATCGGATGTGGCAAACCATTACTATCCACAGAATTTCTATGAATTAATTCAATTACTTGTTTCTTCTTTTCTTCTCTTAAATTATTTCTATATTCTGTAGTTAATTGAACTTCCCCATCTTTAACAATTTCCTTAGCTATTTCTGTAAAATTTTCACTATCAAAAGACTTTAAATCACCTTCAGAAGCAACCATTCCTTTTTTATTATCTTTATATATTTTATCAGAAACTAAAACTTCATTAAAATCTCCTGTTTTTTTAAATGCTAAAGCTTTTTCACAGTCTACTAAAACCTCAAAATCTTTTCCATTTTTCTTTAATCTAGCAATTACAGCCTTATCAACGTCCATTTTTAGCTAATTTTAACATATCTTTATTTATTTTCTTAAACTTTCTATCTTCATTACTAATAAAAGCTCCATCAACTCTACTCAAATCAAAATCTTTTCCTAAAACTTTCTTCAAAACTTTAACACTTAAACCTAAACCTTCTTCTATTGTCATATTTTCTTTATACTCTTTACTTAACAAATCTCTTAATTCTACT
>CEPZ01087138.1_pt1 | contig 14024 bp, 2 predicted proteins | sample 530461 | NCBI WGS metagenome assembly CEPZ01 (sample SAMEA2620106, study PRJEB7988) | marine metagenome | isolation source: saline water (ENVO:00002010), including | reverse complement strand
ATTTCAACAATCGATTGGACAAAATATTACAACCTCATCATTGGGCGACTGGCGTCATATTGCTTTTGTATTATATAATACTGGCTCTGATTTTGTTTCTAAATTATATTATAATGGAGTTTTAAATGATACCAATACAGTATCTAATGTAAACTTAGGCCAATTAAAGCAAAAAGATACGTTTGGCCGAATAGGCGCATTATTAACAGCGCCATCGGGCATTACAGCAGCAGAAAACGCACACCTACTGGACGGCGCTTCTAAACTCTCAGCCTCTATTGATGAGTTTCGTTTTTGGAAAGAAAAGCGAAGCGCCCAAGATATCGGCCGCTACTGGTTCACCCAGGTACGGGGCGGAACCAACACAGATATTGCTAACACGACCCTTGGGGTCTATTACAAATTTAACGAGGGTATAACAGGAACTAGTGCTACTGATAGCAATGTTTTAGACTATGCCGGCCGCATTACTAATGGCTCCTGGACGGGCTACGGCACAAACTCTAGAACAATAAATTCAGCCATCGTTGAAGCAAGCGCGTCGAGTAAAGAATATAAGGATCCAATCATTCATAGCGCACACTCAGATGTTGTAAACTTAAAAACTTTGTTATTAGATAAAGGTTCCTGGCACGATAGTAACAATAGCGGCCTGTTTATGAATTATGCTCCTTCTTGGGTTCTAGAAGAGCATGATAATAGTGAGAGTAGTAACTTAGCAACAATTTCCCATATCGTCGGCGCCTATTTTGATAGAATCTATCTTTTAGCGCAGCAAATCCCAAGATTAAAGGGTGCCAATTATCCTACTGCCTCTGCCCAGCCAATTCCTTTTGCACAACATTTGCCGCAATCTCTAGGACTTTATATGCCCGAGATTTTTATTGATGCGAATGTAATGGAAAAATTCTTAAGCAGAAATGAAAATTCTTTATTTGAGAATGAGCTTGATGAAACCAAAAATCTAATTTATCTCAATCTTTATAATAACCTCACAAATATTTTTAAATCCAAAGGAACAGAAAAGGCTTTAAGAAACGTATTACGTTGTTTCAATATTGATGAAAAAATAATCAAAGTTAACACGTATGCTAGAAATACAGTATTTCCGCTTAATAATAATTATGAACAAATAATTGAGCAAAAGAAATTTGCCAATTTCGCCAAAAAAGAAAACAGAAGCGCCGTTATATATCAAGCCGATCTGACTGCCACTGGGGATGCCGGCCTAGTAGAAACAAGTGGATATATTAGCGCCAGTACAAACAATTACGAGCGCAATTATGGCGCCACAATAGAAGCGGAAGTAATGTTCCCATATTGGTCCGATAGAGATTATGCGGACGATCCGCGAAATTATACAACAGTTTCATTATTTGGTATGACGACACCACGTAGTGGCTCTATGGGCGTCGGTACCGACCTCGGAATCGCTGTCTATGCTGCTGGGTTAAGCGGTTCAGATACAACAGTAAACTTTGATGAGAACGAAAAACGACTAGATTATGCCAACTTTACTGTCCGTGCCATTAAGCCCGAGAAAAGTTCAAAACATGTATACTTTGAACTTAGTTCGTCAGAAGCGTTCGATCAACAAGCCTCCATTCCTAGCAGAAACACATCGACATCTTTCCCTTTCCCCACTTTAACCAGTAGTATCTTTTTCGATGTCTATGATAACTCTACATGGAATTTGTCTGTAAGAATTAAGCCCAAAATTGATGCCCCCGTAATAGGACTTGCTTCTAGTACAATCGAGGAGTACGAGATTGTTTTTGAAGGCAGGCATGTTAATTTAGGTTCTGTCGAGAAGAGCTTTTCGATAACAGGCTCCGTTCAGACCCTAACGGGTAGTAACTTCTTATCAAGCCCCAAAAGACTATGGGTTGGCGCACAGAGAACAAACCTCACCGGCGCCCTCATTTACGGATCAGATGTTTTCGTTAATGCTGCAAGATATTGGGCTAAGTATTTAGACAGCACCTCTTTGAGTCAACATGGATATGATATAGATAATTATGGTATTTCTGATTCATATCAAAATGTAGGACTCCGGGCCGCCGGCGCGGTTAGTGCTGAAAAAACTGATATATTAAATCTCAACACACTGGCGTTAAATTGGAATTTTGAACAAGTAACAAGCTCAAATGCAGCCGGTAATTTTGCTGTATCTGATATAAGCTCTGGCTCCGCGCTATTGCGAGACAACTATGGCGACATGGGAGGCCTCACAGGATATCAACACACTGGATATGGGTATGGCTTTCAAGCATCAGACACAGCCGTCGTTAAGAAAAAGCATGTAAATACTTTTAAATTTATTGAACCAGAAAGAGCAACATCAGCAGATGCAGTTCAGATTTTATCTGAAGATGATAAAGTCTTTGGTCTTACACAAACAGTACCAAACTATGTCTATACGATTGAAAAGAGCATGTACAGAGCAATCTCGGAAGAGATGCTTGATTTCTTTGCCGGCGTTGTAGACTTTAATAATGTGATTGGAGAACCTGTTAATCGATATCGTGAGCGCTACAAATCATTAGAAAAGTTGCGAGAAATCTTTTTCAGAAAAGTAACAAAAACAAGCCAAGTTGAGAAATTCGTAGAATATTATAAATGGTTTGATGATGCCATTTCTATTGTTATGGGACAACTAGTACCAGCCTCATCTGATTTTGTTAGTGATGTATATAACACAGTTGAGAGTCATGTATTAGAGCGCAACAAGTACCAAACAAAATTTCCTACATTAGAATCTAAAGCGCCCGGGCCGATGGGGGCCCTTTACGGCGAGGGAGAAATAGGATATGTTTTCCGCACAGGTACTCCAACCTTGCGCCAGTCTCCTGCACGCACAGATAGGCATATTGATTGGTGGCTTAAGCGCGCTGAACGCGACACACATGAAATTACGTCTGGGGACTCTACGATTGACACCCAAAGAGAGAAATTTCGCAAAGTAATTAATTCGTCTCCTGTAGCTACTTCAAAGAGAACGACAGTATCGACAGCCGGCGGCACAGAATACAAGCAAGATTTTTATGCCCAGCGCAACTTTCAGAGGCTTTACAAGCTAACAGCAATAATACCCAAAAATAAAGCTATTCATGGTGGTGTTAACTTTGAAAGTAAAAATATGAACATTGGACAAGTCTACAATGCTCTTTATCCTTTTGGTCCAGTCAATAGAGAGGGAGGAAAATTTGTTCCTCTAAATGTTCTTTTTGGACTGACAAAGGATTTGCTTTCGGAAAAGATATCTGAAGAGACTATAAAAAACAATGCTCTTGGCAAAAAGGTTAAAAGAATACTTGAGATTCAAGCCGGCCGAAACTGGGAAGGCGGCACCGGATATTATAATAGAAAGTCGACTTTTGCGCTTCCATTTAATTTAATGAGTTCTTCGGTCTACTCGGGATACAACAAGGAAGTAGTCGACGGAACAGGGAAAAACATTGAAATTGTAAACCTACACAATGATGTATATGGTCCAGACTCAGAAGTACCAATTCAGGGTCCGTTTACTGAAAGGTATGTTGGTGGCCACCAATCGAGACACGTTTCTTTGAACCAGGGGTCCGACACATATAAGACGCGCCCAGAAGCATGGAAACTATTGCTTGGACAATGTGTCGATCAAGGAATCGGCGCCGTTGGTATGGCAGCCGCAGACTATCCCCATCCTGATATTGGTGCCCCCCCGGCACCTTCTGTCGGCGCCGTCACTATTGCTGGTGGGGAGAATATTAGTGCTGGCAATTATGTTACAATTGGTGATGGTGACAGCGCTGTCAAGTTTGAAGTAGGTGTTAATTGGACCGCCGGTGCTAACGGCCCTGCCTCGGCTACTAATTTAAGGGATGCAATTAATGTCGAAATGAGCCAACTGAATATTTCAGCGACAACGCCCTCCGTCCCGGCCGGCGCAGACGTAGATATAGTACTTGCAAACACAAGATACGGAGTCTCTACTTCAACGAAGCGTGGCGCCCGAGGAAGCCTAGGAAATGTTACAATAGTTAAAAGCGGTGGTAACCTTTCAGTATCAGGAATGTCCAGTGGTACTGATCCTGTGATCATGAATCATAATGCCCCCCGCGCCACTTATTTCCGCGAACCAATAGCAAAACGCCCAGTCAACATTCGTAACATACAAACAAAAACCGGATCAACAGGCATCGGAAATTATCAAAATAATTATGAGCTTGTTAATACTGTCGGCGCATTTTCAAACCCAAGAGTTTTCGTTAAGAATCAGCCGACACTTCCAACACCTATTACATCACGAACAAATCTTAATATCGGTGGTGTTGATAGATTCCGAAGTCCAAGTTCTGAGGTTGTTTTAAATTATCTCACGCGCAACAGAACTTCTGCGAGCCACTTTGATTTTGGTCTCGACTACATGGTTACAGATAATAGTGGAGCATATGCGAATAAGTCTGTCATCACTTCTAGGTTTGGCGCGCCCGGCTCACGCGAAACTATGGCGAGAGGCTTTCAAGAAGTTAGATCATCTGAATTTTCGGTATACAATACAATACCTTGGCGAAATCTAACTGTTTTAGAATATGGGACGAATGAGCGCGCAGCCGGCACCCAACTTGTAGATGGTGGAAGCGGAACGGGCTCCAACAGCTATGTTGTAAACGATATTCATAATAGATCTTTTGGGTTACGTCAGCACCTACAAAGACACAATAAACAATTTGGAAGAGACCCTGAAGCACATATTGGTGCTGGCGGCGCGTCGTATGATGAAAAGCCAGCCATGTTTAAAACTAATAGAAACCCTCTTTTAAGAATAAAGGAAATTGAAGACGGCGAATTTGTAACACAAAGTCAGTTTGATAATTATTGGGTGCAACATCAAATCCCGAGATCTGATCGACAGTACGCGTGGATTACTGCATCGTTAGCTAACTTAAATAATCATTTTAGATTTTTACCAGCGGACTATCTTTTTAGCGGTTCGACAGGATATGTTGAGCCGTATACTTTTGTAACTGCTAGCAACTTTAATAGCTTTTTCCAGGCTGGAAAATACTATTGGGGACAAGCCATCGATGCCGGCGCCCACCCCGCACGCCGCGGCCTCGTGCCCACGGATTTCGCCGGAATTAATTTTAATCTTTATGAGCCCATTAGCTCATCAACAAATATTGTAGGCTATCCTGCCGGCACCTCACTGGTGGCCACCACTGCTTCGCAATACAGAAATACAACTATGATATTTAGTATCGGGATCCCCGCGGGCTCATCCCCCAAAGCTTCGGCCTACATGTTTAACGCACTAATGCTTCATCGTAACGGACCATATGGTTGGCCAACTTGGAAACAGGTTAGATACGATAATCCGATTACAAGAAACGAATATAAAACTAATAAGATTTCTGTAAATGATGTAGCTTCTGCTACTGGCTTTAAGCGTTTCAATCTTTCGCCTGTAACAATGCGTGGTCGTGTTGGCAAAATTAATGCCGACACAGCAGCAGGTAATGACTTTACAGCCGTGGCTACCCATAATAATGTTAATCTTTGGTTCCAAGAGCCCGAAGCAGATGATCATTTTGGAGTCAATTATAACGAAACATCGCCACTTGAAGAAGTCATAAACATTACTTATCTCTCCGACAATTATAGTCCTAATTGGTTTTACACAGCCCAAAACCTCTTCCCCTCGAAGCGAAATGAATTTTTAACACGGACAAGAGAAAGAACGGGGTATTCTGATTTCTATAGTTCCAATGTAGCCACCAGAGTATCGTGCGGTCACACTATAAATAACTCCTTTAATCTCAGAGATTATAATAGGCCCCGGGGCGGCGTTCATATTGTTTTGACACAATCGTGTTGGCCCTTAGATCCTCCCTCCTCGGACATCAATGCCGGCGCAATTAATTGGGCAACACGTACCGCCCCAGCAATCGGAGGCACAAGTCTTACCACTACATATTCTGACGGCGCCGGCGAGCTTCAAAATAGTTATGTAATGCCTAAAATGCCCGCGGGCCTTCTCGCCGGCGAAGGCTTTTCTGACCACATGATTCACGGCTTACTTTATTCTCGCAAACAGACCCTTGGTTCTATAAACTCGGTAAGAAGTGCATATGGTCCCTCGATTACAGTTCATGAAGGCGTGCTCACCGATGGAACAGCTAGTGTAGAGATGATAAATGGTCAAGCAATTGATACTTTCGCCGGCGAAGCTAAATGGCAAGCCGGCCCTCAAGCAGGCATCGTTAGACTAAATAGCGCCGGCGACTCAGTTTTCACATCTTATCCTTCTGAGCCGGCAATAGCCTATAGTGATTTTAAATATGAACCAAAATTAATAGCGAAAGACTATGGAATTCTGCCAGAATTTAGACTTAGCGAACATATAGAAAAATTACAAACTCTTGGACTTGTATATGGTGCTCCTGGTTGGGCTGAAATCGCTGGTACCGGTATTAATGGAGCCGTTAGCAGCAGCTTTTATTTGGATTATTCGAATACAGAATTCTTAGAAACATATTCAAACTTTAGTACAGATATGAAGCCTACAGAATTCATGCTTAAGATGGATGTAGTAAAGAGATTTCTTCCCTACAAGGGATTTTACCCTGCGCAAAGAACACAGCAACTGGTGTCTCAATTCTCTAGTTCATACTTTAATAGCTTTATGGGATTTTTCCCAGACATGTCAACTTCTCAATTTACCGGTAGCTATGGTGATGAATTATTACGCCGCGGCGGCACTTTGCGGCCAATATTAGCCTCTTTGTTCGCACCAGGAGTCTTGTATAACTCAATTAAATCAGGAATGGCAGTTGATTACCCAATTCTAACAGACCTCAAAAAAGTTAAAAAGTTTAATTTTATAGGCAGCGCCGGCGGCGTCGATGGTGAATGGGACAACCAAGGCGATGGGTGGGCTCTTACAATCGATCAAAGCGGTCTTAAAGTAGAGCCTGCGGATAATGAGGGCTACGCCGGCGGCGAATTTTGGGATTTGCGTGTGCCTTTCGATGGAATCATTAAGCCAGAAAAATATTTATTAGGCTTAGATGTTGTGGATTCTGAACCACACAGATCTTGTTCTTTGAATGTTACAGCCTCGCTAATTGCTCCCCCAGAAGATCAATTATATAGCAAAATGACTAGTAATTTCCTTGCTGAAACTATGAATTTTTTCTTAGAAAAAAGAGAACCTACTGAGTTAACTTCGCGAGTAATAGCTGATTCATTTACATTTGAAACAGGAAGTACATATACCGCAAGGCTTAAATTACGTAGATCAACAGCCGGCTCAAGAAATTATGCTATGGAGCTTGACTCCAGAGGGTTTTCACACACCGCCTACTCCGGGAAGGGCACTACATACACTAGTAGTTATGGCCTCTTTGGCGCCAACAATATTGGAGTCCCGGGCACGATAGGATATGTTAAAAACCAAGAATATTCTCTCCCACAAGATCCGATCAGGAGTGTTTCTGAAACTAGTGGAGCCTTTAGGGAGACCTTCACCATGTATAGTCGCCCCAGCGCATTTGGCCCACCGGTTGCTGCTTTGAGACCTACTGGCTCGCTGACTGTGATTAAGGTACTTGAAAACACAAGAGACATTAAAGATAGCTTTAATGGCTTTTATTGGTCACACACACCACCCTATACTAATGGAGATGCGGATTGCGATCTCATCTTCCAGCCAAGAGGCGATAAGACATATACTCTTCCTACAATTTTAGAAGAAGTTAAGGTTGTTCAACGAAGATTTGATCCAGGCCACACAGGATCTTTGTGTTTTACTGGCTCAGGCGCCTTCCGCCCCAGCAAGCTCGGCATCGCCGGCGGCCTAGGCGGCGGTTCAGAACTTCTTGGAGATCTCCAAGGTATCTATGGAATTAATACTAATTTTAATGCAATGCAGCTTTCTGCTAGCATTAATCCACTAGGCATAAGACGCGTCCAAGCCTATGACGGTACTGGCGAAACAAGTGGAATTCTTGGATATCAAATGGTTGTTCGACCACATTGGGAATCTCCACACAATAACTTTAATTCTGTAACAGCCACACTGCCTCTTTACGCCTCTGCGTCAGTACCGAAGGGAATATGGCATCAGTTTGGCGCGCTCAATACTAAAGATACCGGAGTGTATTTAGAGATTGATGATATTCCTCAAACGTGGCTAAAAAACCATTATGATGTTATTTGGAATGATAGTGTGTATAATAGCAATAGTGTTTTGAAAGGAAAAACTTTATACAAAACGAACAACTCTCTCATAGATTTGCTTGGGTTTAGGGATACTGGTACCAGTGTAAAATTGGGAGAATATGCAGAATCACGAACCTTGCGAGAAGCAGTTGTCGCAATTCCATATATTATTGAACAAAATGAAGACAATTATACTGAAATATTGGATTCTAATGTGGGACAATTTCGCAAGAAGTTTATTAATATTCCGAAAGATAGATGGGAGGAGGCAGTAAACAATCCAGATGTATCTGAAGAAGCTGCTGGTCGATCTATTCTTAAACTTAAGAAGCAAATGAAAGACTACATATTACCCCCACAGTTTGATTTCCTTCACAATAAGAATGTCGATCCAATTGTAATGTTTATGTTTGAATTTGAATATAAACTCGATAAAGACGATCTTTCATATATATGGCAAAATCTCGCACCTAGAAATCACAAGCAAATTACACGCGAAACAGCGAAGATTGCCTTTGAGCTAGGTACTGAACAATTATTATCGCAAGAAAACATAACAAACAACAAAAATATGCGCTGGATGGTATTTAAGATTAAACAAAGATCTCAGAAACTATATGATGAATATGTAATCAGCAAGCCTGGGGAGGCCACCAGAGAAGAATTCTTGCAGCAAACAGCGGCCAGGGAAACTGGCTATAAATTGGCCTATAATTGGCCTTATGATTATGTATCTTTTGTAGAAATGGCTAGAATGGATGCACAAATACTTTATGGCGGAAGAAGCACGGGAGTTCCCGGTGAGCGCGTACAGAGAAATCTGGATTATACGTCGCCTGTTTTAGAGACCCCCGGCCGGCCGCCGGCCGGCCCAGAAGGTGCCCCAGCACCGGTAGACGCTCGTCGACCCACAGCCGGCCCGCCCACAACTTCTAAGCGCACTCCTAAACGCACGACAAAACAAACCACTAAAAAACGCAGTACTCGCCGTATGCCTGGAACTCGACGTGGCCGCGGCGGCTCAGGTGGCGGCGGTAAGGGTTATTAATTATGGCTAAATTTTTAAATAAAAAAGAACAAGTTATTGACTTTCAATTAACCGATTATGGACACTATCTTTTGTCTGTTGGCAAACTTAAGCCTGTTTATTATGCGTTCTTTGATGATAATATAATATATGATATAAATTATACTCAAGGCGGCGGCATCAACGCCTATGGCGTGTCAAACCCGGCCGAATCTCAAAACGAAATTCATCAGAGAATAAAAGAACAAACCCCATATATTGAAACATTGACTCTACGTGGCAATGTTGATAAAAGAACTCTAGGAGTCCAACAAGATGCACAGGGGCAATATTTCTTTGAATCAGACATTACTCCTATAATGCGAGAACCCGATACTCAAAATTTGAAATTTACTTCTATGATTGGAGACGCCGCTCTCGACGGTAACGCACAAAGCGCGCCAGCATGGAAACTTATAGCCCTTGAGGGCAAAATTGCGTCAACCGCCCAAGTCGATCCTATAAACAGTATCAGAATCCCACAGGTTAATGTTGAGTTAAATTATACTAAAAAAATTATTCCTGGATCCGATATTGATATTTTCCCTGATAACGTTAGAGGCCTAGGCGATACGGTAAGCGGGTTTGTTGACGGGAATGCTATTCGTCTAGTAATGGATGACGCATTAATTTATTGTGAAGAAGTAAATACTGAATTATTTACCGAAAATTTTGATATCGAAGTCTTTCAAATCACTAGTAGTACCGCTGGTCCGGGAACAGTGCCGGGCGGCAATGAGGACGTCTTCATAAGAAAATATTTTGAAAAACTCAAGCCACAGATAGTCAATAATCTTCTAATCTCTGAAAAACCGCAACAACGGTCACCCCAGGATTTAACAACTGATAGTGTAGAATATTATTTTGACATTTTAACCGATTACGAAATAGAACAAAAAACAGCCTGCCGCGGCGCCGAAGTATTTAATAAGTCTTCTTATTATGTGGATCTTGATTTTGAATGCGAGGATATGCAAGAAGATGATTTTGTGTTTATAGATATTTATGGTAGAATAACGGAGTCAGAAATATGCCCGACTTAAATATAAAAGGAAACATTATTGATAATTTTGGAAAGCATCTTCCAACACCAATTATCGACTTTGTTACAATTAGAAACGATAAACTAGAGGCACAAGTTTCATTATTCTTTGATTTTGAAGATGTTAGCATTACAGACACCGAGATGGATGATATTATAAATTATTTTCAAGGCGATAATCAGCTTTATATATATGTGGCCTATGTTCTTGGAGAGCCATATGCGGATTCTATAATAAACAAAGAAAATATTGATATTTTTTCTGAATTATATTCCACCGGCGGCTTTGCGAACCATCGATCCGGGCCGCTGCCCTCAACCGGCCAATTATTATCTAATTATAGCAATTATAAAATATTGCCATTTAAAGTAGCTAGTAGCGATGGTTCGCATTTTGAAAGATCGGGTCAAAATTTTTATGATAACGATGAACGCAAAGTAATACAATTGGCTGCTACTTTAGAACTTCCTGTTGAGTTCGATGGCGGCTACGATTTTGACATACAGAGCATCTATCAGAATATGTTTTTAGCACCAGAGTCCGGCCTCCTTGATTATTTTGAAGGTGGTTTAACATTGTTTGCGTTTTCTTCTTGGGTTGATTTATCTTCTATGCAGACAGAAAACTTTACCGCTAGCGATATGTTTGCTTTGAAGCCATTGGAAGTCTCTGATGGTTATAGAGCATTTACATCGCAATATATTGATTTAATGCCAAATTTGGCAAAACAACAATTTTCCGATATATCGTATGAAAAAGTTTTCTCTAATGGATATGCATATATTGAGCCACAAGTATTTTTTGTAGATCAGCAAGAGGTAGTTTATAACAAAACACCAATTTTGGCGCTTAATGAAAAATACTATAAGCAAGATGGATTTACTTTAGATGAAATAAATGAAGCTTTTCAAGAGCTTGTTGACGACACTAAGCAACTTGGAGAAGAAGACTCACAAATACAAAACATACTAGATGATATTTCTACCATGCTCCAAACCCATGGTGAAAGTTCCGATCTTTTAATAAGGCTTAATTTAATCCGTGTAACCTTTCCAGAAAAATCAACAGCCACAGAGGTGGGAAGATTTTATGATAGATATGAAACTAGATTTTTAAGTATAAATGAAGCTGTTGCTTCTGGCACAACGGTTACGGAAAAGGTTATGAGGACTTCAAAGGTAAGAGACCTGCGCCGGGCCCTTGATACAAATTGGACTCCGCGTTCTCCGGAAGATATAAATGTTATTTGGGCAGGCTCCCAGCAGAATCTTTACCCGGGCGGCTTAGTTTCGGCCATGAGAATATATGCGAGCCATGAAAGCGCGGGCAACCAAGGTCAGGCCATCGAACCTAGTGATGATTCTATATTGGTAAAAAACGGTTATTGGTTTTTTGATTATGAGCAAGCAGTTAGAAATTATAGTCACATATCACTAGTATTTGATCCCGAGGCTGTTATAAATTATTTTGGAGTAGAACTATTAAACGCTTCCTTTAGGCTGGAATCCGCATCTATGATAAAACACAAATGGTCCGGACCAGTCCAAGGCCAATCATTGGTATCCGCCATAAATGAAGGCCTTAACACAACCTCGACACTTCCTGATTCACCTCACAGCAGCCAAACCGACATTGCTATATTTACAACAGAAATAAGTTATGACGATGCCTTGACGCCCTGGCCGTGGGGGGCGGCGGAAGAACCGGCGCCCTGGCCCCACTCTACTAATTTTACTCTAGAGGATCTCAACCCCGGCCCAACTAGCGAGGTCGAGCCATATGTAAGCTGGCCCGGCGCCGATGGAGAAGTAGGCTATTTGTCTTATCTTGCTTTGCGAGGAGCAGAGCCTGTAAACGATTCACAAATAGAAGATAACTATAAAGTTATGACATTCGAATTTCAAGATGTAGAGCAAAATTGGGACGAGGACGATATAAACCAGTATTACTCATTCGAAGTTAAATGTAACGATTATACGAAGTGGATTGCCGAAGCAATAATAGACGCTTATAAGGCTTTGATTACCGACTCTTCCACTGGCGCTCCTGGTTCGCTACAAGAGTATTATGATTATGCATCCGAACCTTGTAACTATAACAATATTGATAAAACTTTTAACGAATTCTTTACAACCGGCATAATGAGCAGATATAATAATTTGGAGCCACAATTTTATCCATGGTTTTTTGCGCCAGTAATGTATAATTTTCATAGAGATATGCTAACAAAGGCATTTGATGGAGACATGCAAAAAATTATAGATGCCTCTAGGGCCATAGCGGCAAGAATAAATCCAACCAATGGCAATTGGGAAGATTTGCACGCATTCGTGGAGAACTATAAAACAATTATTGATGAGCAATATACGGAGGTCGATTCCGTCGAGAATGTTTGGTACCACCTAAAAAATAGTATGAACCAGGAGGATGCCGTTTTCGGTTCTCCTAACAAGACCACCAAGTCCCGAGGCCCAGGCCCAGTACAACATTATCCGATGCCCAACCCAGTACCGATTACAGATAAATATGTGGCGCCCGTCGAGGATGATTCGGACCCCGAAGAAGAAGAAATAGTGCACAACTACCACTGGATCCGCATTGATCAAGGCCTTTCCGGTGACACCCAGTCGGCATGCACACTATATGGCACCAACGCGAATCTCTTCAACAAGGCTTGGTTTGGTTCTGGCGAGTTGGGTGTTTTCCACGATCTCCTCAACGGATCTAAGAATGATCATACCATCGATGCCGGCCGCGGCAGGATTGAACAAGGCTTTGGTATCAAGCTTCTGATGCAGGCGTCAATAATCTCCGAGGGGTCCTCGGAGGAACTGGCGGATCTAGATCTCACCGGCTGGTCCGGGCATGAAACTTACACTGACTCCGATGGTTCTTGGCTAATAGCCAAGTTCTGGCGCGCGCTGAGGAATTGGGTAAGGTACGATGACAACGATGAAAGCTACAACAACTACGATATGTACATTGAACCGTCTGGTACCCCGTCCGCCGGCTCCAACCTTGAAGCGGCAATCAACGCGGGCTATACATCTTCTCGAAGGATGAGACTGGTAATGGAACCACATGCCAATGACCCGGGCCCGCACTTCAAAATGAAGTTTTATGAATATCGGTGCACCGATTCCAGCCACGATCATGATGATCTAGATTTAACATTTTAACCACAAGAAGGAGACAAGCAGATGGCAAAGACATTAAAACAAAAAACAACAAAAAACAACAAAAGTAAGAAGTCCCGCGCAGGCTCAGTCATGCGCTCGATCCAAACAGCCACAAGAGAAGGCAAGATATTCGCCGGCGGTGAAGAACAGTCTGTTGGCTCGGCCGCGTTTAATATTAAAAAAGCGGAAAGAGCCCTGACCACCACTCCCATGTCTAGCCCACAAGATTCCGCAGAAAATGTTTTATCTATTTTGGGTGTTACATTCGAAGAACCAGATCGAGATTATTCTTTCCTGCAGGAAGTGACAAATGAAAAGCTTGCTGATAAAACAACATGGGAAGAAACTAAGAACGAGCATGTTTCGATAACTGATAAGTTTCCAGATGAAACTGATAATATTTTTAAACCGGACAAATCTATTTCACAAGCAGCCAACAAGGCGCTCAAAGACGAACGCCCCATCACCAGTTATGGGGCCCAATCATTAGCAAGTGATTTTATCAAGAAAACAAAAAAGCTTCCACAAATC
>CEPZ01006850.1_pt1 | contig 14107 bp, 12 predicted proteins | sample 530461 | NCBI WGS metagenome assembly CEPZ01 (sample SAMEA2620106, study PRJEB7988) | marine metagenome | isolation source: saline water (ENVO:00002010), including | reverse complement strand
GACATTCCCCGTTGCTTTGCCATTTGTTTAATCTGGGATTCGGAAAGACCCGATTCCTTGATTTTCTTTTTGATTTCTGCTGCATCTTGAGCAAATACAAAAGAAATCACTAATATGATATTTAGTATATAACGCACGTTTTACCTCGAGTTGTTCATAATTGATTTTTCATCTCTTTTTAGGAGCCTAAATATTTGCCCGGTTCATCATCATAATATTCGCCTTCCACTGGATTGTAGGAGTATAGGACCAGCCAGGCCTCATTCTGCTCTTTTAAACTGATGTTGCTCCCGATCCCTTTGGCAAGTTGGGTCCCTACATCACTGCTGGCATATAGACAGATAACGATGTTGGAAAATTCCGTATACTGCCCAGCCAAGCTTTTACAGAGCATTAACAGCCTTTCTGCACTGGCCTTTTCATTAACAGTGACATAGACCTTGCCCTGTTCAAAAACGTCGGAAATATTTTCTACACGTACCACTGAGTGCATCGGGATAGTTAGTTTAGGTTTTTCAATTTTTGGTTCGGGTTTAGCTTCGGTCACTAGGGGTGCTGCTGCTTTTGTCTCCGGCTGCTTTATTTCAGCGGCTGTTTTTTCTGCAACAGTTGGCATTTTTACTTCTTCTGCTATAGCAGCTGGGGCTTCAACTTGTTTATTAAATTTCTTCTGTGGCACCGGCGGTTTAGTCTGAAATAAGTTAACAATAAGCACCGTAAGCAGGGCAGTACCCGCAACCAGCGCAATAGTCCTCTTATTTTGCACTAAAATAGTAAACCTTGATGAACTTTGATCCGCATTATCTTGTGCATCATACTTTATGTCCAGTTCTGCCTGCTGCGCTTCTGCCTCGCTTATATCCCTGGTGCCCAGGGAATGAAAAATACGTTTATCTTTTTTCCCTGACTCCGGATTATAGATATAAGTCTGGTAATAATAGTAGCCGCTGGCACCACCCTTACGATAAATGCTGCTCATGTATATTTATGTCTGTTATTGTCATTATTAAATGAGAAAATTTTTCTCCTCGCATTATGAATCTACATGTTTCCTAAATAATATGTCAACTACTTTTATAACTACCATCTAAATGTTGTATTTATAGAACCATTTTTTTAGTTTATTTTATAGTGTATTTAAAATTAGAAAATCACTTATATCCGACGGGGTGAGAGGTAGTGGTTCAGGTAGTTGCTATAATTTACGTATTATAATTAATTATAAAAACAACTGACTGGCATCATAAACCCAGAAAAATAATATGGCAGACATTTTCCTCAATCAACTGCCCCGCATCCTTATTTTTTACTCCCGAGGAGAAATAGGTCAACTACCATAAAACTACCAGATCATTATAATAAATTATAATTTAATGTATTTTTGTATGATTACTGACTGCTGTCGTCGATAAATATGAACAACTACTTCAACTACCGATAGTTTTACTATAAAATGATGATTAACACCCCGACAAGGATCCCGGCCGCGTCAGCGATTAAATCGCGTCTACTGAAAATATTACCTGTATGTTTATCCCAATATTCTTTTATAATACCATTGGCAGCAGAGACAGCCACACCAGCAGGCAGTGCAGTTTCGCGGTCCACATGCAGTTTATTTTCCAATACATACTGGGTGCTGAGTACCAGGGAACAGCTGATACCGAAATGCAGAACTTTGTCATAGGCCAGCCAGGGGTCCTTAACAGACGCCGTCTGCAACGTATCGGACGTTATGTCCTGGCCCGCGACAGGCATTGCCGCAAACATAAATAAATATATAATAAGTATTAAGCGCATAGTTTTGGGTTTTAAAAATCCAGATAATTTCCAGGTTTATCGTCAAAATAATCTCCTTCAACAGGATGATATGAATAAAATATCAACCATGCATCATTTATCTCATGCTGGGTAAAATGGGTCTTTTCTCCTATTGCCAAAGCTTTTCCTGTTTCAGTTTCACTGTATAAGCAAATAACCAAACTGCTGTATTCGTCATAATCTTCCAGAATTTGCCGGCATAATGCTCTCAAGGCTATTCTATCGCTGCTGTTTACAGTGGCATAGATTTTTGCTTGTTGAAATGATCCCGATAATTGTTCCATCCGCTGGATGGTGTATGATAACACTTTTGAACTTTGAACATCATTATTTATAACAGTTTCTTGAATATTAATAATTTCATTACCATCCTTATTTTCAGTCGAAGAAAGAATTTTGCGGCTATACCGTTGGCTCATTTGTAAGAAGGGTTCTTGCTGCAAATGAAAAGAAAGTTTGTGTAATTCTTTCTCATATAATTCTTCATGGGTTAAATGTATAAGGTCTGCTAAATCACTATTTATGTTGTCCATGGTTCTCACGGAATCATTAGCGGACGTCCCGTTAAACCGGATGAAGTATAGGACGCTAACCAATACGATTAAAACCAATATCACCTTTCTCATAGGATATAATTTAATTGTATGTAAAGCATCCCTCCTTGACTTATCCTAACGCAATTCGATTAAAATGCTTTATTCCGAAAACCCCAATAATTGTCATCGTGAACCTCGCGAACGTAGTAACGAGGTGTGGCGATCTCCTTCCATTAGTAAACGTAAAGACTTCATAACCCCCCGAGCCTTATCATCTCAAAGGAGATCGCACGTTTTTTTAATAGTTTGATTATAAATTTCAAATCCCCTCCTTATTGAGGAGGGGCCGCCGAGTTCTGTAAATAATTAAGAGCCATTCATTGGGGTGGTGGTAATAAAATTCATTTTACAAATTAATCACTTATTTGACCAATGATAATTAATCCTGACTAAATATATATCCCCATAAAAGAATAATTATATAACTTCCGCCCCTTTTGAAACCTATAATTGAAAGTTTAAATAAATTTTATGTCACTCGTTGAAACACACGGCGGAAAACTCCGCAATTTAGTTCTCGATGCAGATGCATCAGCTGCATTAAAGAATGAAGCAAAATCGCTTCCTGCTTGGACGTTGAACGATCGCCAGATCTGTGACCTGGAAATGATCATAAACGGTGGTTTTTCCCCATTAACCGGCTTTCTGAATGAATCTGATTATAATTCAGTGTTGGAGAATATGCGCCTGCAGGATGGTACAATTTGGCCTATCCCCATAACATTGGACGTTACAGAAGAATTTGCCGAAGCAATTAACAAATCAGATGAAATAGCTCTCAAAGATAAAGAAGGCTTTACAATCGCTGTTATGTCAGCTGAATCCATCTGGACACCTGATAAAAAGGCCGAAGCAGAAAAAGTTATTTTAACAACCGATGACAGTCATCCCGCGGTCAATTATCTTATAAATGAATCCAATCCAGTTTATGTTGGCGGTCCGATAAAAGGGCTTATGCTGCCCAAGCAATACGATTATACAGATCTGCGCTACACTCCGGCTCAAGTCCGGGAATTGTTTGAGAAAAACGGCTGGGATAATGTGGTGGCATTTCAGACGAGAAATCCCATGCACAGAGCCCATGTGGAACTCACCATTCGTGCAGCGGAAGAACATGATGCAAAAATACTAATCCATCCTGTTGTTGGATTAACCAAACCCGGCGATGTGGATCATTATACGCGAGTCAGGTGTTACCAGCATGTTTTACCAAAATATACGGATGATTCAGCCATGTTAAGTTTGCTCCCCCTGGCCATGCGCATGGCAGGCCCCAGGGAAGCATTGTGGCATGCTATCATTCGTAAAAATTACGGGTGTAATATGTTTATTGTCGGCCGGGATCACGCAAGCCCCGGTGCAGGGAAAGACGGCCAGCCATTCTATGGTCCCTATGATGCCCAGGATTTGCTGAAAGAACATGAAAAAGAATTGGGAATCAAAATGGTTCCTTTTCAGCTCATGGTGTACGTTCCGGCTAAAGATGCTTATGTACCAAAGGATGAATTAGAAGAAAACGAAGAATTCAACATGATATCAGGAACAGATCTTCGAGATAGATTGCGAAATGACGAAGAAATTCCAGAATGGTTTTCCTATCCGGAAGTGGTTGCTGAATTGCGTCGCTTTCGCCCGGCACTGGATAAACGTGGATTTACTGTGTTTTTTACTGGGCTGTCAGGGTCGGGAAAATCAACCTTGGCTAACGGTTTATTGGTCAAACTCATGGAAGATGGCCGCCGTCCTGTAACACTTTTAGATGGTGATATTGTTCGTACCCATTTATCGAGTGAACTGGGATTTTCCCATGAACATCGCAAATTAAATGTTCGCAGAATCGGGTTTGTTGCCAGTGAAATTACAAAAAATGGCGGTATTGCTATTTGTGCTCCCATCGCCCCCTATGAGGCGGATCGCCGTTTTAACCGTGAATTAATTTCTCCATTTGGCGGATTCATAGAAGTTTTCGTGGATACATCTTTGGCCGTATGTGAAGAAAGGGATGTAAAAGGATTATACGCTTTAGCACGAGAAGGAAAACTAAAGCAATTTACAGGGATAGATGATCCCTATGAAGCACCGGAAAATCCGGAAATTGAAATTACATCTGCGGGTGTTGCACCTGAAATTCTTGTAGATGAAATTATTTCAAAAATCAAAGAAATGGGCTATGTATAATAACACGATTTATGTTTAAATTTAAAAGCTGTATGAAAATAATAATCCGAAGAGAAAGGGGCGTTCTTAATTGAACACTATACAAATACGAACTTCCCGGAACATTTTTCCCAACCAATATTCAAATGCACCTGACAGGTGCATTTTTTGTATTTATAATAGGAGCCATTAAATGAATTCAACATCTTCATTGGTCCAATTGCAGAATGTCGATACCCAATTACAGGAAATCAGTGAACTTCTGGGAGATCTACCTGTAAAAGTAGAAGAATTAGCTAAAGAAGAACAACAACTAAAGGAAGATATTGATCAGCGTAAAAGCCGCATCAAGGAAATAGATCTTAAAATTTCCAAAAAAGATTTACAGGTAAAAAGCCTCACGGTAAAGATCAATAAATTAAAGGATCAACTTTTTCTCGTAAAGACCAATAAACAATATGATGCTTTATCTCAAGAAATTGATTATCTCAAGGAAGAATTAAATAATATCGAATTAAATGAACTTGAATTGATTGAAGAAAAAGATACTCTTTCCAGCGAATTAGAAGAACGGGAAAATAATTTGGAATCATTAACTGAAGACCTTCATAAAAGGAAATCAAATTTGGAATCATTAATTGAAGAATCTTCAGAAAAGAAAAAAAATCTGGAAACTGAACGATCGGATATTGTTAAAGAATTATCCGCCACTGTTGTTTCGAAATATGATCGTGTTTTTGCTGCTCGCCAAGGCATGGCTGTTGTAGAAACATTGGGAACATCTTGTGGCGGGTGCGGATCTATCGTTCCTCCCCAGAAAATCGCAGAATTAAAGCAAGGTACAACACTGCAATCCTGCGATGTCTGCAACCGGTTTCTGTATTGGCCGGCAAAAAAGGATTAATTTTTCATATATTTCATATTTAAAGTAAATTTCATCGTTATTTAACAATCTGAGCCGGCTGAGTGGTTACTCTGATTTGCCTACGGGCGGATCGGGGAGGAAAGTCCGGGCACCGCAGAACAGGATGCCTCCTAACAGGAGGAGGTTCGCTACGGCGAATCATGGATAGTGCAGCAGAGAGAAGACTTCCTCGACACTTTGTGTCGGGGTAAAGGTGAAACGGTGGTGTAAGAGACCACCAGTCTCACCAGCAATGGTGAGAGCTAGGTAAACCCCATCCGGTGCAAGATCGAATAGGCTCCGAGACGTTGTTCGCGTCATTAGGGATTATTTTACGATCCCTTATTAGGGGCGGGTAGATTGCTAGAACCCGATCGTGAGGTCGGGACCAGAGAAATGACCACTGATTCTTGATTCGCCAACTGGCGGATTGGGAGGGACAGAACTCGGCTTATAGGTCGGCTCAGATGTTTAAATTTCGTTGCGAACGTTTAAGCGCCCGCATCTTTTGAATAATCAATATACCTGTTAATATTTAATGAAGTGGTCAATCCTCCATCCTGACGATCAAATTGTCAACTCTATCCAAAAAACTTTCAGCACATCGGAAGTTATTGCCAAAGTATTAGCCAATCGAAAAATCCAGGAACTGGATTCAGCCAACAGATTTTTTAATCCAAACTTGGATATGCTTCACGATCCATTTCTTATGCAGGATATGGATAAAGCAGTAGAGCGTGTTATAAAAAATATTAAATCAGGCAAACCGATTATGGTATTCGGTGATTATGACGTGGATGGTACAACTGGTGCTGCCTCCCTTTATTGTGCATTCCAGAAATTTGGAGCGGATGTAACTTATTATATCCCCCATCGTGAAGAGGAAGGATATGGATTATCCTATCAGGGAATTGAAGTTGCCCAAGACAATGATATCGATCTTATCATTACCTGCGACTGTGGTATCAACGCCTTTGCACAAGTAGATTTTGCCAATGAAAAAAATGTGGATATTATTATAACAGACCATCATACCACAGATATTAAACTTCCCCAAGCGTACGCCGTTTTAAACCCCAAGAGAGAGGATTGCCAATATCCATTTAAGGGACTTTGCGGCGGCGGAGTTGCATTTAAGTTGATCACAGCAATTGGGAATGAATTAAATATTCCCCTAGATGAATACGAAGAAATTCTACCATTTATCACACTGGGAACAGCTGCAGATATTGTACCCATAAAAGATGAAAACAGGGCCATTGTCCACCATGGATTAAATATGCTGGAAAATGTTGAAAAACCCGGTTTAAAAACACTGGTCGAACTGGCAGGATTAAACGGACACATTTCCGTGGGACAATTAGTGTTCAGTATAGCTCCAAAGATCAATGCCGCCGGCCGCTTGGGTGATGCGAATCGTGCTGTTGAATTGTTGGTAACAGACGACTTGGATCGTGCCCGGATATTAGCGAAAGAGTTGGATGATGAAAATAAACGCCGTCAATTAATCCAGCAGGCTGTGGTAGATGAAGCATTGTATAAAGTAAACGCTGAAGCGGATTTAAAAAATGAACATGCTCTGGTATTAGCCAATGAAGGCTGGCATCAGGGTGTTGTTGGAATTGTTGCTTCAAAAATTAAAGAGGAATTTGATCGACCCACCGTAATCATCGCCTTGGAAAATGGAATGGGAAAAGGGTCTGCCAGGAGCATTCCCGGTTTTGATTTATACGAAGCACTGACTGCATGCAAGGATTACTTGGAAGGCTACGGCGGTCACCCCATGGCAGCTGGATTAATTGTTTCAACGGAGAAGTTGAGCCAGTTTAAAAAATCATTTATTAATGTTGCCAATGAGCAATTAACGGAAGAAAATTTACAATCAACATTGACTCTCGATTGTGAAATAACTTTACAGGATATTACACCCCGCTTTATGGAATTTTTGGATAAATTAAGCCCCTATGGTCCGGGAAATATGCGTCCGAAGTTTGCAATTAGAAATGTAGAAATTTCCGGTGCTCCAAAAGTAATTGGTAAAACAGGTGAGCACTTAAGATTCAAAATAAAGCAAGGATTGAAATCTATAGGGGCAATTGGTTTTGGATTATCCAGTAAATACGAGATGTTGATCACCGGTAAACCAGTCGATATTGCCTGTGTTGTGGAAACAAATGAGTGGCAAGGAAATACAACAATTCAATTAAACGTAAGAGATATAAAAAAGAGCTGAACCATGATTAAAACTTCTATAACAGGAATGAGTTTTCACGTTCCCGAACACATTGTAACCAATGCAGACCTTGAAGAAATGATGGATACCAGCGATGAGTGGATTCGCACCAGGAGTGGAATTCAAGAAAGACGTTGGGTTAAAGAGGGTGAAGGAGCATCAGATTTATCCATAATTGCCAGTGAATCGGCTATGGCGAATGCCGGTGTAAAATCGAGCGATATTGATATGGTAATTGCCGCTACCGTTTCATCCGATTATTATTTCCCCGGCGTTGCGGTTCAACTGCAAGAAAAGATGGGAATGGATACCATTGGCGCATTTGATTTGCGTGTGGGATGTTCCGCTTTTATTTACGGACTTTCAGTTGCTGATCAATTCATCAAAACCGGCCAATGTAAAACCATCCTGCTGGTAGGGACAGATGTTTTATCTACTGTTTTGGAGAAAGACCCCATTGGTAGAGATGTAGGTGTTTTGTTTGGTGATGGAGCTGGTGCGGTCATTTTACAGCCGTCTGAAAACGATAGCGGTGTTTTATCAACCCATATGCATTCTGATGGAAAATATATGAAAGAATTATGGGTGGAATTACCCGGTTCAAAATTCAAAGATCGAGGGTTTTCAAATGAATTAATGGAACAAAGACGCCATCGCCTTTTTATGAATGGGCGTGAAGTTTTCAGACACGCTGTAAAACGATTTCCTGAAGTGATACAGGAAGCGTTGGATGTAAATAACCTGACATTAAATGATATTGCCCAGATTATTCCTCATCAAGCCAATAGAAGGATAACAGAAGCTGTTGCCAAGCGCATGGGCGTGGGTACAGATTTAATATACAGCAATATCCACCGCTATGGAAACACAACGGCAGCCACAATTCCCATTGCCATGTGTGAAGCGTTTGAGGAAGGAAAATTTTCAGCCGGAGATCATATAATATTGGCAGCATTTGGTTCAGGTTTTACATGGGCATCTGCAGCCATAAAATGGTAATAGAATAATGGATAATCTATTTTTTAATGAAGAACATTCCATGCTGGTTGACATGGTACGAGATTTCGCCAATACAGAAATTGCACCTATTGCTAAAGAGATGGAAAAGAATGGCAAAATTCCTAAAGAGATAATATCTCAAATGGCAGAATTAGGTCTTATGGGAATTCCAATACCTGAAAAATACGGTGGAGCTGGGATGGATACAGTGGCCTATGCCGCAGCCGTTATGGAATTGGCCAAAGTGGATGCCTCAGTTGCCATTACAATGGCTGCTCATACATCCTTGGGGTCCATGCCCATCGTAATTGCCGGTACAGAAGAACAAAAACAAAAATACTTACCTAAACTTGCTTCAGGTAAAGTAATTGGAGCTTTTGGTCTTACAGAGCCGGGAGCCGGCAGCGATGCCGGTTCAACAAAAACAACAGCAGAATTAGATGGGGATGAATATGTTGTTAATGGTGGGAAAATATTTATTACAAACTCAAGTTTAGCCGGTATCCTCACATTAACGACGAACATAATTGAAAATAACGAAAATAAAGGCATTGGCGCATTAGTAACATCTACAGACAATCCCGGACTAAAAATAGGTCCCAAAGAAAAAAAGATGGGTTGGCGCGCCAGCGATACCCGGCAATTGTTTTTTGAAAATATGCGTGTTCCAAAAGAAAACGTTTTGGGTCAACCGACGGATGGATTTAAAACATTCTTGAAAACGCTCATAGGTGGGCGGATTTCTGTTTCAGCATTATCCTGTGGTACGGCAGAAGGCGCATTTCAAAAAGCACTCCAATATTCAACTGAACGGAAAGCATTTGGCAAGGAAATCCATGCATTCCAAGCGGTGGGATTTAAACTGGCTGATATGGCTACGGATATTGAAGCGGCAAAACTGCTGACTTATCACGCAGCCTGGATGAAAGATCAAGGCAAAGATGTACTGAAACAAGCGGCACAGGCAAAGCTATTTGCCAGCGAAGCAGCCATGCGTATTACTACGGAAGTCATACAGATATTCGGCGGCTATGGATATGTAAAAGAATATGATGTTGAACGCTTTTTCCGGGATGCAAAAGTACTGGAAATTGGAGAAGGCACCAGTGAAGTGCAACGCATGGTCATCGCCAGGGAATTAGTAAAAACATTCAGTAAAGCAGCATGATAACATCTAAGAAAATCCAAGACACCATTACGTCTACAAAAGAATTATTACTAAAAAATGCGATACAAATAGGCATACTTATTGTTCTAATCATTATTGTATCATTATTTTTTCGCCAGGGAAGAAGCCTCCAATATAGTTATCAAGTGGATGATATTGCTCGTGATCCGGTCATAACTCCTTTCAATTTCCCTATTCTGAAAACAGAAGAAAAACTGCAAGCTGATTTGGATGAAGCACTCCGATCTGAACCCTATCTTTTTAAACGTAATCAAGATGCAGTACGTGAACAAACTAGTGCATTAAATGAATATTTCCTTTTGGCTGGAGAGATTCGATCCGCCGCTGAACAAGTGGAAAAAACAAAAGAACTGCTCTACCGCTATCGCCATGATGAGAAGTATGAAGAAGTACGCTCATTGTATCGGGCTGATAGTACAACTCTGTTTGTCCTTCAAAATAAATACCAGGAGGATTATCCTGTCCTCATAGCTGAAAATGAAAGCTTTTCAATATTAAATCCTCAAGATCCTTTTCAGTCAAATCAAGCATTGGATCAATTTTATAGAGATTTATTGCAGATTTGCAAAAACAGGTGGGCAGAGGGAATAATCGATATTGATGTAACAGAAATCATAAGTGATGAAGTATCCATTAATCAGGGCGATATACCCATATTACTAAAACCGAAGGAATTGAGCGATCTCAATATTGCCTGGACCCGTTCCAAAAAAGAGATTAATTCACTCTACAGCAATGAGACGGATATTCGACGGGAATTAGGGTATATCATCCTTGTAGAATTCATGAAGCCCAATATTATTTATAATAAAGAGACGACCGAGCGCCGCCAGCAAAACAGGCTGGATCGTGTTCCTCGGAACCAGGGTATTATGCTCCAGGATGAAATGATCATCAATGCAAACCAGCGCATTACACCGGACATTTATCAAAAACTGACATCGCTTACTGTTGCTATAACTAAACAGGAAAAGCGTGAAACAGGCTGGGATAAGGTTATATCATACCTTGGACGATTAATGGTGGTATCCGTGGTTATTTCGTTTTTCTTTACATTTTTACTTACGTACCGAAGTCACATTTTCAACGAATGGAAACTGGTTTTGCTGATAGCTATGATTTTTGCCATTATGATTGGATTGACGGATCTGTTTGTTTTTCGTTTCGAATTTTCTGAATACCTGATTCCCATAAGCGTTGCAGCCATGCTCCTTACAATTCTCTTTGATGCTAGGATTGGATTTATGGGTACCGTATCCATCACATTATTAAGCGGTATCTTAATAGGCAATAATCTGGAATTCATTGTAACAATTATTTTCATCTCATTTGTTGCCATGTATATGGTGCGTCGTTTAAGAACAAGAAGCCAGTTTTTAACAACAATCCTGGCCATGATGGTTGCGAGTTTATTGGTCGTCATTGCCCATGGACTTTATAAAGTCCATTCATGGCAGGATATGCAAATTGACTTGATTTATCTCATGGTCACCAGCATCCTCACACCGATTATTACCTATGGCTTAATTGGGATCGTCGAAGTCTCTTTTGGGATTACAACTGATTTGACACTTTTGGAATTATTGGATTTCAACCATCCGCTGTTGAAACGCATGCAGCGAGATGCCAACGGCACATTCAATCATAGTATCGTGGTGGGAAACCTAGCGGAAGCCAGTGCCGATGCCATTGAAGCTCGAGCTCTTTTATGCAGAGTAGGTGCTTATTATCACGATATTGGAAAAATGGTCCGCCCGGAATATTTTATAGAAAACCAATACAGTGGTGAAAACAAGCACAAAGGCCTTACAGAATCCATGAGTGCCAAGATTATCCGAAACCATGTGAGTGAAGGACTAAAACTTGCAGCAGAATATAGTGTACCAAAAATTGTCAGCGATTTTATTCCTATGCATCATGGCACAACTCGTGTTGAGTATTTCTACCGTAAAGCATTAGAAAATGCCAATGGGAAAACAATTGATGAAAATGCATTCCGTTATCCTGGCCCTAAGCCCAATTCCAAGGAAACGGGTATCCTCATGCTCTGCGAAACGATTGAAGCAGCCGTTCGTTCCATTAAAAATCCTGATATTTTCAAAGTGGAAGATATGATTGATAAAATTATTAAAAAACGTCTTGAAGAAGGACAATTGGATGAATGTCCATTAACCTTCGACGACTTGCGCAGGATAAAAGGGACTGTTGAAGGACAGACTGGTATGCTGCCTGTTTTGAGGGGGATTTATCATATTCGTATTGAATATCCTGAAGAACAGACTGAAACAACAGTTGAAGCCTAATGTCAATTTCAATTTCAGTTGAAGTTGACCCCGCTTTCAGCGGGTTGAACCAAACCCATGTCCAAAATATAATAAATACAGTTTTTGAAAAAGAAGGATATATTGCAGATACTGTAGATCTTGTTTTTGGGAACGATAAATTACTCAACGATCTGAAAAAAGAATTTTTCAATAAAGATCAGCTCACAGATGTCATTGCCTTTCGCTTGAATGATTATGAGGAGAAAACAGTTGAAGGTGAAATTTATATCAGCATTCCTCGTGCACAGGAAAATGCAAATTCCTATAACGAACCTTTCGCGAAAGAAATAGGAAGATTAATTATTCACGGCAGTTTGCATTTATTGAATTTTGATGATCAAACATCAGTCGAAAAAGCAAATATGACCAGAAAAGAAGATGAATATTTAAAAATATGTAATTGGGAGAACCTAAATAGTGAATGATTCATCTGAAGGGAAATTTGAAGAACTGATCAATATTGTTAAACGCTTGAAAGCCCCCGACGGTTGTCCCTGGGACCGGGAGCAGACCAATGCATCCCTGCTGCCATTTTTTCTGGAAGAAGTATACGAGGTGATGGAAAGTGTGGATAATGAGAACTGGGAAGAATTGAAAGAAGAACTGGGTGATATTCTATTACACGCAGTTTTCCAGGCGGCCATCGCTGAAGATAATGGACATTTCAGTATTGAAGATTCATTGGCAAATATCAGTGAAAAATTAGTCCGCAGACACCCCCACGTATTTGGTGATGCCCAGGCAGACGAAGCGTTTCATGCCAAACAGAATTGGGAATCAGCCAAGCATAAAGAAAAAAATCGACAATCACGTTTAGATGGTGTACCCAAAACACTACCCGCATTAATCCGAGCCCAGCGCCTACAGCAAAAAGCCAGTTATGCCGGGTTTGACTGGGATGAAGTGGAACAAGTTTGGGATAAAATTCATGAAGAAATTCAGGAGCTGAAAGAAGCTCAATCCAACAGTGCTAAAGAACATATTTCAGAAGAAATTGGCGACGTGTTATTCTCTGTTGTAAACCTGGCTCGCTTTTTGGATATCCCGGCGGAAGATGCCTTAAGGAAAACCAACCAGAAATTCACAGAACGCTTTGCACAAGTAGAAGCAGAATTGAAAAAAAGAGGGAAAACGGTTGAAGATTCATCCTTGGAGGAAATGGACGAAATCTGGAACGAGGTGAAAAAACATAAAAGTTAATGGAATAAATGAATTTTTATAATTTGTCATAACAAGTAAGGAGTGAGAATGTTAATATGGCGACTTTGATTTTGCGGGATACATACCGCGCATTGGAAAAGGAAATGAAATCTATTGATAAATTAAAGAGAGAGACTTCAATAAAAATAAGAGATGCAGCAAGTCATGGAGATCTTAAGGAAAATGCGGAATACCACGCTGCCAGGGAGCAGCAGAGTTTAATAGTATATAAGAAACAATTGATGCAGTCCCATGCGCCATTCAGATTCATAGAGAAAGGCGAAATTGAAACCGACGAGGTTGGATTTGGCAATAAAGTTACAATCCTTGAAGATGGCAAAGATGAGGCCGAAGACTATTACCTGTTAGGTCCCATCGAATTTGAGTTGGATCTTTATCCATTGATCGTTACCTACCATTCACCTTTTGGCCAAGCAATAGTCGGGAAAAAGGTTGATGAATATTTTACACTTGATGTCCGGGGTAAAGAGACGAAGTTCACAATTACTGCAATTGAAAAGATTTCTCCAGAATGATTTTTCATTGAATAAATCAAGCCCCACATTCGTGGGGTTTTTTGTTTGTGGATTTAGGTCGGTCTCATAACCCGATGGGTGGGTTTAATTGTACTGAAATATATCTTCTAATGGTACATCAAAAACTTTAGCTATTCGAAATGCAAGT
>CEPZ01043553.1_pt1 | contig 14147 bp, 14 predicted proteins | sample 530461 | NCBI WGS metagenome assembly CEPZ01 (sample SAMEA2620106, study PRJEB7988) | marine metagenome | isolation source: saline water (ENVO:00002010), including | reverse complement strand
CCTTCAGTATCTATAAAAATTATTTTCTTATCTTTTTTTGCCTGATGACATGCAGCCAACATTACAAAGTTGGATTTTCCTACCGCTGAAGGGCCATAGAATAAAGTGATAATCCCCCTCTCATAACCTCCTTCCAGCCATTTATTGAGGTCATAGGATCCAGTTAGAATTTTGTTTGAGAGGTTGTTTGTTTCTAAGTCCATTAATTTATTAATTGTTTATTTGTTAAAAGGATTGTTATTGTTCTGTATTAACAATATATTTATAAAGATTAATTTTATTCCAATATCATGAATGATGAAAAGAGAGAAGAAGATATCTTAGAGGAAGAGGAAGAAGATTCTTCTGATGACATTATAGAGGAAGTTACTCAAGATAGTTCTGGAGATGAAAATAATAATTCTGAAGATGTAGGTAGTGTTGCAGAAGATGCTGTAAAATCTGAAGATACAATTACTGGCTCTAGTTTTGATGATACAATTAGTCAGCCAAGCATAGATAGAGATTTAGATACTAGTCAAAATAATACTATTTCTCATTCTCCCTTACCTAAAACAGAGGAACCTTCTCAAGGTAATTCTTTTGGTAGCCAAAATTCTAGTTTGAATAATGAAGTTAAGAGGGAGGAACCAAAAGTTTCTCAGAATGCTCCAATGGAGGAAGGTATGGGTACTGGAGCACATACTGGAAGTGATGATCATATTAGTATAAATAAGGAAGATTTCTGGAAATATGTTAAAATTATTGCAGTTATTGCAGTTTTAATTTTAGGTTATAATTATTTTATTGTAGATAAGGGAGTTGAGAATAATGTTGTAGAAGATCCTGCAGGAAATGTTCCTCCGGCAGTAGCTAAGGTTGAAGTAAGCATTGATGATGATGCTGTTAAGGGAGATAAAAATGCTCCAGTTACAATTGTAGAATTTAGTGATTATGAGTGTCCTTTTTGTACTAGATTTTATACTCAAACTTTAACTCAAATTGATGAGCAATATATTAAAACTGGGAAGGTTAATTTAGTTTATAGAGATTACCCATTAGGTTTTCATCAACAAGCTCAAAAGGCTGCTGAAGCTGCTGAATGTGCTGGAGAACAAGAAAGATATTTTGATATGCATGATAAGTTATTTGAAGAAGGTGTTGCAGGAGGAGTTGCTAGTTTTAAACAATTTGCAGGCCAAATGGGATTAGATCAAGGTAAGTTTGATGAGTGTTTAGATTCTGGAGCTATGGCTGAAGAGGTTCAGAAAGATTTTGCTGATGGAAGTAAGTATGGTGTTCAAGGTACTCCTGCCTTTTTTATTAATGGTAAGTTAATTTCAGGAGCACAACCTTTTCCTGCATTCCAACAAGCTATTGAGGCTGAATTAAATTAAATAAGCAATATCTTTTTATAGTCAATGTTATTTGAGTTCTTAATGAAATCTAAAAAAATTATGTCAAATCTATTTGATGTAAATTCATGTGAAAGGAGGGTAAAATGAGTGAACAAATTACAATTAAGAAAGAAACAATTTGGAAGGTGTTAACTTTTGTATTTGCTGCATTGTGGCTTTTTGCAATGTATGGTGGAGGAACTAATGTAGTAAATAATCCTACTGCTGTTCCACCTACAGTTCAAAATCCTCCTACAGGAAATATTAAAGTTACTATTGATAATAGTGATCCAATCTTGGGAGATAAAAATGCGGATATAACTATTGTGGAATTTTCTGATTTTCAGTGTCCTTTCTGTGAAAGGGCTGCTAATGGAGCTATTGCTGAGTTTAAACAAAGTTCTTATTTTAAGAATGGAGATGTAAGGCTAGCGTTTAAACACTTGCCGTTGAATAGTATTCATCCTCAAGCTCAAAAGGCTGCTGAGGCTGCTGCATGTGCACAGGATCAAGGTAAATTCTGGGAGATGCATGATGCAATTTTTGCAAATACTGCGCAAATGGATGTTGCTAGTTTGAAGAAATTTGCTGGTCAGATTGGTTTAAACCAAGCTGATTTTGATGGCTGTTTGGATGGTGGTAAGAAAGCTGGGAAAGTAGCTAACGATATGAAGCAAGCTGGTGAAGCTGGTGGGAGAGGAACTCCTTATTTTGTATTGATAAATGAAGATGATGAAACTACTGTTGTTTCTGGTGCCCAACCTTGGGTAAATTTTGAAGCTGCAATTAAATCTTTGCAATAAAATGTTTTTTAGTAAAAAAATGAGGCAGGCAATATTTGCTAGGCCTTATTTTTTTTATTTTCTTTTTTTCTTTTTTTTATATTTATTTTTTAATATTTGGGCAAATAAAATATATATCACTTATGAAGTTATATTTTATAATCCTGCTTTCGGGATTCCTTTGTTTTTATTGATGATTCTTGTTGCAGGCTTTGTTGGATTAAATATAAATCTTCTCATAATGAAATTTAAAGATATTAAGAAAATTAGTGGTAAGGAGGGGAGCATTACGACATTGGGAATCTTTCTAGGAATAATTGGAGGAGCTTGTCCAGGATGTATTGTTGGATTGTTTCCAGTAGTTTTAGGAATTTTTGGTAGTGCTGCAGCAGGTTTAGATATTTTACCCTTTAATGGATTAGAATTACAAGCTGCAAGTTTAATATTATTAATAATCGGTGCTAAATTGTTAAGTAAGCCAAGTGTTTGTAAGATTGATTAAGATGAATTTAACAATAGTTAAATAGAATGATAAGATTTAAATAAGGGAATAATGATATAAGATGATGAGCGAGTTTAGATGTAATGAATGTGACAGAGATTTTAGTGGTCAACAAGCCTTGGAAGATCATAATAGATCTAAACATTATATTACTCCTAAGAAATCATTAGGTAAAAAAGTTAAGAATAGATATATTTGGATATTGTTAATTATTGTAATAGTTGTAGGATATTTGTATTTTGTTCCGTCTGTTGAAATAGAACCTGGAAAGTATGATGATTTTGCGCAATGTGTAGCAGATAGTGGGGCTAAGATGTATGGCGCTTATTGGTGCAGTCATTGCAATCAACAAAAAGAATCTTTAGGAGATAGTTTTTATAAAATTGATTATGTAGAATGTTCTTTGCCTAATAATGGTGGGCAGACTGAAGAATGCAAGGATGCAGGTATTGAATCTTATCCTACATGGGAATTTGGAGATGGGATTAGAATGAGTGGTTTTGTACCTTTAGAAAAATTAGCTGAAAGGACTGGGTGTGAATTGCCAGAATAAGATGAGATTGAAGTTGAGATCTGCTTTAGTTTTTTTGTTGATTGCCGCAGTCATAGGAGGGATTTCTGGAGCTTTTACAACAAATTATTTATTGGATGATAAAAGTCAAGAAGAGCTTATAGCTGAATTTTATGCTGTGGAGACCTCAGTTTCTGTAAGCCCACATCATATTAGAAAAGGTATGGCGAAGGGAGATAATAGTTTTATTTTAGTTGATTTAAGAAGTGAAGAGGAATATATTGAAGAGCATATTGTTACTGCAGTGAATATTCCTGCCTATAAAAATAAAGATCATTCCGATTATGGAGCAGTAGAAAGAATTGTTAGCTCATTTAAGGAATTGCGTGAGAATAACTTGGATAAAGATATTATTGTTTATTGTTATAGCGGTCCTTGTATGACTGGAAGGAAGGTAGGAAAATTATTGGTAGATAATGAAATTTATGTTAAGCATTTGGGCATTGGTTGGAATGAATGGAGATATCATTGGACAATATGGAATCATGCTCATGAATGGAAACAAACTGATGTCTTAGATTATGTGGCATCAGGTAATGAACCGGGAATTATTGAGGGTGTTAAGTTAAAGAAAGGATGTCCAATTGAGGGCGGGTTGGGCTGTTGAATGTCTAAAGAAAGTATCATTCAATTTATAGAATTATTAACCTTAATCAGCAGTTTGTTTATTGGATTGTTAGTATTATTATTTGTGTTGAAATTTGTGTTAAGAAAGGATACAAAATTATATCAATGGATTGTTCACTTTTTACAAGATCATTATTTATTCTTAGGATTTTTAGTTAGTTTAATTGCTACATTAGGAAGTTTGTTTTATTCTGATGTTATGGGATATCCTCCATGCAAATTATGTTGGTTTCAAAGAATTTTTATGTATCCTCAACCAATATTATTTTTAATTGCTATGAAGGTTAAGAGAAACACGGGAATTATATTGAATAGTTTGGTTCTATCTTTAATTGGGGGATTGATTGCAGGTTATCATTATTTGATGCAAATAGGGATAGTGGCTGAAAAGGGATGTGATGTAGTTGGCATGACTGTTAAATGTTCAGAATATTTTGGGTTAAGTTATGGATTTATTACAATACCAATGATGGCCTTTGTTGCATTTGTTTTATTAGTGTTTATAGCGTATGGTAAGTTAAAAGCTTGTGAAAGTAGGGATATTTATAATAAGTAATATTATTGAGAAAATATGATTAATTAAAAAGTTGATAGTTAAATTATTTAGCCTTCTTAAACTCATCCTTATACTTATCTAAGTCTTTTTGAATATTTGCTATTGCATCACTTAGAGCCTTCTTAGCTGTTTTTCCTTCAGTTTTTACCTTTAAAATTAAAGGTTTAGAATAATGTTCTTTTTTCCAAGCAGCTAGTTTTACGCTTGAATCTTTGTTTAGGTATGATCTGACTACTTCCACAACTGTTTGATTATCAACAGAAGCTTCTAAATCGTTCTTTTCATCTTTTAGAATTTGTATTTCCATGAATTATTGAGAAAAAAAGGGTTTTTAAAAGTTCCTATGAACCTTTTAATCTTTAAGAATTGGAAATTTTAAGGATTATCTAAACTAATTCCTCATCAAACTCCTCAATAGATTTATCTTGATTAAATTCATCTTTGTTATTGTTATTCAATAATTCTGAGCCTCCAAGATAATTATAGATATCCTTGGATTCTTTTTCCCTTAATGTTTGTACTTCTTGTTTTCTCTGTTCAATTAATAATTGTCTTTCTTGTTCTACCTTCTCTTTTTCAATAATTTCCCTTTGTTTTTCTAGTTCAATTCTCTGTTTATCTCTTTCTCTTGATTCTCTTAATAACCTTTGTCTTTCTTCAATTATTCTTTGTTCTTCTAACTGTTCTTGTTTAATTGTTACAGATTTCTTTTCATGCAATTTTTGTAAATCTCCTATAGTGATCTCTTTTTTATTTATCCTATTAATATCTAAATCTTTATCTTCTGGGAGATAAGGTATTTTTTCAGTAGTTTCTGGAATCTTTATGCCTAATGCATTCTCCGCATGTTCTAGTGAAATTTCTTCAGCACTTTTTTCATGAATATCTGGTTCTGGTTCATCTTCTATAAAAATCATCTCTTCATCTTCTGGAACAAATTCAATTTTCTCTCCGCCCTCATCAACTAAAACGGGTTGGGCATCTTGTTGCATTCTTGGTTTTTCTTTTCTTAAACTAATCTGAAAAACTTGTTCCAGTTTATTGATAATTCTTCTTGAATTTTCTGGAAGTTTAGATTTTTCTATCATCTGGATTGCTATCTCTGATTCTCCCAATGATTCGGATAACTGTGTTTGAGATAATCCTCTCCTACGCCTTTGTTTCATAACCTCCCAATGAAAATTATCAATTAAATTTAAATTTTCTTTCTCAGGTAATTCTAAATTAGGATTATTATCTAACTCTCTCAACAGATCCTCCTTAAAAAATGTATCAGGCCTATCAGATTCTCTAATTCCAGATAAATCTTTAATTCTTTCTGAAACCTTAATTGTTTCAGAATCTTTTAATTGTTCAGAATTTGGTTTTTTAATTATAGGTATATTCTCTATTATAGAGCAGCGTTCACATAAACTTGACATCCTTAAATCATAGATTGCATCAAATATTCTTACCTCAGTACTTGTAATCCCGCATATATCACAACTTTGCATGAAAAAATAAGCTTTATCTGCTTTTTATTCTTAGTGGTAATTGGAAATATAGGTTTAGAGATTTGTTATTTCCTATTTAATGAGAATTAGATTTTTTTCAATATTTTCTAATTGTATATTGCCTGATATTTTATTGTTTTTATTAATTATAATTGTGGGAGATTCTTTTATCCCGTATGATTTTTTTAAATTTTCTATTATGTTAGAATCTAAATTTATATCAAATGAGTATATTATTAGGTTTTCATTTTTTTGGGCAATATAATCTAGCAATTTTCCAGCCCTTTCACTCTTATCTATATCTCTCTGATGATTGGAGTAAAAAAATAATATTGTTAGGAAATCTTTCCCACACTTCTCATTAATTTCATTAATAAATTCAAAATGTTCTAATTCAACTAAACTATAGAAAATCTTTCTAAATTTCACCCTTCTATCATCCTTTCCAAATTTTTCTTCTAAATTTGCAATTGACCTTCCCTGATGATTGAGAGATTTAGAAATTTTATTAAAATTGTCTATTGTACAAGGATCTGCATCAAATAACCTATGATTTAGCTTATCTTCAAAGATTGTAAAAGATATTTGATCTTGAAATTGAGAAAGTCTATTAAATTGTATTGATAATATAATATTTGTTACTACAAAACCATTTATAAATATTAATGTTCCAATTAGAAAAGCTAGTAAATATCTCTTTTTACTTTGTATTTTCCCCATTTAAAATCATACTTAAATTCATTAATATAGATTATGTAGATTAGATATAGATGTTATTTCCAACTTACTTCCCTATTAAAAACCACATAGAATACTGAAACGACCCACCATATTCCAAATAAGATAGCGAATAAAGCCATAAAGATAGGCACATTTAGATATAGAGATTCAGTTTTTCCTATCTTTTTTGTTGCATATCTTAAATAGAAAAAAATCATTATTAGAAATATTAAGATGAACCATATTGCAGGGGTTGTAAATACTTGGAAAAATATACGTTCAAATAAATAAACATTGAATTCTATCTGATTAAATACATCAAAATTAATACTATTGTAAAATAGAATTTCTAATATTAAATTGTGAGTTATTTCTATAGTATAATATATTGTTAAAAATACTGCAAAGAATATTCCTATCCATGCTATGGGCAATACAAACATGCCCATATCTCCATATTCTTTTCCGAAAAGCTTTTTGTAATTCCAGGTATTTTTTATTAATCCTGCATACCACCTTCTTCTTTGTTTTAATAGGCTATTAAAATCTGCTGGAGGGATGGTATATGCTGGAGCTTCAGGAGCATTTTCAATTGTATATTTATGATATTGTATTCTTAATGCAACTTCTAAATCTTCAGTTATGTTATCCTCATCATATCCCCCATGTTTTTCAAAAAAGGATTTTCTGTATGCTGAAAATGCGCCAGGAGTTATGTGAATAGCATTTAATGCTGCAAAAGTTTTTCTTAAAAATAATCCTGTAAGATATTCTACACTTTGTATCCTTTGCATGATAGTTTTTGCTTCCCTAGTTACCATTGCAGGTGTAACTGACATCACCTCAGGATTCTTAAAATATCTTGTCATTGTTTTAAGACTTTTTTTATCAACTATGGTATCTGCATCCATGGTGAAAATGAAATCACCTCTTGATTCTTTTATGCCCTTATTGAGTGCTTTTCCCTTCCCCCCATTAACTTCTTGTTTAAAGATCCTAATACCCTTATTCTCATATTCTGAGGCCCTCTCATAAGTTTTATCTGAGCTTCCATCATCTACTATTAAAATATCTAATTTATCTTTAGGATAATCTGATTTTAATATTGAATCGATGGTTAATTGAATAGTTTTTTCTTCATTGTAGGCAGGTATGATAACAGATACCTTTGGAAGTTCATCCTCAGTAAAGAATTCTCTTTCCCTTTTAATATCTGCAATGAATGTTAGAATATAAAATGCTGTCGCAACTAAACCTATATAAATTGAAGTATAAATTACTATTGTTATAAATTCCATTAATTTTTCATAGAATTGTTTGTTTATTAGTATTATCGTTAATTGTTATCTTCTTCAGAATCTTCAGGCCTATCAAGGACTCCATTTCCAGAATTTTGTAAGTGGAAATAATCAAAAAAATCATCGCTTAATTTTAACTCTTTAGTATGCCCTATTTGTTTTGCTTGGACCAGCCCAATAGTTATAAAATTTTTTACGTGGTCATAAGCTTTATTCCCTCTTATCTTAATTATTATTGATTGTTTTACGGGTTGTTTGTAAGCTATTACTGCTAATGTTTCTTGTTCTGCTTTTGTGAATTCTGAGGATCCTGTGGCCAATTTATTTACCATAGAGATATATTCCTGTCTTACATCCATCTTCCACATATTTTCTTTAGTGACTATTTCAATAGCTGATTCTTCATTGTTATATCTTTGAATTAATTTTTCTATAAGTTCCTTAAGCATTAAAGGATTAATGTCAGTAAGTAGAACTAATTCCTTTAGAGAGAGATATCTTGCAGATAAAAAAAATACAGCCTCTATCTTTTTTATATTTTCAAGCTCTTTATTTTCATCAAGCTCCCTTATTGTTCCTGAAGAAATTTTTGATTCCATATTAATGTATATTATTAAGAGGATTTAAAGGTTTTTATGCAACAATCTTTATAAACTAACTAGATTTTTTGGTAGCACAAAAGATGGTAGAGACTATAATTAAAACGATTATATTTGATTTGGACAATACATTGCATGATGCTGAATTCCTTACAAATAGGGTTGTTAAAAAAACTATTGAGGTTATGATTACTAAAGGTATGAATTGTAACTTGGAAGAAGGAATTGAAAAATTTAATCAATTATTAGAAAAAGAGCCTAATAATGATAAAATTAGAAAATTAGCTGCTTTTTTTGAATCTGAAGATGAAGAAATTGTTAATGCAGGATGGGATTGTTATCAAAATCCTGAATTTAAAGAATTATTAATCTATTCAGATACCAATGAAGTCTTAGGAAAATTAAAAGGGAATTATAAATTAATATTGGTAAGCCAAGGTTCTAAAGATAGTCAAAATAAAAGAATTGATGCATTAGGCATTAGAGATTATTTTGAAGAAATTTATTTACCTGAAAGAGGGAAAAAGAAAGAGATTTTTGAGGAAATTTTTAGTAATCTGGGATTAGATGCAAATCAAATTCTTGTAGTGGGAGATAGAATTGATGGAGAATTAAAGATTGCTAATGAATTGGGAATGCAAACTTGCAGAATTGCTAGAGGGAAATATAAAATTTTAGAACCAAGGTTTCAGAATGAGGAGCCAGATTTTACAATAAATACCCTTAGAGGATTGTATGGCGTTTTAAATTTAAAAAATGATAAGTTAAAGGTTGTTCTAATTGGAGGTGGAACTGGGACCTCGTCTATCTTAGAGGGTATGAAAAAATATACTGACAATATAACTGTTGTTGTTAATGTTACAGATACTGGAAGAAGTTCTGGATTAATTAGAAAGGATTTTAATATTTTGGCTCCAGGAGATGCTAGAAATTGTTTAATCGCATTATCTAATTCTGAAAAATTGTTATGTGATCTTTTTCAGTATAGATTTAAGAATGGAGGTTTAGAAGGCCATAGTTTTGGCAATCTATTTATTGCCGCATTAGCAGACCTAACTGGAAGTTTTGAAAATGCAATTGAAGAAGTTAGCAAAATATTAGAATTAAAAGGAAGAGTTCTTCCAAGTACTTTTGATAATATTAATATTTGTGCAGAATTAGAAGATGGAACTTTATTAAAAGAAGAAAATGCAATAATAGATAGAGATAATAATGAAGTTTATAATCGTAGTCCTATAAGGAAGGTTTTCCATAATCCAATTGCTAAGGCAAATGAAAAAGCATTAAAGGCCATAGAAGAAGCAGATTTAATTGTTTTAAGTCCTGGAAGCCTATATACTAGCATAGTCTCCAATTTGTTAGTAGAAGGTATTCCTGAGGCTATTGGAAGAAGCAGGGGCAAAAAAGTTTATGTCTGTAATATCATGAGCCAGGTTTCTCAGACATATGGATATAAGGCAAGCGATCATGTTGATAAGATTAAGGACTATCTTAAATGTGATTTAGATTTTGTTATCTTAAATAATAAAGATCCAGATGAAGAACTTATAGAATCTTATAAAATGGAAAATGCTCATTTGATTGAAAATGATATTGATAAAATTGAAAATTCTGGAATTAGTGTTATTGCAGAGGATTTTTTAGATAATGTTAAGGAGAGAAAAATATTATGGGAAAAAAAGAATTTATTAAGACATGATCCGGATAAAATTTCTGAAGTTTTGGCAGGATTGGTTTAGTTTTTTTAGGTATTTTTTTGAGGTTTAGGGTATCTTTCTAAATGAACAGGAATATCTTTCTGCAGAGCATAGTCTATTGCAAATCCTACACCCTGGCTATCTCCCACTTGAAATGCGCGTAATTCTGTAGAATTTTCTACTTGTTGCATTATCCGCCTATAATAATTAAATCTTCCAATTTCCTCCTTAGCGTCTGGTAAAAATACAAATACATCTGGATGATCTATATGTAATTCATATAATTGTTTTGGGATAGCAGTAGCTTGTTCATGAGTTATCTCACCACCCTCATATTTATCTCCGTAATGTGAAAGATAGTCGCCCATTGTTTGTGCAGGTATATGAATTTCTAAAAAATCTTCTATCTTTTCCCATGAATCTAACCCGTTTAACAGGACCTTCGTTGCGATTAAATCTGCCTCTAAGGCTCCTCCCACAATTAATTTTCTTCCCTTGTTGAGTGATTCTTCTTTAACAGTTTTTGCGACATCATGCCTTAATTTTGGTATCTTATATCTCCAAGATCCAGTAAGACAATAAGGTCCTGATACCATTACCATATAAAATCTAATTTACAGCTCTTTTTAAATTTTATTAATTAGTGTTTTTAGTGAAAAGTGGTTACTTTATCTTAAATCTTAAGATAGCTCCAACTCCTCCAAGGTTTAGAAATTGAATGCCTTCTTCAGTTTCATTTGAAATTAATTCTATCTTGACTGCAGTTTTATCTGCTATTTTCTCTAGTTCTACTTGATCTTTCTTTCCTAGTTTTTTTGATATGAATAATGTATCTACTGCACCCATCTCTAATGCTTTTTTTACTTCGGCTAATTTGTAAGAAGTTTTATCCTTATCTTTGCCAAGTTTATCAAAGAATTTCTCCATAAGCTTTTTCTCTTTTGTAATCTCTTGTCCTGATAAAATATCCTCAGAGGCTTCTACTAAAAGTTCTAATCCATGCTCATCCGCATAACCAATATCTTTTATCCCTATCACCTTTTCCTTTAGTGATGTAACTAATTGTCCTTCCTTAAGGAAATCTTCTTTTGTGGGTCCTGGACCTCCAACTAAAATCCCTTGAAGATTTTTTAGATCAAAGAATTCTGTTTTAACTACTTCTGCTATTTTTCTAAAGAATTCTTTTGCCATATTGTCTCTAATTCTTGCGTAACGTGCAGCTGATTGGCCTCCTTTGTTTGTTTTTCCTGGAATGAATGATTCAAATTTTTGTAGAACTTTAATTTTTTTTCCTACCAATAATCCAATTGTAGCCTCATTTCTTTCAATTACAATAAGTCCATATAACTCCTTTATTTCTAGGATTTCATCTAAAGGGTCTATTACAAAAGTTTGATCGCATCGGTATAGTCTTACTCCTAATTCTTCAGGAGGTTCAAAAGCCTCTGTTATAAAATTATCTTGCCCCTCAGTTTGAGATACATTGCCAGAAAATAATGCTATACCATTCTTTGGAGCCTTTTTCATCCCCTTGGTTATCCTAATTAAAGATTCTAGAGCTTCTTGTACGTTTTTTCTTGTTCCAGTAGACTTTATGTTTGTAGCAGTGGATTTTTCAGATTCTAGTTGTTTAGTAATAAGATTTATATCAAATCCTGCCGGCACTAATACTGTTATAAGCTCAGTGTGTCTTGCCCTATAACCCCTCATTCGTTCAATGAATTCTTCTAATTCAGATCTTTCTTTTTCGTCTAATGCCATAGAATAAAGTGTTTAGAAGTGTTTTTAATGTTTTTGATTGTTAATTATAAAAATTCTATCTTGAATTTTCCCTCAATTATGTTCTGAGCATTTGTGACATCTATTAAATCCTGCAACATAGATTGTATCTTTTCTTTATCTTCTTTAGGAATAGTTAATAATATTTCTGAGTTCATTGGTTTTTTTGCATTTGATTTTGCTTGTCTTACCTTTGTTAAAATTTTGATTAATAGGTTGAAGTCTTTGCTGTCTTTTGGTTTCTCAGATTCTGGCCATTTTTCCAGATGAATAGATGATTGTTTTTCATCTTTCTTATAATATTTTTGGTAAATTTCTTCAGTTATAAATGGCATTATGGGTGCTATTAGTTTTAGAATTGTTAGAAGCGAATGATGCAAGGTGTATTGGGCTGATAATCTCTTATTTCCAGATCCCTTGTATACCCTCCTCTTTACAATTTCCAAGTAATTTGCTGTGAATGTATTCCAAAAGAATTTGTCAACCTCTATCTTGGCCCTAGAGTATTCATATTTTTCAAATGCACCTGTACAGATAATTATTAAGTCATTTAACTTATTTAGAAAAAGTTGGTCAATTGGTTCTAATTTTTTTGGTTTTTGTTTTTTATAATCCTCTAAATTCATAAAAACGAAGTTGGTTGCATTCCATAATTTTGTGATTGTTTTTTTACCAGTAAGCAAATCTTTCTCCTGATAGTCAAAATCTTCACCCAATTTTGACCCTGCCGACCAAAATCTTAGTGCATCTGCACCATATTCTTCAACTATCTTATCAGGAGATAATCCTATGCCCTTACTTTTACTCATCTTTTCTCCACCAAGAGTTACAAATCCTGTGACCATTAATTCCCTCCATGGAATTTTATTTTCCTCATATAGAGATTTTACAATTGTATAAAATGCCCATGTTCTAATTATGTCATGCCCCTGAGGCCTAAATGAATAGGGAGTTATTATTTTGTTATCAATTAGACTAGAGGTTATTTGCGGGCTTAGAGATGATGTTGCCCAAGTGTCTAGAACCTTGCTTTCAGGTGTTGCTAGTTTTTTACATTTCGGACATTCTCTGTTTTTTTCTAGAGGATCTATAGGGAGTTCTTTCTCATCAGGCAAGATGATCTTCTTGCAATCTCTACATTCCCATAGGGGAATTGGAATTCCAAAATGTCTTTCCCTAGATATGCTCCAATCCCATTCTAATCCATTTACCCAGTTTTCATATCTTTTATACATATATTTTGGGTACCATTTTATTTTTTTGGCCTGAGTTATAAGTTTCTTTTTTTGATCCAATACCTTAATGAACCATTGTTCTGTTGTAACAAATTCTATCTCTGTTCCGCATTTATCATGCGTATTAACAATATGTGTAATCTCCTTTTGTTCTGAAATTAGATTGGCTTTATCTAAATCCTCTAAAATTTGTTTTCTTGCTTGTTTAATTTTTAGTCCCTTATATTTTCCAATGTTAAGTTCTCCATTTTTTTCTAATATTAATCTTGGCTCTAATTTATGCCTGTTTATTGATTCTACATCATATTTATCACCATAAGAACAAATCATTAGGACTCCTGTTCCTTTTTCTATATCTGCAGATTCATCTTTTAAAATAGGGACCTGATGATTGAATAAAGGAACTGTTGCATTCTTACCTATTAGATTTTTGTATCTTTTGTCTTTGGGATTTACAAAAATTGCAACACAAGCTCCTAAAAGTTCGGGCCTTGTGGTGGCTATTAATAGATCCTTGTTATTTGCTTTGAATTTTAATGTTGAAAACTTACTTGGAGATTCTTTATCTTCTAATTCTGCTTGAGCAATAGGAGTTTGACATTCTGGGCACCAGATTGTGGGGAAGTTATCTTTGTAAGCTAGTTTCTTTTTGTAAAGATCTATGAAAGATTTTTGAGAAATTTTTCTTGAATTTTTATCGATTGTGGAATAATAAATATCATAATCTGATGAAACTCCCAGATTTTTCCAATCTTGAATGAAATCGGGAGTTATTTCCTTTAAGGTTTTTAGACATAGTTTTATGAATTCTGCTCTCGACATATCCTTGCTTTTTACATTCTTTAAACGTTCAATTAGTCTTTCAGTTGGCAGCCCATTATCGTCTGTTCCAAAAGGATAAAATACATTTTC
>CEPZ01011889.1_pt1 | contig 14181 bp, 15 predicted proteins | sample 530461 | NCBI WGS metagenome assembly CEPZ01 (sample SAMEA2620106, study PRJEB7988) | marine metagenome | isolation source: saline water (ENVO:00002010), including | reverse complement strand
TGGAAAACATAGAATATGAAGAAAACAAATTATTCCACTTGTCAGTTCCAAAAACCTGTCCAGGAGTTCCTGCAGAAATCCTGAATCCTGAAAGCACCTGGAAAGACAAACAAGCATACAAATCAGCAGCTCAGAAACTAGCCAATGAATTCAAAGACTATTTTGATAAGCATTTCAGGGGAAAGGTTTCAAAAGAAATAGAAATGGAATGTCCTGGTTTCTAAGTCACTACCTTCCACACTCTACACTCCGAACCAACATAACAAGATTTATAAAGCATTTATCCTGTTAAAACATCCCTAGGGGAAAATAAAATGCCAGTTATTGACGTTGTATTTACAAAACTTGAAGCTTACAGGAAGAAACCTGCAAAAGATGCTGATCTAAAAGGCGGTATCAAGGTAAACAGCCACACAGGTATGGAGAGCATTACCAAAGAAAAGGTTGGAACACTTGGAGAATGCCTATTAGTCGAGTACCTTTACCATGTTGGTTATGAACCTGATATTGGCGGAATCGACATCAGAGGAAGAGTTGTTTATCATGCTAAGAAGCTCACTCAGGTTTGCGATAACAAAGACGGAAATATTGTTCTAAAACCTCAGGCTTTTGCAGAAGTTCAGAATGCTATTTTGAGTAGCTCAACTGTTCAAGCATTACTGCTTTCACGGGATATCAAGCTCCCACCATCAATACAATTACCTAGAGTAAAAGTTGATGATGTAAAAGAGGCTGAAGAAGCTAAAGGTTCGAAAGCTGCTTAATCTGCTTCTCATTTAGCCCAATTAACGGCCTGAAAACCGGAACCTCCAGTTTCAGTTTCTTGAATTTCTGAATATTATCTAGATTATCTTTAGTTAGTGTATCTGCTGTAAACACTGCTTTCAGCTCCCTCTGCTTTGTAATTCGCTCAGCTTCTTTGTAAATATCTTTTCCAGAATCAACAGTATGCACTTTGAAATCCCCAAGCCAGTGTTTTAGTTTGCTCAAATCCAAGTCCTTTTCAATCACAGCTTCAATTTCACAACCACGTTTTGCCATAAGCACAGCAGCTGCCTGGAATGGCTCGCCTTCTATAAAAACACCAAGCACATTTCCTTCAACGCCCTGCGGAATTCCGCCCGGTCCTGCCTGCTTTTCAACAAAAACATAAGCTTTTTTGTTCCGAACTTCTACGAAAACTTCATGGCTTGGTTCATTCAGATTCACTCCAGCTTTAGTTGCTTTCTGAATATCAGCGCCGACTTTCATTTTGATATCCTTACTTTTGAAAGCATGAGCTCCTTGTCTTGTAGCTCGAACTGCAAAAGTATCATCTCCAACAAGTTTCTTTACTGCGATTTTTGTTGAGAGTTTTGAAATCTCACTAATATCAGCTTTGCAAGTTGCTGCAGGAGAAAAACTAACAACTCCGAAAATAGTTTTCAAAAGCGGAAGTGTATTTTCATCTTCTGTTTTAATGTAAACTCTGCCCCATTCTCTGAAAAGATCTTTGTATTCTATAGAATGTTTGTTAAGCAGTTTCTTGATATTGCTGACCAGTCTCTTTTCGAAAATCGGGCGTGTCTGCACGCTTTTCAAGCCGATTTCCCCGTATCTGACAAGAACTGTATCGAACTTCATACTATGGCCTCCACTTTTGCACTCTTTACAGCTTCTGCAACCAGTTTTTCAATATCCAAACTCTTTTCCATATTTTCAATTATTTTTTTCTCAGCATGAGTTTCTGGGAATTTTGGAGTGAATTTGCAACAGGATCCTGGTAGAATTGAAACCCAGTATGTATTCACTTTTTTTGCAATATCTATGGCTTCATTCTTGTCAAAACTTAACAGCGGTCTTAGAACAGGAATATCAACTACGTCATCTTCTACAGCAAGATTATCCAAAGTCTGCGATGCAACCTGACCCAGATTCTCTCCAGTAACTAGTGCATGCGCTTTTTCCTTTTCTGCAATTTTCTCAGCAATCCGATACATCATTCTTCTGCAGATAACGCACAAGCTCTTGTGATTAACTTTCTCCAGAATTTCGGTCTGCACTTTAGAATGCGGAATAACATAAAATTTTGGTTTGAATTTGTAACGTTTTGCAAGAATACTAACAAGCTCTCTGGTCTTTTCAATAACACCTGTGCAGGTAAAAGGCCTACTATCAAAATGCACAAAAACCACTTCTAGCCCTTTTTCGAGCATAAGAGCTGTGGCAACTGGCGAGTCAATGCCGCCAGACATAAGCGAAACAACTTTGTACTCCGTCTTTTTTGCCATATGATTGTAGGCTTTAGGTAATTAAGGTGTTTATAAACTTATCCAATTGGTTCGGAGTGTGGATTGTCTGAGTTGGATGAGTTGATTGAATGGAGTGTAGAGTGTGGGGCTGTTCTACACTCTACATTCTACACTCCACACTCCAAAACTAAACCCTTTTATATAATAATATACACTTATTTTACCATGGCAGAAGCAAAAAAACTTAAAATAAAAACCATCATCATCATTTTTGTAATTCTTCTTCTGTTATGTGCTGGTGCATTCTACTACGCAAGAGATGCTGGTTTTGTTGGAAAATTCACAGAAGCTGCTGGTTTTGGTTCTGTTGAAAAAAACTGCTATGATCTTGAAGACAATGATGGCGACACTTTAACTGATTGTGCTGATCCTGATTGCAATGAAAAAGCTTGTGATGATACTGGCGGATGTTTGTGCCAAGTTCGACAGGCCAAGGAAGTAAGGTGCTGGGATAGCAAGGACAATGATGCTGACGGACTAATTGACTCAGATGATCCTAATTGCGTAGGCTAAATCAAGTAATTCAAGTATGGTATTGCTGCAATTATAAATACCAAATAAATTATTTTAATTAACTTCAATACTAGTTTCTCTGATGGATAAATCAAGCTAATAACGAAAATTATTGCACAAAAGCTCATGAAAATTATCGGAATAAGGCTCCAGGAAACAGCAAAGAATGTTGCAATAAGTATGAGAAAAGCGACAAGAGCAGCAGTTCTCTTTCCAAAAACTATTGCAAATGTTTTCTGTCCTGCTTCCTTATCTGCAGTATAATCTGCAATTGTAGTAAATGCGTGAAATCCCATAACGCCAAGCGCCATCAAATACACTTTTAGTGGCACAGCAATAATCGAACCTGCAAAACTGAATCCAAGTAGGAAAGGTGCAAACAGGTATATTATTCCATTTGAAAAAGAATCTAGGGGCGGTTTTTCCTTAAATCTCAGCGGTGGTGCAGAATAGAAATAACTGAAAAACAGAAGCAAACTCATTCCTGCAATATTTGTTATATTCCATGTGAGTAGCGCGCTTAGAAAGAGCAGTCCTGCCATAATTAATGCAGTTTTTTTCACCAGCCAATTATTTCCTTTTTCCAATTTAACCCCTTCAATACCCCCCTTTCTCTTGTTCAGCTTGTCGGTTTCATAATCGTAAATATCATTAATTCCATAACCTAAAAGACTGATTGGAAATGTCAATAGCACGAGCTGAAGAATTACAAGTTGTGTCATCCTTGCTCCTGAAACAAACACCCCTCCTAAAAAAAGAAGTGGTAAAACAATCCACAAAATCGGACGACTGGTCTTCACAAGCAATTTTAGTTCTTCTATCATCATTTCTGCTTATTCCTTTTTATTATATAATCCTTCCCCAATAAAACTTAAATACTAAGACAATTATCCTAAAATCAATGGAACCTAAAACAATTGAATGCTGTTGTTGCTGTTGTTGAAAACAGATTCATAGGTTACCCTCTTTTTCCAAAATTTCTTTGTTAGTGATTTCTCAAGAGGTCGCAGGGATAGCAAAACCCGGTTATGCGTGCGCCTGCAGAGCGCATGATGGGGGTTCGAATCCCCCTCCCTGCTCCAATTTCCAATTATTTTAAAGTATTTAAGGAGGCAATATCTAATGGATAAACAGATGACACTAAAACTCTACAACACCTTGTCAAGAAAAAAAGAAGCATTCAAGCCTTTGAAAAAAGGTCAAGTCCACATGTATGTCTGTGGTCCAACTGTTTATGATTACTCACACCTTGGACATGCCAGAGCTTATGTTGCTTTTGATGTTGTAAACCGCTACCTAAGGTACAAAGGTTTCAAAGTAACTTATGTTCAGAACATTACTGATGTTGATGACAAGATTATAAAACGTGCCAAGGAGCAGAAGCTAAAACCAATTGAACTTGCAGAGCAGTTTGCACAGGAATTCAACACTGACATGGATGCTCTTGGCATAAAGCGACCGGATTTCCAACCAAGAGCAACTGAAACAATCCAAGATATGGTTGAAGTTATCAAAGGTCTGATTAAGAAAGGTTTTGCATATGAAGTCAATGGCGATGTTTATTTCTCTGTTTCAAAATTCAAGAATTACACTAAATTATCTGGTATGAATTTAGATGAAATGGAGACTGGAAAGCGGATAGAGCCGTCCACTTTGAAAGACGAACCTTTAGATTTTGCACTTTGGAAAAAAGCCAAAAAAGGTGAGATTTCCTGGGAGTCGCCATGGGGGAAAGGCAGACCTGGCTGGCATATCGAATGTTCTGCAATGTCTATGAAATATCTTGGGGCAACTCTGGATATTCACGGCGGTGGGCAAGACTTGATTTTCCCTCACCACAGCAACGAAATTGCTCAGAGTGAAGCTTACAATGGAAAGAAGTTTGTGAATTACTGGTTGCACAACGGCTTTGTGACAGTTAACAAATCTAAAATGAGCAAATCTCTTAAGAACTTTTCAACAATAAGAGAGCTTTTAAAGCGATATGATGCAAGCACTTTGCGGTTCTTCTTACTCTCAACCCATTACCGCTCACCAATTGATTTTGCTGATATTTATTTGGATCAAGCTAAAACAAATCTGGAAAAACTGCTCAATACTATAGATAATATAAAGCATGCTCTTGGAGTTAAACCAAAGCAAAAAGAAACAGCAAATGACAAGAAAACAGGATTAGAAATTACCAGAATTAAAAAGGAAATCCTTTCAGCACTGGACGACGACTTCAACACCAGTATTGCAATTGCAAAACTTTTCGAGCTCTCCAAACTTGCTAATAAATATATAGAAGGCAAGCACACTAGCAAAGTTCTCAGAAATTTCCTAGAAACTTTCGAAGACCTTGATCAGATTTTCAATCTCTTAATTCCAGCAGAACCGGAAATAACAGAGGAAATGATTGGTTCAATTACAACACTGGTTAAGGATTTGAAAAAAGATAAAACAAAATTCAAGACTTTTGGCGACTTAATGGAGCTTGTAATTGAAATCAGAGAACAGGCCAGAATCAACAGAGACTTTGAAAAATCTGATCGGATAAGAGATGAACTTAACCAGCTTGGAATCACTTTGGAAGACACTAAAACCGGTGTTAAATGGAAGATGAAACGATAATTATTTTCTCGCAAATCTGTCTTTTAATTTTTTTCTCAGCCTGTCATTTTTCAATATAAACAATGATCCTATTGTCAGAATCGGTAGTATCATTATTAAAAATGCCATAATGTTAAAATTATTTCTCATAATGTAAATGAAAAACAATGCATATCCAATAAACGCCAAACCGCCAATAACTGGTCTTTTCCATGCAAGAATCAGCGCACCTACAACAAGATAAGTTGGAACTAAATGAATCAAAAGCGCAATCACTGTCTCAAATGGTGTACCCAGCTCCAAAAACATCAAACGCAAATATGCTGATAAACAATGCAAAAACTATTGCAAGAATTCTCGGAGTCCACACCAACCACTTTTTACCATACTCGAACTAGTTAAATAACATTTAAATACCCTGCCTTTCATTAAAAGCAAGACAAAGGTTGTTGAGAGCTAATGCTTATATATGACCTATGTCACTACTATGTAGGAGCAAAAATGGCAAAAGTATCTAAAATTAATCATAACTGCAAACATTGCAAAAAAGAACTCCACCCAGACAATCATCAATACTACAAGTGTGATGACTGCGGTGGTTACGTGTGCGATCAGTGTCACGTTAAGCACGAAGGAAAAGAATTGTGCAAACACTGCCACCACAAAACTACAAACCAGATTATGGGAATGCCTGCAGGCACTGTAAAAATCGGTGCTTTTGTTGGAGCACTTCTCTTGCTTGCGGTTTTCTTCACATTCTTCACAAGTGTTGGAACCCCAACTGGCTATGCTTTAATTAATAATTTTAATGAGAACAGCGGAGCAGATGCTTCTCTTGATCTTTTTGTAATGAGTCAGTGCCCTTACGGAACAATGGCTGAAGATCTTGTAATGCCTATTGTTGAAGACTTTGGTTCTGATGTGAACTTCAATCTGTACTTTATTGCAAATCCTGCCGGCGATGGTTTTTCAAGCCTGCACGGACAACCTGAAGTTGACGAGGACATGAGACAGCTCTATATTATTAAGAATAATCCTGAAAAATTCTTTGACTATCTAGAATGTTTTAATCCAGACTACAGAAATCCAGAAGCTTCTTTTGAAGCTTGTGCAGATGAGCTTGGACTTGATGCAGATGCAATAACCTCTTTTATTGAAAGTGATGAAGGTAAAGCATTATTTGCAGAAAATATTCAGAAATCTACTGAACTTGGCATTGGTGGATCACCAACATTTTATATTAACGGTGAACCATACCAGGGTGCAAGAAGCGAATCTGCAATCACCAGAGCGCTTTGTGTTGATGCTCCAAAAGCAAAAGCATGCAAGGATCTTCCAGAAGAAAAAGTAGTTTCTATGAAACTTGTGAATGATGAGAACTGCGAACTTTGTGATACAAGTTCACTTATTGGGCAGATAAAAACAATTATTCCTGGATTAAAAGTAGAAAATATTGAATATGATTCTGAGGAAGGCCAAGCACTAATACAAACCTTCGGCGCAACTTCAGTTCCTTTAATGGTTTTTGATTCAAGTGTTTCTGAGTCTTCTGGTTTCGCAAACCTGGAACAGTATCTTGTTCCGCAGGGTGACCAGCACATGCTCAGAGTTCCTGGAGTTAAATTCCTTGACAGAGAAGAACAGCCTGGAAATGTTAAGCTTTTTATAATGAGTCAATGTCCTTATGGAACAATTGCTCAGGGTACATTAGGCGAAGTTGTAGAAGCAATGCCTGATCTTGACTGGGAAATCTTTTTCATAGCAAATGACAATGGAGACGGAACTTTCGAGAGCCTGCACGGCCAGCCTGAAGTTCAGGAGGATATGCTGCAGACATGTATTTTGAAATACGTTCCAGAGCATTATTTCGAGTATGCTGAAGAATACAAAAATGCATATGATGCTTGCGGAGCAGAAATGCAGACAACTCAGGATTATGGAGCTTATCAGTCCTGTCTTGCAACTATTGACACTGATTCAATAATGAAGAAGATTGGAATTAACACAGGTCAGATGTTGATCTGCATGTCCAGCTTTGAAGGCCCCGATCTATTGACTACAAATGTTGCTCTTGCTGACTCTCTTGAAATCGGTGCATCTCCAACATTCCTGTTCAATAACAATATTATTGGCGGCGGTTCAACTGCTGAGAGTTTGAAGCAGTCAATCTGCGCTTTGAACCCTGGAATGACTGGTTGCGATCAGGTGCTAAGTCAGAATGCAGCAGCAGCTGGTAGCGGGCAGTGTTAGCTGGTTATATTGATTAAAAGGCGTTAGGCGTTTTGAGTAGTTTGAGTTAGTTGAGCTAGCGTTAGGCGTTAGTAGCTCAATACCCAACGCCTAAAGCCTAATGCCCAACGCCTAACCAAGCATTTTTAAACCATTAGAGCGTATGCTCTATTTGTGAGAAAAATGAACACAAAAATCTCAATAATATTGTTAATACTAATAATTGCTCTTTCAGGATGTCTTCAAAAAGAGACAATGTCCTGCAATGATTATTGTAATCTTCAACCGCACATTGAGTGCGTTGGCGAGTGGGAAATCGGGGGCCTGTACCCTGACTGCGAGTGCGAGTTTGTTTGCACACAGGCAGAAGTTGTAGAGCCAGAACCTGAAGTTGAAGTTGAGCCAGAACCAGTTGAAGTAGAAGCTCCTGCAGAATGGTGTGAGCCTACTGATATTGACATTTTCACAGAACCATATATTCCAATTGAAGATCTTTCGATTTTCCTGAATCCAGATTATGATATGGAATTCGGACCTAATCAAATAGAACATGTTCTCAAGAACGACAAAGTTACAGGATATGTTGAATTTAATCTTCCTGAAAATCTCCGATACACAAATCTTGTTATAAGTTCCAGATTAATTAATGAGGAAAAGATTGTTGAAGGCGAAACCATTCTTGAAGAAGATCTTTCAAGATATGGTGACTATAATTACCATTACTGGGAAGGATTTACTGCTGACAATCTTGGCGATCTGAGCATTGAAGTCAAAATAGTTTATGATATTGCTGATGCAACCAATACACAGTGTCAGATCCACACAATTCCGGTTAAAGAATTGGAAAGCACAGACTTTTCCGACTCTATTGAATTCGAGAATATTGAATACTCCAGAGGTAGAATCTTTTATCTTATTGGGAATTTCACTGAAACTCTTTACGATGAGCTGAGCCGCGATTTCGCAGCCACTTTCAGAACAGAGCACATTTCTGACTCAACTATTTTTGCGAATGCAAAATTTAACCACGTTAACAAAGTTGTCTGCAATGATCATTCATGTGCTTTCAAGAGCGAAGTGAACCTACCCAGAGCCAGTATTCAAAACTTCACTACACATGACCAATGGTGCACTGAAGACTTTGAGCTGTCAATCAGATTTGACAGGGGAACTGGACAGTATTTCACTGCCGAAGTTCCTACAAGTATAACTGGTCAGATGTGCAATAAGCTCAACACTGGGGCACAGTAATGAATTTCCTGCTTTCAATCCTGCTAGTATCTTTTGGGCTGGCATATTTGTTTGTAGTTTCTTTAATGGCATTCAAGCAAAGGAGCAATGTAATTTGGCTTGTTTTTATTAATATCGGGATTTTCATTTATTCGTACTATTTCAACCCGCAATTAATAGCAAGATATGCATTATCTGGAGCAAAGCTCGTGGCCGGGCATTCATATACCCTAATTTCCTATATGTTTTTCCACGCAAATCCGCTTCATCTTTTTATAAACACATTTGGGCTCCTGTTTTTCGGATATAATATGGAAAAGCAAATGGGAATGGCTCAGTTCTTAATGGTCTATTTTGTGTCAGGATTAGTTGCAGGCGGGTTCTTTGCACTTCTTGCGCCTTCCCAACTACCTGTTGTAGGAGCTTCAGGAGCGATTTTCGGGATAATGGCGTATTACACTTTAATCCGACCTTTTATGATAAGTCCAATGCCGTTCATCATACCGCTTCCAGTCTCTTTAGCATCTTTCTTGTATGTTGTTTCTGTTATCCCAATAATGGCATCAGGTGACTTTTCAGGCACAGTTGCCCATGTTGCCCACATTGGTGGGATGCTTGGGGGAGGTCTTATGGCCTTTGGGATGAATTATGTCCAGGCTCTTAAGGGTGCGATAGTAGTATTATTTATAGCAGTACTCACATATATTTTGCCACTATTATTGAGATAGTGGGTGGGGAAAAATGAAAGACTACATTGGAGTTAAATTTAGACCAAAACTTACCAGTAAAGGGATAAGAAACAGCATTTCAAAAGAGATTATTGCTGCAGGCAAGCGCCTCGGAGAAGAGGGACTTGTTTTTGCGAATTCTGGTAATATTTCCGGACGTTCTAAGAACGGTTTTATTATAACTGCTCTCGGTTCTGAACTGGATCGTATGGGAAATGATGATTTTGCTCTTGTTACTGGATGCGATATGAAGAGTCGGTTTGTGCTAGCAGAAGGAAAGAAAAATCCATCTACAGAAGCTATTATCCATCACCTGATTTACATGTCAAGGGCTGATGCAAAAGCTGTTGTCTATGCATCTGCTGGTGTTTTTTTGAATGAATCAAAAATCGCTAACACAGGACTTCTGTCCACTGATGTTTTTATTGAAAATGGGACTCTTGAGCTCGCTTACAATATTGTAAAAACTCTTGGCGCAAGCCCATTTATAATTGTTAAAGACCACGGGGCAATTGCACTTGGTTCTTCTGTGCAAGAAGCTACAGATTTGATGATTAACAAATTTAGAGAACTAAAAGGTTTGCCTGTTCGCGTTTCTGATGTTCCGAAACAGGTGTCTGTTGTTGAGCCAGAAGAAGAACCTGAGCACACTCCTGAACAAATTCTAGAAGCAGAACCAGAAGCAGAAATGCCTAAGGACTTTTTTGAAGGCGAAGAGGAAGGAGCGAAGGGGCGCAGTGGAAAAGGGGCACCGGAGCACCGGGGCGCAGTTGAACCGAAAGAGGAACCGACCACTGACAACCGACAACCGACTGCTGAGCTAGTAAACCCATGGGGTGGCGAAGTATTTGAAACAGAAGGAGCAGAGCCTGCCAAAGGTTATCTTGACGATCTTCCAGACCATGATGCAACACCAACCAAGAAGTTTTCATTTAAACTTCCAAAACTGAAAATAAAGCTTCCAGGTCTGAAATCCAATGTCATCTGCCCTAATTGCGGAATGAAGAAAAAGTTTGCATCTAGAAGTTGTGCAAATTGTGGATACTACTTCAAGTTTGACAAAGTATCTCAGGATACCAGTAATTTTATAAAGGTGGAAAAGAAAAACAAGGTTAAGGGATAAGGTCTGATGCCAAAAATTCTTTTGATAGCTCACAAGGGTATTACTTCCGAAGGAGATCGAGGCAATACTCTGGTAGATTTTAAAAAAGCAGCTGAAGCTGGAGTTGATATGATTGAAATGGATATCCGGCGCACAAAAGATAATGTTTTCATTGCTCATTATGAAGAAGATATTAGCAATGTTTTTCTGAAAAATGTGACTTTCAGCAATGCACAGGAGATTGCAGAAAAGCGCGGTTACAAAATCCCAAGACTTGAAGATATTATCCGCGAGCTTCCGGATATGCGATTTGATTTTGAGCTTAAAGAAGAGGGATATGAAACTGAGCTTGTAGAATTCCTGCATGCATATCTTCCTGACAAAACCAGATATATTATCTCATCATTTAATGACCGCAGTATCACGCTTATCAAAAATAAGGATCCTGAAATCAAGGCTGGTCTTCGATTGTATGAAAAGAATCCTAAGAATTTTATTGAAACCAGAATTTCTGAAGTATTTCCTTTCAAACGTATTGAGGAGTGCAATGCAGATTTTGTAGCATTCAACTACAAGCTTCTCCCTGCTGGTCTTGCCTGGCGCTCTGAAAAGCGTGGTCTTGATGTTTATTTCTGGGGATTAGAAACTCAGCCGAATCTCAATCCTTTTCTGAAAAATCGCGCTCTTAAAGGCATCATAACTGACCGTTTTTTTGAGGTTCAGGAAATCCTAAAAGATTTAAATGAGTGAATTGGGAGTATTCTAGAGGTTTATGACTAAAATGGACTGGGGAATGAAGAACAGGCTTTCGAGAATACTACAGCCAAAGACCGGAAGGACGGTTATGCTGGCTATAGATCACGGCTACTTTATGGGACCTACTACTGGTTTGGAGAAACCATGGGAAGCAATTAAGGATCTTGCGCAATATGCCGATGTGCTAATGCTCACTCGCGGAGTGCTTAGAAACTGCGTTCCGCAGGACCTGGACAAGCCGATTGTGCTGAGAGTTTCAGGTGGAACAAGTATTATTGGAAAAGAGATGCTGCATGAAGGCATGACAGTTGATATTGATGATGTAATTCGTTTGAATGCTTCTGGAATGGCTTATTCTATTATGGTTGGAACTGATTATGAAAGAGACACAATTCTTGATCTTTCCCGATATGCAGATCTTGCAGAGCAGTACAACATACCGCTTTTGGCAGTAACTGCAGTTGGCAAAGAGCTTGGAAAAGACGCAAGATATCTTGGTCTGGCATGCAGAATTGCTGCAGAACATGGCGCTCACCTTGTCAAGACATATTATTGTGATGATTTTGAAAAAGTTGTTGAAGGATGTCCTGTTCCTATTGTGATTGCAGGCGGAAAAAAGATTCCTGAAAAAGATGCACTTCAGATGGCTTATGATGCAATTCAGAAAGGCGCTGTTGGTGTGGATATGGGTAGGAATATTTTCCAGAGTGAGAATCCTGTTGCAATGATTCAGGCAGTTCGGGCTGTTGTTCACGATAATGCAACTCCAGAAGAAGCTTTCAAGATTTTTGAAGAAAAGAAGTAATAGCTAGTGGCTCGTCTAGATAAATTGGTTAAAGCTTGTGGCTCGTGGCCACGAGCTGAACCAAAAGCATAAAACAAGCCACAAGCTAGATAAAAAGATCCAGACAAGCCGAGCAAAGAGGACAAACAAATGAACCACAAACTCAAGAAAATATTCGGAGTAATCCTGATTATTCTAGGTGTTCTCGGAGGGGCTGTTCCTATTGTTCAGGGCTGGCTGTTGATTCTGCTTGGCCTAGCTCTTCTTGAAAGTGCTTATGCCAATAAGCAGATAGCTCGGATTAAAAAATGGATGAACCAGGTTTGGAAGAAAAAATGAAAACCGCTGTATATTATAATAACTCAGATGTCAGAATTGAAGACCAGCCAAAACCTGAGATTAGCACGAATGAAATTCTAGTAAAAATGAGTTCAGCTGGAATCTGTGGTTCTGATGTACTTGAGTGGTACAGGGTCAAAACAGCTCCAAGAGTTCTAGGTCATGAAATTACTGGTATAATTGAGGAAGTTGGTGCAAATGTTTCAAAGTACCAGAAGGGTCAGCGGGTGTTTGTTTCGCATCATGTTCCTTGTGAAAATTGCCATTACTGCAAATTCGGAAATGAAACTGCCTGCAAAACACTTCACACTACTAATTATCATCCTGGTGGATTTTCAGAATATATACAAGTGCCTGAGCAGAATGTTAAAAACGGAGTTTTTGTTCTGCCGGATGAGATTTCAGATAATGAAGGAACTTTGATAGAACCGCTAGCATGCACTGTAAGAGCTCAAAGAATTGCTGGAATGCAGACTGGAAAAAGTGTGCTAGTAATTGGCTCTGGAGTTGCCGGATTACTTCATGTAAAACTTGCAAAATCAAATGGAGCATCCAAGGTTTTTGCAACTGATATTAATGATTTTAGGCTTCAGAAAGCAAAGGAATTTGGTGCTGATGAAGCTTTCAATGCAAATGATTTCACTCTTGAAAAACTCAAACAAGCCAATAATAATCTGCTTGCAGATATTGTAATTCTCTGTACTGCTGCCGAATCTGCTGTTGCGCAGGCTGTTGATTCTATTGAAAAAGGAGGAACTTTGATGTTCTTTGCTGTTCCAGATCCTGATAAGAAAATCGAGTTTCCAATGAGCAAGTTCTGGCGAGACAGCATTACTCTTACAACTTCTTATGCTGGAGCACCTAAAGATATTGCAGAGGCAATTGAATTAATAAAATCCAAAAAAGTTGTTGTTTCAGACCTGATAACACACGAGCTTGCTCTTGAAAAAGCACAGGAAGGTTTTGAGTTAGTTGCAAAAGCACAGGATTCACTTAAGGTCATATTAAAGGCATAATCTGGCTACTTAAGTCCAAATAATCTACTCCCTAGCCCCCTAGCACCTTTGCCCCCTAGTCCCCAATATTAGTTACTTTTATAAACGTCAGTTCTAATAGCAAAGCATGACTACAACTAACGCATTCTTGAAACACATGTCCAAGACAAGCAAATTTCTTGTGCTCGGCGGAACTGTTGTATTAATACTCGCTCTGTTTGGTGCATTTCTCATGTACTATAATGTTGATATCGATTCAGAATGCACTACTGGTGTCTGCGGCGTTCCAGATGATCCAATTGAACCGCCTATTGAACCTCCAGAAAACCGCTGTATTGATACTGATGGTGGGTTAGATTATGCAAAACAAGGAACCTGTATTGATGATTTTGAAAATCGGGGCGGAATTGCAGATTCTTGTGATGATTCCGGATTACTTACTGAATATTACTGCGATGATTTGAATTGTGTTTCTCAAGAATATTCATGCACTGAAAATGAGAGCTGTTCTGATGGTGAATGTGTTGACTGGAAATACGCCTGCACAGATTCTGATCTGGATGATGATACTTACAAAAGAGGTGTTGTGACTTACTTCCCTGGTGGGGTGAGAACTTTAAGC
>CEPZ01075219.1_pt1 | contig 14198 bp, 17 predicted proteins | sample 530461 | NCBI WGS metagenome assembly CEPZ01 (sample SAMEA2620106, study PRJEB7988) | marine metagenome | isolation source: saline water (ENVO:00002010), including | reverse complement strand
TGACCTTTTCTACCAGTACCTGCAGGAGTGCCAGACCAAATATCTATAGATGTCACTAACCCATCGTCGTCACCAGTTCTACCAACCTCAACACTCACTGCGGTAGCCCCCCCACCACCAAACTCAGTAGCTAAACTCAAAAACGCATCATAAACAATAGTGTCTACAGGGGAGCTATACAAAGTGAGGGTTTGAGTTACTGCTGCTGCAGTCAATTGTGCTGTAACAATAGGCGATTGATACCACTGATATCCCCCACCAAAACTAACAACGTTAGCCAAAGCAGTGACTGCAACATTACCTACAGCAGTTCTAGCAACAGTAGTATTTGCTGTTAAAGCAAGTGCTGTTGGAGTGTCATCTACTACAGCAGCCAAAACAGTATTAGCATTGTAATCAGTTTCCATTACAGCACCAGCAGCATTCACAGCCGCTGCTGTAACCCCACTGGTATCAACTGCCCAAGCAACACCAGTGAATTGATAAAATAAATTCTCATTATCTACATATACTTTGTCACCTTCAGAGGGTGTAGAGAATCCCCAAGATGTTCCATCAAACTCTGCAATATCACCAACTGTGGCAGTAGACCACGCACCCCCTAATCCAGCTACAATCTGCCTATTTCCGGCAGCAGGGCTAACAGGAGGAGTTATTAAACCTTGGCCTAAAACAGGATTTTCCCAACCACTATCAGCAGTCTCTGCGGCTGCATCATCAGCAAATGCAGTATTTACTGCTGCAGTGGTAGTAAGATTATTAAGAATAATCAAACCAGCGCCGGTATCAGTTGCTAATTGAGCAGATGCCGAAGCTATCATGTCAAAACTGATACCGGGAAGAGTACTGAGATTAACAACAGTACCAGTACTAACGACCTGACTAATGGGAGAAGGAACCGTATAGTTCGGCTGCCCTTCAGGAACACTTACGATTACTTCAAATGCCATCTTTTCTTTTCCTTAAACCATGAACTTAGGTGTTCTGTTAAAAATCAATCACTGAACGTATGTTTTACACTACCCTCGTAAAGGTCCGGGGGTATACACAGGGGCACCATTAGACACGCAAGTTAATTTATTAGGACTCAAATCAATGCCTGTCACTGCTGTAGCGGGAGCCCCTTCTTCCCCAACCATACGAAAAAGTAACCCACTAATGATGTGGTCTATCCCTTTCAAGGTGTGAATAGTCACAACTTCCTGTACACTTAATGCTCTATTATATAAGCGTACATCTGATATTTCACCAACCATTCCCCCCGTAACCCCATTACGCCTACCAACACAAGCTATCTCTGCAACATGACCCGAAGCATCCATAGGAGTATTTGTGTCGACATCGAGCGCGATCGAAATACCATCAATGTATAATGTTACTCCAGCAGGTGTCCAAACCCAGCACACATGCTGCCATGTATTTAATGTAAGCGCTGTGAGACTTTTAGCTCGATACGCTTTAGTACTCCACACCTGAACAGCATAAAACCATGGCCGTTCATCCGTAAATATAGTTGATTCCCACCCCTGATATGGAATACTATTCAACATCTTACTAAAAACGCTTGCAAAACCCGTAAGATTGCCAATTTTAATCCAATGACAGATAGTAAAAGAATCTGCTGAAGGATCAAATTCAAGTACGGCAGCATCGCCCATACTGAGATAATCTGTAGCTGTCAATGTTACAGCCATCAGGTAAATCCCACACTAAGCCAATGCTGGCACCAGTCCCCAATTAAATCACTAGTAGGATCTGTAGCATCCCTCGTAAACTCAATTTGATATGCATCCCCAGCAACTAAACCTAAGGTACCAATAAGATGTGTTTGCGTCTGTACATCAAAATCAGCATCTCCTGCGGCAATAGCTATATCAGTTAATTGTACTGCAGCACTCCAAGCACCTACAGCAGCACCATCCGCTATTATGCGAGAATACCAATTAATTGGCACTACACTAATACCTGCAGGTGCTGCATTTGCTCTAGATCGAATACCCAAAACAATATTTGTAGCCCCTAAAGGTACATCCAAATCGATATACACGCCTTCTTCAGCAGTATCATCATAAGCACGTATCGTTATATCAGCGTTTACGCTATCTGCTTCAGCACTAGCCAAAGCATTTACAGCAGCATCAGCACTGGAGGGATTACCAAAATCAGCAGAGTAAAAATACCGCGTTGAAGCTATCAACGTAGCTTGCAGAGTGTTTACTTTGTACCCATCAGGTAACCCAGTCATCTTAATGTACCACTGCTAATGCTTCAAAAACAATATCCGTAGCCCTACCGGCCGCTACAGTAACTTGTGGTCTAACAATGAAAAATCGAATAGCAATTTCCCAAGTAAAAGTTTCACCGGGATCTAACGTAAAAAAGTTAGTCCCATCATCAAAACTAACTTGCATACTCTCACCACCGGCAGCAGACACATTTCTAATAGAAATTCTAGAAGTAGTACCTCCACCCGGTGTTGGTGGGGCACGTCTACCTGATAAAATGGAACCACCGTTCCAATTTGGCCCGGCCAAATCCTGCGGAACGGTATTTCTAACCGTTCTTCTGCGAGGAATGTCAACCCTGAATTGAACAGGATCCGTACCTGCAACACCAGTATCAACTTCACCAGCGTCAATAGTATTAGGGTTGGCAGCAACACCTAGAACCTGACTAACATGTACAGGCTTACCCGGACGCATTTGTTTTATCCTTCATACAGTATATTTTCCAAATGTCACCGGGTCATTGCGACCCTGAATTAAAGAAAGGTATAATAACCGAGGATTCTACAGGGGATTATAAAGGAGATTTTCAAAGAGGTTAATTATCGAGCACTCACACTCCAGTTTCGGAGTTTATTAGGAACATTCTTCTGTAATGTGATTGAATCTTTCATAGGACGATACCCTACAGAGAAAAGTAAACTTGTGTCTGTAGCTCCAAAATCTGCTGCTGCAGAAACACCGAGAACTAAAGTATCTCCTGCAAGCATAGCAATTCGATCCGGGAAAGCTACTGCAGCAGTAGCCGCATGGTTTGCAGCGATAGCTGAAGTATCAAAATCTGCAGCACCAATTGCTCCTGCGCCACCAGTAGATGCTACCCCCAAGAGTTCTCCCCACTGCCCAACGTCAAAACCATTAGCAGCGGTAAAAAATGTACCATCAGTAGCCGCAACCAAAGCATACGTAGCTGGTGCCGCTCCCAAAGCAACGGCGGCTGCATTACCATGGATACCATCAGCAGTATTAAAAACTTGATCCGCAGCAGCCCCTGCACCACTAGTATACGTCACTGGTACTCGTAACAGGACCATAGAAGTATTAGCAGCAGTCCCGGCATCTAACAAAACATGCGTAGTCATAAGCCGCAAAGAAGTAACTAAGCAATCTTCTGCGGCTACAAATAAGGCTGTCGTTATCTCTTCAGCTTGCTGAAAAGTAGACTCCCCAAATGCAATTTCGTCAGCACCAGCAATGCTAGAATGCTGTAATGCAAGTTGTGGTGGTGTGTAACATGCTGCTCTATTAAGCTGAGAAACAACCTCCTCAACTACTGCAGAGCCTAAATCATTTATAATGCGTCTGTCTTGAACTGGCATTTACTTGTCTCCCGAATCTTTTTTAGGAGTCCTGGCTTTCTTGAAAGGGGACTTCTTTGGTTTCTTTTCAGACTTCTTGGGAGAAGTCTTCTTTTCCACCTTCTTCTCAACCTTTGCAGGCTCAGGAGCAGGCGCAGGGGGGGCTTCCACAGGCTCAGAGGCAGGCGTGGGCACGACCGAAGGGCCAGCCTCAAGAGAGGGCTGTGTAGTGGCTTTAGCAGCCTCTATACGAGCCCTACGACGCGAATTGTGCCTCACACGTTGCATGAAATGTTCCTCATGCTGAGTTACTAGAACTTATTTATTTCAGAAAAACTCTAGTAACTGATAAAAACAAAACTACCCATTTACCCTCTTTCTAGGAAAAGAAAACTTCTTAATTCTCTTGTCTTTTCTCTCCCTTGGAAATTGCTGGGCAGCCTTAAACAAATTAACTCTCATGGAAGGAGGCCCTTCAGCCTCCTTCTCTCGCCACTTTCTCTTCAACCAAGCAATTTTCATTTTTCGCTTGGTTTCGTCTGAACGCTTCCTGCCAGTATGTAATTCTCTAGCATTTTCAGCAAACTTGGATCTGTTCTCTTCCGAATGGGTTTTTCCGAAAAATGGATTACTCTCACCCGTCAACTGCCTCTCTTTACCACGCTCTGAATATATCTTTCTCTGTTCGGCAGTTCGCTTCTTACCTTTGTTTGCTAAGCCAATCTTCTTTTTATGATCTGCTGATAATTTCTTGCCTTTGTTTGCTTCTGATAATTTTCTTTTGGTTTCTTCTGTATGAGATTTCCCATACATATGACTGTTTTCACCGCTATTAGCTTTTCTAATCTTATCTCTGGTCTCTTGAGAAACCTCATGCCCCATATGAGCTTCTGACATTTTCCGCTTAGTTTCTTCAGAAGCTTTCTTACCTAACTTGGCCTGAGACATCTTCTGCTTAGACTCTTCAGAGAAACAAAATCCTCGCTTTGCAGCTACACCATCAATTCTATTGTATCCTGAATTATAAGTATCTAATTCGTCAATCCAAAATACTTCTCTATCATCTAAATTCTCTTGCGATTCACAAAACTCAAGCACTTCAATGGTGAAATTCTCTACACCATATTTTTGAATAGCTAAGTACACTGCAGAAGTAGAAACTTGCTTATGCCTATACCATCTATCCTGTAAACTCCGAATCGTTTGACCAACATACTGCTTACTATTTAATATATTAGTAATAACGTAGACACAACCACAATGCCCACCTTCCCAATCCCCAATAACTGAAGACTGGGAAGGCTTCTTAGGCACTTTAGATTTTGGCTTTCTAAGTTTCATTAAATAGTAACTAATTTACTATGAAAACTTTACAGGCGGCCCACATTAATAAGTCTACACCATTTTGAGGGCGCAAAAAGTATTGGAGTTCCATACATGAGAATCATCCAGCGATAGGCAGGTGCCAGAATCGCAAGATCCATTCTCATCAGGGGTGCAAGCTGGCGGAAAGTTAAAACGCTAGGCGTCAACTCACCGAGGTATGCTGTTTCCGTGAACGGCATAACAACGTTATTGTCATCCCACACGGTGTTTGCCGCTGCCGCTGCCTGCGTAGTTGCAGCAAACCGGAAAATCTCCGAGAAATCCGCAACATCCGTAGTAGCAACAGTAACAGGATTGGTCCTGTAGACGATGAAGTACTCAGGAGGGTTAGGTCCGATTGCCGCAGCATTCGTAACCGTAACATCAACCTCGTTTCCTGCCGCCAACTGAGCAGCAGTCAGAGTAACTAAAGCAGAGAATCCTGGTGCAGACTCACCAAATCGGTTACATGCAGTAACTGCATACGTGAAACTAGTTGCTGCAGGAGCAGCCCCTAACTGTTTTGCCCACTCAGCATCTGTACCTGCACCAGCAGCACCAGCAATAGTAGGTGTAGCGGGAGCATTTGCAGAAGTCTGCGCTGCAGGAGGCTGCTTACCCTGACGGAGGAACACATCTGGGTTGAAATCAATGTTACCCGCTTGGGTAGCCATCGACTCAATCGCCATACCGACTTTACCATTCTGAGGAGCCGGAAGCTGGACACGCTCACGTGGGTAGAAAGTCTTGACCAGATCACTCATCGCACGGGTACCAAGGAACATGTCCGTGGGATACCCAAAGCTCTCAATAATCAGATTGGCTGCTTCCTCGATATCTGCCTCTTGAAGAGGATTCCCCTCAAGATCGATGACTGCAGTATTTGCAATCAGAGCATCCAGACCATCCCACTGCTCAGCTTGACCATCGAAAGCGAGATCTGAGTTACCATGGAAAAGAGAATCCTCGACTCTTTCAAGGAGCCAAAGAATCCCGTTCTGGTTCTCAAGAGCAACCACATCTCCATGTGCAGGATTAACCAAGGTCATCGGGTGAGTCACGCTGCGCGTGGTACCAATGAACTTGACTAACGCCGTCTGACGAGTGTAGTTACTATCCTGAGTTTGCGGCATTTCACCCTCACGGGTGAACCCGAACGCACCATCAGCACCATAGGCACTGAGCACATTGAACTCTTCGACAGTCGAGTAAGCAGGACTCTTCGGAATCTTTTTCCAGAGTCTAATATGCTTATTCGTGAAAGTAACAACTTTCAGAGAAGATTCAAGAGACTCGACACGAAGTGCAGAACCACCTGTCTGGCCAGCAACAGCTACGCCAGCAGAAAGTGCTTTTGCTAACTCGTTAACGTCCTTGACACTAGACGCCCCGAAACCATTGAGGCCGTCGTAATCCTTCAAGCTAACCTGTGGATGCATTTTCTAAAGCTCCTACGCGCTTAAACTTTTCAAGAGGCCTTGATCAATGGCTTGAGGCCCGTACTGTTCACACTTAATTACTTCAAGAGGCGAAACTCGATTTGCCTCAACGCCCTTCATAAGAAGGCCAAGTGCCTGCTCCTTACTAAACTCAGGAACATCAGCATTCTCAACCGACTTACTCATATCAGTAACACTCTTTGGACCCCTCGCGGCACCCTCAGAATACTTCACAATATTCTCTTGTGACTTACTGATTTCAGTATCAAGAATAGAGAGATTCTCAGCCAGAGCTTTAACAATCTCTCCATTTTCAGCATGCAAATCCTGAACAGATTTAACAACCCATTCCTGAAGATTTGAACAATGAATTGCAACTGCTTTAGTCAACTCAGTCATGAACTGAGAAACCTCAACAGCATTAACGTCTTTTTCGGATTTCTCTAAATCCTGCTGGGACTTATCCTCAGACTTATTCAAATCTGATTCCTCAGCACTTTTACTAACTTTACCATCCGTACCGTTTTCCTCGGTAGTAATAGCATCTTCCTCTTCTTTATCACCCAGCTTCTCAGGTTTGGTACCCGCCCAATTCTTAGGCTCATTACCTTTACCCTGCTGAATCTGGGCCTTACTCAAAATCTCATCAAGACGATTGAGACTTTTAACCAATTCAGACTCTAAACGAGTTTCGTCAGACATTGCTATCTCCTTAGAGCCCTAAACTCTTCTGCAGAGTTGGAGAAATCATTCCGGTAGACTCAAACTTAATAAGCTCAATGGGAGCGAGGTTTCCTTCTTCCACTGCCTTCTCAAGCTTTGCTAAAATCTGATATCTTGAAGGAGTCTCCCCCTCACCGAAACCAGCTTTATTGAGGGGGACCACATTATCTGTATTTTCCTCAGACTCACTCTTCTGAAGATCCACAGCCTCACCTGTGGTATCAATGATACCTAGGCGAGTCCCCATAGCATTGAAAGACTCGTCTAAAGACTTTGCGAAATCAACGTGGTCGTCATGAACACCATTGAGAGATTTTGCAATCTCCTGCTCAGTCTTCTGGAAGGAAAATCCAACAGACTTCACGACCTCTAGAAGGAAAGGAGACTGGTTGACGCCATCCATGATGATCTCACTGGTTTCACAGAGATCAAAAAATGATTTCTCCATACAATTCTCAGTGGTCACAGTTTCAGTGTCGTCTGTCTGTGATTTACTGATTTTACCATCTGTACCGTTTTCCTCGGTAGTAATGGCATCATCTTCTTTGGTCCCATCGTTCTCTTTCTCAGGAGTAGTTCCGGCCCACTTGTGACCTAACTTCTGCATCCCAGCAAGAGGCTTTAAAATTTGACCGCTCATTCTATCTCCTAAGCAGATAAATCAAAAAGGATATCAGAAAGTAACGTAGAGGTTTTTCTAGAATATCCTTTGTTCCGAGCTATTATTGCAGCTAATTGACTTTTATTTAGTTTACGATCGCCGTAACCTAAATCTTTTAATTCTTCATCGGTTGGAGAAGTGATTCCAGATTCAGGTCTCAAAGCAGATCCACCTGTCTGGCCTGACACAGCAGTCCCAGCAGCAAGTGCTTTATCCAACTCATATCCTGAAAAAGATTTTACGACATCAAGGTAGGTATTATAATTAATAGGTGCGGTCGTAATCGCAACATCCTGAAGCCAACATTTGAGTAATGTTTGGCCTTTCTTTAATAATGTTTTTCCTTGGAGAGAAAAACCAACTCTTCTGTTAGATTGTGGATTTTTTCTTAAAGATTGTATATGCTCCCAAACAGCATCTGCAACATGCTTACCTTTATAGAGCATGCCTTTTACAAATAAACCTTTGGGGGTGACCCTACAAGTCCAAGGTTCACCAATCTTATTCTCTGCACCTTTCTGATGATCCCAATTAAAGTACCCGTGCTTCAGAAAATAATCAAACTGAATGCCTTTCTGGAATACTTTCTCACCTTGTAAATCAAGATCATTAGTTGAGGCAATGCCCTCAATAATACGCACAGAACCATCTTCACTGGTGCTCGCTTTTTCAAGTGGCATCCAGAATGTAAAATCTTGTTCTATGGTATCAGTATGCATTCTTGAAATACAAAAAGGGAGGCACTGACCATGCCAGTGCGCTCCCTTTGTGGAGTCTCGTTTTATGCTTGTCCCTGTACTTTAGCTACCCAGTCAGGGGTTAGTCAAGCTCCATTGCCCATTTGAGTCTAGATTTTTATTCATTTCAGATTTTTATTCATTACTAGTATTGAACACTAAATGCATGTCTGGTTTAATATTTTTTTCTAAACTAACAGTGATAGGAAGTACATGCTCTCGCTTACAACTTCGACACTTTGCTACTGTACTATTTGATTTTATTATCAAAAGCATTGAACGAAGTTTAGACACACCATCAGCATAACTTTTCAGTATATAAGAACCACAATCACATTGTATGTCTGAACCGTTATGCATCTAAAAATCGCTTCAACTCACTATCCTGATAGGGTTCTTTAGGGCCACGACTGATTGCTAGTCTCAAAAGAGGAATAATAGACTTATGCAAGTCATCACTCAATCTGAGTGTTGGTTGATACCCATTGAGACTTTTTACATAAGGACAATCAATGGGGGCAAGGCCTTTGACAATCATTGACTTTAAATCTACGCACCAAGGGGCTTTCTCATGTCTCTTTTTATAAACTGAACACTTGTTGTCACTCTTCTGTAGATACTTACAAGTTAGTCCTTTGACTAACACCTTAGCTTCTTTTTGCTGGCCAGTGACCTTTACACTAGGCCTGCAGCAATCACCACAATTATTACAGTGGTGCTCTAAGGACTTACTCTTAGCAAGTATTCCTAAATGTATATCTATCTTATCTGATAAATGCTTATTCATTAGGATAGGGACTTATACAACCACTCTATTTTATTAATCTCTAGTTCAGGAGACTTTTGCATGAGTGCAACTTTTTTAATTTTAACAGCTAATCTAGCTTTCTCAAGATCCTCTTGTGTCTCTATATTCAAAGCCTTCAAAAGTTCCTGCACCACATTGATGCTATACTCTACATTCATCGGGTTACTCTCTTGACTCGACTACCCGGAATATTTCTCATAGGAGCGATTGTTTTCCCACTCTTTTCTTCTCTTTTACCTAAATCTTCCTGAGAAGCTGGAGTACCTTTCCCATGTAACATATCTAAGAGAGCTTGTTCTTTATGATGCCTAGCAAATCCCATATGAGCATCATACAACCCATTCAACTTAGTAGTGTCACTACCCTGTCTTTTCTGAATTAATCCACGAATGTATTGTGCCATAGTAAAATGAGCATGATGAGCATCTTTATGATCTGAATATAGATAATTCTTGGTATTATTTATATTTGATTGTGCATGTATAGGGAGACCACTACTGGTTTTGCCTATAACACCACCTTTATCATAAGTTTGATAATCACCTGAAGGAGACTCTCCTGCTCCGGGGTCTATGACATCATGAGTTCCATAACCTTGACCACTCTCCCAACTCTTATAATAAATAGGTTTTCCAGTCTGGAGGCTAACTGACTTTATTCTTCCACCACGCGGTCCAATAAAGGAATCCTTGTTAGACATCCCTTGCTGACCACTATAAATCCCCCCCATATCCTTTGAAGTGGGATCATAATAAGGAGCACTTCCTGTGCTCATCGCCTTACACAATTTTTTATCTAAAACATGTTTCATTAGGAAGTAGTCTGCGTCCGCCCCGGAACTGAACCACCGCCGAGGCCCGCGTTATAATTGAGTACCTCTTTGTGGTTAGCTATGAAGAGTGTCTTCAACATAGCTTTCTCATCGTTACTCATCTTTAACATAGTACTGGCAAAAGCCTTATCCATGAGACCTTCCATACCAGGAACAATAATGGAAAGGGCGGCCTTCTCAACCTCATTTGGGCATCCACCATCACGCACTCGCTCTAAAGCTTCAAAAACTTTCGTGACAGCATACTTGTAGTCGAGAGTCCCATTAGCATAGCGACGGAAAATAGAATTTCCTGGCATCCACGCAAAGTCCTCTTTCACGTTAGGCTTCCAATCATGTTGACCTGTCTTGTGATAAGAAGGATTAGCTCCCTTGAATAAAGGAGAATTGAGAGGCCTCATTTGTCTTGCTTTATCACTCATTATGCTAAGTGTCCTTCGTGCCAACGCACACCCTTTCGTGCTGAACTACAAACTGGGCAAGGAGTATCAATTGATTTAATTAAAACACCACAAGAGCGGCAATTACGCCCAACATTACTAAAATTCTTGACTTGATCACCATATTTACTAGTGAACATAGCCTTCCCAAGATTACTGGAAGGCATGGGTGCTGTAATTGCAGGGGCACTGCCCCCACGAAGAGGGCTTCCTGCAGGAGCAGCAGTTACAGCCATAGGTGCTGCCTGTTTCTCCAGATCTGGCTTATCCTCATGAATACGATCAGCCAAATCCTCATCATCTGTATGGGCCTTAATTAGTCCAATCTCTTCAGCTTTTATAGCTTTAGAAAGATATTTGTTTCTTGCTTTACTGTGATCTTTCTTTACTGTATCAAATCTAGGGAGTAAATTTTTGTTGCTATAACTAGGAGCGCCTGTTTTATAAGTTCTTTTGGTCCCAGATGGCTGATCTCTCATCTGCTCTTTCAAATTCCTGTCAGCTTCCCACCGAGCATCCTCAGAATATGGATGATGCTCAATTTTAACACCTTCAGGCTGATCACGAAATGCCTGCTTTAATTTATGTGGGGGAGTAATCTTCCAATTTCTATCTGAATCTTCATTGTATTCAAACTTTGGAGGATCAGCTTTTACTAATTCAGGAAATTTAGTAAACATTAATAGTCCTTTTTGTGTATTTGGAGAGAAATCATAAGGTGTAGGAATATTCTCTGGAGGCTCTAAATTACCTGATGACATTCCTGTAGCACCATCGTATACTCCGACTTTTTGACCATTTACATGGTTACTAGCATTTTGAACATTGCCCTCATTGCCTAATAAAAAACTAGGCCCATGAAGTTTCCCTTCATTATAATGCTGATAACTCCACAACTGTCCTGTATTTGTATACTCTAATTTTGGACCATGTTTAATCATCTTATTACCAGAATAATTATTCCTTGGTCGCATATGTGTAACTGAATAATTTCCATTACCAGTTGGATTTACTATCTGCTTAGCCATCCCACCATCAGACATTCGAATATGTCGATCCATATCTTGATTAGGTATAGGGTTATTCACAGCATGACTAAAATGACTAGGATGATCTGGTGAAAAAGGTGCAGCTTGAATATATTGCCCCTGCTGAGTAGTGGGTGTATACCCTTTCAATAACTGCGCTACACTTTTAAACATTTTAAACCATGCTTTCTAGAGTAGATGTTGGGAGGGAGTCTAAGAAGCTCTTGATATCTTCAGGAGATACCTGCCCCTCTTCTTGAGGCTGTTCTCCTTCTATCTCAGGAATTGGAGGCATCTGCTCCTCTCCACCTTGATTTTCTTGTCCTTGCTGTTCTGGACTCTCTTGTTGTGCAGCAGCTTGAGCCTGCTGCTCTTGCAAAGAAAGTTGCCTGTGCTGCATAGAATGCTGCATCTGAACTTGTTTCTGCTGAGCAGCCATTTGCTGTTGCTGCATCTGCTGTTGCATTTGCATCTGCTTTTCTTGCATCTGCATTTGACGCTCTTGCATTTCTTTCTGTTCTTTACGCTGCTCTTTTTCTGTTTCCCACTGATGCTGCATTTGCTTCCACTGCAAATATGCAGGATTCAGAATGATATCTCCATCTTCATCAGGCTCTAAATCCTCATCTTTCCTAATCTCATTTACTGTTCTAAAATATTGAGCTTGGCGCTCTCGTAACTCTATTCTTTCTTTTTCAGTTAATTCATCCAAACCAACAAAGTCAAGATAGTATCTATCGTCAATTAAATCTAGAATATCCCTATTAAGAATATCAGCATAATACTTTAATAAGGGACGAAGCCCTCTATCCTTTGATGCCTTCAGTTTCCACTCATTATTAGTCTCAAACATTGGCTGTTGCATACCACCACCAAATTCGAAACCAATTTCTTCAGGAGAAATCAGGAAAACAGAGCAGATTAACTTTATTAAGTACTCCATCCATCGCGAATATTCCATCTCCAAATTTGTAGTCTGAAGATTAACATATTGTACCTCCTCAGATTGAAGTACGGGCACCTTCCAAGAATTTTCGACACCCGATATGTTCGCCTGCCATGATCTTTTGAACGCTTCTAGCTGCTCAGGAGGAATATTCTCCCCACGAATGTTTAACAACCCTTTAGGTGCTGCTCCCTGCTTGAAAAAGTTTCTATTATATTGTTCTGCCCATAATTGAGAAGTAATGGTATCTAAAAGTAATTCCAACTCTGAAAGACCATACCCATTCACATATACATCTGTTCTGGGATTAGCTACGCCATATGCTAATTCACCATGAGTAAACGCTCTGACAATACTACCTTGCCAAACTTGTACATAACCAGCCTGCTTACCACCACGCTCTCGTTTAGGTGCTCTAGGAAAATCAAAATCAGATAAATATACTGGATTATTTATGAAAGGTTTGATATTCTCAAACTCTTCATTAGATAAATCTTTCTTCTTTACATTATGATCTGCAGCCAGCCTAATTGTAGAAGCATCAACTGCTATGAACTCAAATATATCCCCTTTTCTATCAGGAATTTTTTCAAATGTAAGGGCATCAAAAGTCATCCTATCTCGGATAACCTTGCGAGTAAATTGATCGAAATTATCTCTAGGTCTAGCAGTGTAAGGATTCTGCTCCGAACGACCACAATTCACTATAAAAGATTCAAGATCCATAATATACGACTTCTCTCTAGCCGATATTCTGTGCTCTCGATCCTTATGCTTTACCTCAAACCCAACATTGTTAGTTTGTCTAAATGGAGAGGTGAACGTGGCAACTTGATTGACTCTAGTATTTATAATAGCTGCAACTACACTGAGTTGGTGTGCGACTTTTTTCAGTAGGTCATAACTGAGGGAAGTTTTTCGATCTTTGTACCCTAACGAATGTGCAAGACTAAGCGGATCCCATAAAACAGCTTTTGGTTGTCTAGTCGCAGGTGGTCCATCAGTAATAGAGCCAGATGCTTTTGCCAAATCTGGGCTAAACCTACTAATTACTGTATTTAAAAAACCCATTAAATCTTACTCACCTGTGAAATACACAGACTCATCTACTACCAACAGTCTATCACATGAATTAACGTATATGTCAGGAATTTCAGGCCACGCACTCTTTTGTAAGGGAATTCTCAATGTCTCAGAAGGTGCCTGTCTATTTTCTAGTTTAGGAGCCTGTATTTTGTGCTTAATATCTAAATAACTTCTACCTTTAAACTTTTCAGGAAGAGTTATAGTGTCCCTATACTTAGGGGCAACATACGATCCTTCAATTGGATTACCTACAAAATGTTTAGGTAACAATTTACCACCAAGATCTTCCTCTTCCTCAGGCTTATCTACAGATACTGGGAGAGTTACTTGTGTAGGTGCAGCTTGAGTTCGGTGAAGTATAGGAGCTACTTGCTTCATACCACCAGACTTTAACTTAGATTGAGACACATCTGTTAAAGTTGGTTTACCCTTCAATTCAGGACTGGCCTCTTTCAGAGTAGTCTTAAACTTCTCTAAATCTGTAGAACCTGCCTTTGGATCAACAGCAGCTATCTCAGGTTTATCTACTGGTGCAGGAGGAATTACCAGT
>CEPZ01086599.1_pt1 | contig 14235 bp, 11 predicted proteins | sample 530461 | NCBI WGS metagenome assembly CEPZ01 (sample SAMEA2620106, study PRJEB7988) | marine metagenome | isolation source: saline water (ENVO:00002010), including | reverse complement strand
CCGCGAAGCACTATGGTGTCTAGTTCCCCGGCAGCCCCTTTGCGCTTGCGGGGCTTTTTACCCAATTTGGCGGCGGCGGCATCTACTAACTCGTTAGCTCGACGTTCTACAGCGCGTGTAGTGAGGTCATCGCTAATGGTGTCCGAGATAAGTTGTTCTTGCAGCTCTTCATCGTCAATACGCTGAATTGCTCGAGCATGCGCGAAATCGATCTTGTTATCCCTTAGGGCTTCCTGCAGAGCTTGCGGGGCCTTCAGCAACGAAAGACGCTGCTTTATTGCCATCTCTTTGAGACCGAGCACCTCGCCCACTTCTTCCATGGAGGAACCCGTGGTGAGAAGAGTCTCTATTTCTACCGCCTGCTCATAGGGTGTCCAGCTCTTTTGGCTGGTATTTATCGCTAAGTTTAGCTTACTGCGATCGGAGTCTGACAAGTCCTTGGAGACTACTTCAGCCTCTAAAACTTCCAGGCTATCACCCGTATCGGAATGCTTAACACCGTCTTCCAGAAGACTCTTAAGCGCGGTCACCCGCCGAAAGCCATCATCCAAGGTGTAGGTTCCGTCGTCGTCTTCGATCACTCGAATAACGCCCTGTACCCCAAAGGACTTAAGGCGTTGCTTGAGCTGGTCTATATCTCCGTAGTCTACGCGTGTGTTGTTTTCTTCTTTGTGCTTTATCTGATGCACTAGAACTTGAATTCGTTTGGACATGTTACCCTTAGTAATCCAATAACTCTGGGAGTATGGCTAAGACAGTGTCTAGCACCCCAAGAGTACAAATCGTGGTTGCGAGAGAAGTGTTAGTTAGACCCTCAGTGGGTCCGCAAGGGATTAAATAAGGTATTTGCGGAGACCGCGTCTCTAGCAGGTACTGCGCTGCTTCGTAGTCTTTTACTGCGCTAGAAAACAGCGCAGGATCATACTTATGCCTGTTTGAAGTACGTAATAAATATATGAACTCTAGTATCTCTTCTGTGCCGGTCACGGATCCTCCTTTGTTGGGTTGCCTCCCCCTACAAAGGATCACTTACCTCGACAATCCGACCACCAACTACAAAAGCGATCTGAGCACCACCAATTATCTGGGGATGTCTTAGAAAATACACCGGCGCTTATAAGCTCAGCTGTTTCTCGGAGAAGCGCAGCGGCCCATCGAGTCTCTCTAGGCTCCAGTATGTCCACAACCCGCTCTACTTTTGGAACAGCCCCTTTAACCAGGCTGTCAAACCCTACTGTAGGAATCCCTTTGACGTGTCCGTAAATGCCTAATTGCAGCGATTCTTTCACGTCCTTCATGGATTTTTTTCGCTTTACAACTTTTAGGTCTATGAGCTCAAGCCCGCTTTCTTGATCATCTATTAAGTCGATAACGCCTACGGTTTTAATGCCATTTACATTGGCAGTAAACCGCTCTTCGACAGCCACCGGCTTGATAAAAGGCGCACGCATTGTGTGCCATGTTTGGTACAAGCGCCTGGCTTCATCTGTCCAGGACTCAACGGGCTCTTCAAGACCTTCCACTTCGGAAAACTCCGCGGCGGTAAGGGTGGCGGCTTCGTCAAAAGCCTCCTCTACGCTGCGGAGATCCCCACCCCGCATTTTTTGCTTTAGGGTGGTTTCCACCAAGCTGTGGACTGTTCTTCCTAGCGCCATTGGCGCGTTACTCACGTACCCTTGTTTGAGCACGTAGGTCCTTCTGAAATCTTCGCCACACTTTAGGTACTTCCCCAGCCTGCTGGCAGACATGTAGTCATCCGGGATAACCACGGAAGTGTCGTAATCTTCTTCGGGGGGTACGTCGTAGTCGTCTAATGGGACATCAAGTCCTAGTATCTTCGGGGGATCCGATGAGTTCTCTGTAGACATCAGCCGCTTTTTCTCCTCCAGCCGCTAGGGCGTCTGCTTGAGGACCTCTTCCCTCTTCCCGGGAATGCCATCGGTACCTCACGGTTGTGAACGCGCTCTCAAAATCTTTTATACGCGCGTGCAGTATTTGTAGTCGTTTATCTGAAACGCGATATACGCCATTTAATTGCCGCTCTACCAACTGCGAATCCGTATAGCATACGGCGATCGTGGCACCGAGGCTTTTTGCTTCTTCCAGTCCCCGCAACACAGCAGAGTATTCAGCAGTATTGGATGTTCCGAAGCCTGAATACTCGGAGACCAAAGAAAGGACTTCTGTGTCGTTTTCTACGATTACACCAATACGTGTTTTTCCAGGATTAGGTTTAGCCATTCCGTCAGTGGTTATGACTACTCGCATATTAGCGTAGTAAGGGCGTAGTTATTATCGTTTTGCTTGCTGTTTTTTCCCACTTACATCCTGGTGTGTAGGGCTTTGTCCCTTTTGAAAAACACGTTAGTGAGTAGTCACACGTAACGCATTCCGGAGCTCGGGTTAGCATGGAAGCGACGTCTATTTTATTGCTAAGCAGCTTATGGATGGAGTGTGTAATGGAATTGCGGATAACAATGGTCTGCACTAAAAGTCGTTTGTGACCTTTGGCCCGTATTCCAAAATTACGGTCTTGGCTCTGCAGCCATGCATCCAATGCCCAGTCCAACTCCGCGTATATCATTACGGGCGCGTTAAACGTTACGCCAATGCCCATGCTGATTTGCGCAACTAGCACTTTGGCGTTGGGGTCGGTATTGAATTGCTGCTCAACCTCACTGGGATCTTTAGCGGTACTATCGTAGCGAAGCGCGTAAAAGCTTTTGTCATGGGAAGTACAGGTCTCACTCAGCCTCGTGTACAAAAGGCGCAGTGTTTCCCTATGTCGAGCCCAGACAATTAGCTTTGACCCTTCCTCAAGGTGTTCCTCCACAAGCGCGGTAGCGGTATCCAGAACGGGGTTTCCCCCTGCTAGATGCAAAACATCGTTGCCGGGGTTCTTTTGGACCACAGAGCACGCTTTTGTATAGGGGGAGATTTCGCTACGAACACATGCGGCCATTTGGGGACAGCTGTCGCATATGTTTGGATCTTTACGGGATTTATACACAAACCCGCTGCAAATCTGAGCCAGCTTACCTAGCTGAACAATCCGTTCAGGAGCATCCAAGATTTGGTCTTGGATAGTTGTAGTTCCGTCAACGATTAAGTCGTTGTAAGCCCTAAGCTGGGTTTTAGTTGGGTCTATAGGGATATTTTGAAATATGCGCTCGGGGAGATCTAGGCACTCGTGTGCCTCCCGAGACATCGACAGCTCCGATACCTTACGGTTAAGCAGGTGCATGTTTTTAAACCCCACAACAACGTGTTTGTTATAGGGGGCTACCCGCACATAGCGCTCCTTAAAGTGCCAAAAGTTGGGGACTATGAACTTACCCAAGAAGCGTAATTGCCCCCATAGGTGTCTGGGATCTCCCAGAGAAGCGGTGCCCGTGAGGAGCAATCTCCGTGCTGCTACACTGGCCAATGCGTGACTAGCCTTGGTTTGGCCTGATTTGTATCCGCGCAGTTTGTGAGACTCGTCTGCGACGATCATCCCGTATTTGAAGTTTTCCAGGATCAGCTCGTGTGCCACGCGTGCGGTGTCATAGGTTATGACGAGCATCTCGGGATCTTCTGCCAATATTTCCTTTAAGCGTTTGATGCGCTGCTTGGGGCTAGTCGCTACTAACGGCATTGCCCGGACATCTCCGCCGGAAAATTTCTCAGCTTCGGCCTGCCAAGTGTAGAGATTCACCCTTAGCGCTAGTACCAGGCATCGAAAATTAGGATCCTTTTTCTTAAAGTGCCGCACTAAATCAACCACCACTTTAGTCTTGCCCAGGCCTCGACCTAGAAAAAGTCCGTAGCGGTAGTTCCATAAAGCGTTTACAAACGCCTCTTCTTGGTGATCATAGTTACCGACAGCGGGGGTATATCCGTCCATGTCCCTAGTGGCTATCTTAGCTTTGACGTCATTTTGTACGGCTGCAGCGTTTTCCGCTTCAGCGCTTATAGTCCCGTTGGGGAAGGCTGCGGCGTAGTCGTCTAGCACTTTTTCATGAAAAGGTGCCCAGGCAGGGTAAACAAAGATTCTCTTCTTCTTTAGGAGTGTCGCGCCGTAGATTTTTGCTTGCGCCGGGTTAAAGGCTGGGAGCGTGAATACGGGGAGCCCCCTAAAAGTTGCGGTATGCAGGTTTGGTTTTTTCAAATTGAAACCTCAGGTATCACTTCCGGCGTAAAAACCTTTGTGACGGATTCCTCAGTAGTTGCATCCCTAGCCAGTGCTGCCTCGCATTTTAGACAGCGGAGGCGCACAAGCTCAGCTATTTTAGGGTAGAAACCGAGAGTTGTTTGTCGTATGTACTGGGGGTGCACTGCTTGCTTAGCGGAACATCTGGGGCAGTCCGGGGATACTTCATCCGGAAGGCCAGCTAAATCTTGCAGTAAATCGGCCAGTAGTAGACAATCCGCAACTGGTCCGAGGGTAGGTTGTGTTATATTAGTTGGCCAGCAGGCCTTTTGATGTAAACAATGGACACAAGAGTCTTGCATGACTAAACCTCTTAAGACAATTACTTATAACAGAATTTTCTTGAATTGATTCTGGAGGATGCGCGGTGGCAGACAACTCCACGGGCGGGTTAGAAGCAGTAATAAACCCGGAATACGGGGATCCAATGCGTCTATGGGCGCATGCCCACATCCCAAAAAACCTAAAGCAGCTTTTTACTTGGTCTGAGTATCTTTACTACAACAGCGCTCAGATCTATGCAGGGGTTCGTAAATTTGCGGAATACCCCATAACGGAAGTGAACTACCTGACGGCTAGTCCAGAGCTTAAGAAACAAGTCAAAAAGATCCTAGAAGAAGTCATGGGGATTAAGCGGATTATGATCCGAGCATCCCTAGATCTGCAGGTCTACGGAAATTCGTTTGTCTCCGTGCATCTTCCGTTCAAACGTTTCATAGGGTGTTCTAAGTGTTCCTATAAAGAAGACATACGCAGTGCGGATTTCACGCTAAAAGTCTCCAAGATGGAGTTTTACGTAAAATGCCCGTCATGCGGAAAAACGCGCGCAGATATCGAGGATAAGCGCGTTCTGGATCCCAAGCGAATTAACATAATACGCTGGGATCCAAAGAGGATGACGGTAGCGCATAACCCCGTTACAAACGAAAACGAGTACTACCTGGAGGTCCCGGGCGACGTCGCTGAAAAGGTGAAAAAGGGGGACCGGCATTTCATAGCTACAATGCCTATCAGCTTCCTCAAGACCATTTCTAAAAAGAAGGTGTACAAATTCGAACGCGGTAGCATCTACCATATGAAGTCAGATGCGCCTGCGGGTGTCGAAAATGGTTGGGGATTTCCTCCGCTCATTGCTTGTATGCACTTGTTTTATCACGCGGCGATACTGCGAAAAGCCAATGAGTCTATAGCCTTAGACCGCATAGTGCCGCTGCGCGTTATGCATCCACAAGCCATATCTGGGAATGCGGACCCTATTCTGACTATGTCCATGTCCAATTGGATTGATGACATGCAGGCCAACCTTAAGAAATGGCGTAGGGACCCTAATCACATCATGTTCTCCCCCGTGGCTGTTGGCGTTTCCCAGGTAGGCGGGGAAGGGCGGGCGCTCATGGTGGACTCAGAAATACAGCGCGCGGAAGACAACATAATTGCGGCGCTCGGGTTTCCTAAAGAGTTTGTTTACGGCGGGCTATCCTTTACAGGCTCTAGTGTTACGCTGCGTATGTTGGAAAACCAATTGGAAACAGCGGTTTTCCAACTGAATAACTTGATGCAGTGGATAACAGACAAAGTCTGTACGTACATGGGGTGGCCTTCGCTAGAAGTCCGGTTAGGCGACTTTAAGATGGTGGACGACGTCCAGCAGAAACAGTTGGCTATCCAGCTATGGCAAGGAGGCGTTGTCTCAAAAACAACCCTAGCGGAAGCGCACGGTATAGACCTAGACGAAGAGCGCGCGCGTATGCATGAAGAGCAACTCGCGGACGCTACGCTTCAAAAAGAGATACAGAAAAGCCTCTCTAAACTGGAGAATACGATTGCTGACCAGGCTCGCGCGGAAGCTGAGTCTGGCGAAGTACCTGGCATGAACTACGACCAACAGGCCATAATTGGGCAAGCTGAGATGATTTCAGAACAGCTGCTACAGATGGATCCAAATACTCGGCGTTCACAGCTTAGCTCGTTACAAAGCGAAGATTACATAATGTATGCGGTGGTTATACAGCGTATGGAGCAAATGCAGCTTGACATGAAAAATGAGGCTGCGTCCCAAGCAATGCAGGGGATGATGTGATAGATCCAGACCCCATTACAGCGCTGTCGCAGCTAGCGGACAATCAAGGATTGGATGCTCCAAACCCCTTCCCGGATATACCCGATCCTCCGCCGGGGTTTAACCCGGAAGAGCACCCGTTGTTCGATGTAAAGGTTGCGTCGCCTAGTACAAAGTCTAGCGCGAAGTTTGTACCCCACGTAAAGGTGTTTGTGGTTACAGAAAAGGGCAACGATGAGTATGAGGAACTGCTAGCTCTTGCGGCTAACGGTGAGATTATGCTCGGACGCAAGGACGTAGGGGATATCAAGGGCGCCCCCGCGTACAAGGTTTACCAAGAGTGGCTAGTCCCCGTTAAGCCCAAAACTAAAAAATAACCAGTAACTGCGCCCGGGAAAATGGATATCCATCCCCCCGGGCGCAGTTAGACTATAGGCTGATTAACGATCTACCTGTGCGCTAGCGCAATGGCCAGGGTCGTATAATCATAACAACTCCCTCAAGCCGCTTGCGCAGCTTGCTGGTCGGGGCCGCGTAAGCGCTCTATAAGAGCCGCCTGCGCCGCATCAACATTTTGCGTGATCTCCAGGGTTTTGAGGTAGTGCGCGGTTTTTTCATAGGCCTTTCCAGCCTTTTCCGCAGCCTTCCCCTTTTCCTGTAGTTCCTGGAGGAAAAGTTCATATTGTTGTCGGGCTTCGCTACCTAGTTCCGTAACTTCGCTTGGCGTTAGTTTCTTTTCCAGGGCCTCCTTGTATTGCTTTTGTGTTTTCATCGCGGTTGCGAAGCTCTTGGGGCTTTTAGCTGCATGAGCGGCTAGCTTTTCCTTAGCTTCTTCTAGGTCAGCGTGCAGGGCTTTTAAGGCGTCTGCACGCTGCGCAACGTTTGCGATGTCTTCCATGCTAGGACCCGCTGGTTCCTTGGGGGTTGCTGCGGGTTTTTTGGCGGGTGTGGGGTTGACGGCGCTCCTCACGGCTGTAACGGTTTGCACCACCTTCTGAGCCACCTCTGCTGCAGTCGGTTCTGGTGCTCGCCCAGCGTTAAAAACGTCTTCCACCGCAGACCGCATCTCTTGCCGTGTATCAACCGACAAAACCTTTCGGCTGGTGAATAGCAACAGGCTTCCGGTCATGAGGAAAACTAGCCCCGATAGCATGCTAAGCGTTAGCAGGCTGCCGTCGGAACAAATGTTCCACCCCCACAAGCTGAATTCGCATAAAGTTCCCATTGATTACTCCGTGGCCTTGGGACGCGCAGCGAGAAATTCCCGCACCGCATCCACATTGTTTTCGTCTATAGCTTCTTTGATGTTGTCTAGGATGTCCGCTTCTTCTCGCAGTTTTTGCTCGTAAGCAGCCCTGCGCTCATCCGCGGCTTTTGCGGCTTGCTTAAGTCCCTGCTTGCGAAGCTTTCGCTTCTCAGCATCCGCGTGGATAACCATATCGCGTGCTTCTTCGAACCGTGTATTTCGCTGTTCGAGCACCGTGCGCTCTTGTGCGGCCAATTGGCGACAGCCGTCACACCACTCGTGGTTTTCGAGCTTACGCGGTACAAAATTGTCTCGCGCAGTGTTCTTGGGATTTTGGTTGTATTCGCGAACGAGGTTCAACCAGTTGACAACCCGCCGTAGGCTTATTGGCAGGAGCAGCCCGCAGGACTCGCCTCCCAGGTCATAAATGCAGGGCGCCTTAAACACCCATAGATAACCCCACTCCTCTAGGAAGGCCGGCTTGGAATGCGCGTCTACCCAGTCTTCCGTGGGTTCTGTACTCAGGACGTTGTAGATATTTTCTACAGCGCCATCGCCACAATCCACAGACACCGTGCGAAGGACAGGTGCACCGGGTGCGCTCATAAGATTACGAAGCATATTCCGGCGTTCGTGGCCCATGTGTGTAGGCCGAGGGCGTCGAAAAGGCTTGCCAGACGGCTGCGCCTTTTGGCCGGTTGATACCGTAGGAGACGTTGGCGGCATGCGCGCCTCGATATCCAACGAGCTACGCATCTTCTGATACGTAGACGCGTCGATTAGGTCGATAGAGGTTTTCCCCAGCAGGTACTGCCGGTAAACCTGTTCTTGCATCGACCCGCCGGAAGCCTTCCGGATGGGGCCCAACACAGCCTCAGCCTTAGTGTCCTGCTCTTCACGACTAGGGTACTTCTTCCGAAGTCGGCGCACTTGCGCTTTGAGTGAAGCCTCAGACACTCCGAGCATCTTCTTGAGGCGTGCTACCTCGTTACCCAGGTTTTCTGCTGGGCCATTGAACGCGGACAAAACAAGCCAGCGTTCTACATCTTGCCACTGATGTGGCTGCGGTGCGGAATCTCCCATAACCATGTTCTCCTTGGTGTATAGTTGAAACGAAAAAAATTACGGCTTACGTTTACCAGGGGTGACCCAGGAAGCGGTTTCCCCAGGTCATATACTTATGCCAAAATTTGTTCCGCTATTTGCGCCCTAGGAGGCTTCCTTGCCTAAGTACACGCCGATCCTTATGGACCCGCAGCAAAGGCGTTCTCACATTAGGGATGCTGCGCTAGATGGCGTGCAATCGCTGTTTCCCATAATAGGAGACCATCGAGAAATTCACTTGGAACGCCCGCGTATAGACTCCAAGGATTTTTCTTCGGAAGACCACAAGAAGGCGTTGTTAGCCGGTAAAACCATGGCAGAGTCTCTAAAGGGCTCAATAGTCATCAAAGGTAAAGACGGCGAACTCATTGATCGCAAAGATAACCACACGTTGTTACGGGTGCCTTATTTCACGGATCACAATACATTCGTGGTGGGGGGAACTGAGTACGTTGTCCGTAATCAGCTAAGAACGCGTCCGGGCGTCTACACTAGGTTTCGTGGCAATGACCAGGTTGAAGCCGCCTTCAACCTGGCTAAAGGACACAATTTCCGTCTTAGCATGGATGCCGATAAAGGCCATGTAAACATGGAGTACGGAGCTTCAAAAGTTCCTTTGTACCCCATACTTCGTGGAATGGGCATGACACACAGCGATGTACGGAACGCCTGGGGGGCTAAGGTAGCAGACAGGAATCAGGACGCATTTGATGGATCTAGAGAGCGGCACATAGGGAAGTTGTACGACAAACTCACGCACCCAAACGCGCGTACAGCAGAAACTGCCACTGATAAAATGTCTGCCATAAACACTGCATACTCAGAAGCGGTGCTAGACGAAGAAACGACTGGAAAAACGCTGGGAACGTCCTACAAGAACGTGGGGCCAAGCACGCTGCTAAATGCCAGTAAAAAGATGCTCCGGGTATTCCGGGGTGAAGAGACGCCTGACAATCGGGATAGCCTAGAGTTCCAAACAATCCACTCAGTGGATGATTTTGTGAAGGAGCGCCTGGACCTATCTGGCAGAGATATCCGCCGTAAATTGAAGTCCAAGCTAGACCTAACACCCAAGCCCGTGGCGGAAAAAATAATACCGTCTTCCATGCTCACACCCACGATTAAGTCGTTCCTAACGACATCCCAGTTATCGGTAACACCAACACAAATTAATCCTGTGGAGTTCATCAATAACGCCACCACGGTAACTCGGTTTGGGGAAGGCGGCATTGCAAGCGAGCGCGCAATACCTGCGGAAATACGCACGTTGCATCCCTCGCAAATGGGCTTTTTGGACCCCTTCGGGACACCCGAAAGTAGCCATGCAGGCGTAGATGTGCGGGCAGCCATGCTGGCGCATAAGGATGAGCAAGGGCGCTTATACACACGGCTGCGCAACGTTAAAACCGGAAAAGTGGAGTTCGTACCCTCCGCGGACATCGAGAAGACTACGGTAGCCTTCTCAGACCAAGACATCACTAAGGGTCGTGTTGATGTACTGCAGCGCGGTAAAGCCACTAAGGTACGTCCTCGAGATGTGGACTACCAGGTTCCACACTCTTCGTATCTGTACGGCCCAGCAACAAACTTAATACCGTTTTTAGACAGTACTCAGGGTAACCGGGCTATTATGGGTTCTAAGATGGTGGGTCAGGCCCTACCCCTGCAGCACAGGGAAGTCCCACTAGTCCAAGTACAGTCTTACTTGGAAGATAAAAGCCCCATGGAAAAGGTTGTTGCGCGATCCATACTCCCCACTGCACCGGCCAGCGGGGTTGTGTCTAAAGTGAGTGGGGGGCGCATTTACATAAAGGATTCTTCGGGGAAATCCCGCGCTGTAAACTACAGTAAAAACCACCCTTTCGCCTCAAAGACCTACTTGCACCATGATGTTATTGTTAAGAAGGGGGATAAGGTAAAGGCTGGCGATGTCCTTGCCGAAAGTAACTTTACCAAAGACGGTACTTTGGCGTTAGGTACCAATCTAAAAGCCGGCTACATGGCGTATCACGGCTTGAATTCAAATGACGCCGTAGTCATATCGGAGAGCGCGTCAAAGAAGCTTACATCCGATCAAATGGTTAAAAAGGTAATTCAATTAGACGACACAATCTCTATTGGAGATAAGAAACACGCCGCAAATTTCCCCCGAGTTTTTACGGATACTCAGTACGCCGTATTGAATGACGGGGTGGTCCGACCTGGAACAATCCTTAAGGAGGGCGACCCTATTGTGGCTTCCGTGAGGAAGGCGCCTCCTAGCATCGAAAACGAGATGTTTGGAAGGATCCATAAGAGCCTCCGTAGGACATACGTGGACGACTCCCTTACTTGGGATAAAGGCGTAGAGGGGCGGGTTGTTGATGTTGAAAGAGGGCCCAACCGGGTAACGCTTACAATAAAGTCAGCTGAACCCATGAAGTTGGGGGATAAGCTGAGTAATCGGTTTGGCGGTAAGGGCGTTGTCTCTAAAATCCTCCCGGACTCAGAGATGATTTCTGATTCAACCGGGAAACCCCTGGATCTTCTGTGGACCTCTGCGGGCGTCATTAGCCGCATCAACCCTTCCCAAGTATTGGAAGCCGCTGTCGCTAAAGTGGCGGACAAGCAAGGGAAGCCCCTAGTAGTACAAAGCTTTAAAAAGCGCGACAACGTCAAGTGGGCCAAGAAGCTGCTCAAGGAAAACGGGGTAAAGGACAAAGAGACGGTTTTTGACCCTGTAACGCGTAAAAGCATCCCCAACATAATGGTTGGACCGCAATACATTTATAAGATGTTCAAAGCTACCGAGACTAACTACTCGGCTAGAGGTGCGGGGGGTTCTTACGATGTAAACCAACAACCCGGACGAGGGGGCATTGAGGGTGCTAAAGGCGTGGGAGGTATGGAGGTAAATGCGCTGCTAGCGCATGACGCTCGCGATACGTTGAAAGAGAACACGGTGGTTAAAGGAACCCGAAACAGTGAGTACTGGCGAGCTGTACAACTAGGTCTTCCGATACCTTCTGCGCGCGCACCTTTTGCACACGATAAATTTGTATCGATGCTTACGGGCGCAGGACTACGCCTAGGACGTGACGGAAACCACGTCAGCATGGCTCCGCTAACTGATCGCGATGTCACTAAGATGTCTTCGGGAGCTATTGCAAACGCCAAGATGGTTAGGGCAAAGGATCTGCGCACAGAGAGAGGCGGTTTGTTCGATGACGCTGCTACTGGGGGCCTCTCTGGTAAAAAGTGGACACATATAGATCTGCCCGAACCTGTCGTAAGCCCCGTTTTCAGGGATCCTGTTAGGCGGTTGCTTGGCTATACCGAGAACACGTTAGCGGAGACTATCCGTGAGAAGGGGGGAGCTCATATAAAGCGCGAGCTTTCTAAAATAGATGTGGGACGCAAGGAAGCTGAGCTACGTAAGGATGTTTGGAAACTCCCTAAGGGGGCTGCGCAGGATAACGCCGTAAAGCAAATTAAGGCGCTGCAGGCGCTGCGTAAAAACAACCTCAAGCCCTCTGAAGCGTACACCTTGTCTAAGGTCCCCGTCCTTCCTCCAGTGTTTCGTCCCATAGTTCCTGGCCCCAGGGGAGACCTTCTGGTTGCTGATGTCAACCACATGTATAAAGACCTGATTCTCGCTAAAGACAAGCTGCAAGAAGCAAAGTCCCTAGATCTTCCCGACACAGATATCCGAGATATGCGGGGACATCTACAAGATGCTGTTGGCGCTGTCGCGGGCTTGAATCCTCCCGTATCTCCAAAAGTAGCGGCGGGCAAGAAGAAGGGCTTAATAAACACGATAACGGGAACTAAAGACGGGTTCTATAACGGTAAGCTTGTTGCACGGCGGTTAGATTTAACCGCTAGAGGCACAGCTGCCCCTGATCCGTCGCTAAACTTAGATGAATTCGGCATGCCGGAGTCCATGGCTTGGACAACATACAAACCGTTTATAACGCAACGACTTGTCCGAAGGGGCCATTCAGCGCTACGAGCTAAAGACATGGTTGAAAATAAGAACCCGGTGGCTAGAGAGGCCCTATCTGCGGAAATGGCCACTAGGCCCGCACTGATTAACCGGGCGCCTTCACTGCACCGCTATAACATCATGGCGGCATACCCTAAGATGATCCCGGGGAAAACTATCCAGGTTAACCCCTTTATTGAGTCGGGTATGAACCTGGATTACGACGGCGATGCTTTACAGATACACGTCCCTGCTTCTCCAGGGGCCGTAAAAGACGCGGAAAAGATGCTGATATCTAAGCATCTACTAGGGTCGAAAGAAAGAAACGACCTAATGATCTTTCCCGCGCATGAGGCGATCATAGGTTTACATAAGGCGACCAACGTTCCCAAAAGCGGGGCTTCAGTGCGTAAGTTTTCTTCCGCGAAAGAGGCGTTGGCTGCTTATAACCGTGGAGAAATCTCCTTGTCGGATCGTGTAGAAGTTGATGAACCCTAAAAACAGACTTCGTCGGGCTCTGGTGAAGAGCGCTGAATTAAGCTGGCTTGAGCAACGACGCCTCATAGCCAAAATGGGATTAAACCCAGCTACGGTTACGGTAAAAAAGGATCTGCCTCATTGGATACAAGCGCACGCTATGCCAGACAGCGGCCTGGTGCGTGTCGGAAAAAACACCCCGGACTCGGTACTAGCGCACGAGCTGGGGCACCTAACGCATAAGGCTAGCGATCTAGAGATGTCTTTGGCCCGACTTGGAAATGCCCTAAAGCCTGTGGCTACGTATCTTCCAGCACTCATGGCTACTCTTGCGGCGTCAGAGAGCGCTGTTTCAAAAGCTGCGCCCTACGTTGGCGCTTTGGCATCTGCTCCGAAATTGGTAACTGAGGGGTTAGCCTCGTATAGAGGCGCTAAGGCACTTAGCGATATTAAGCCTGAGGCGGGCTTAGTTCCTTTGATACTGGCGCAACTAAGTTACCCCGCGGGACTTCTTATCCCCGGCGTTGCTGCACCAATAGCCATACGCAGGACCAAAGCTGAAAAAGAACAACAAGAGCTAGAACGACAAAAATCTCGAGAAGAGTTAAAAGATCTTTTACGCGCGCAAAAAAGCTCTAACCTTGAAGAAACACTTACCGGAGTAACCCGATGATTAGATCACACTACATAACCGCTGTATTAGCGTTTTTATTAGTGTCTACTGCGTACGCGGATGCTCCGGCACCCGCCGCACCTGCTGTCGCTGCTGCACCCGCCGCACCCGCCGCACCTGCTGTCGCTGCTGTCGCTGCTGCACCCGCCGCACCTGCTGTCGCTGCTGCACCCGCCGCACCTGCTGTTGAGCTTAGCCCTGAGGAAGTTGTGGCGCTTGGCAAGCTCGTCATGGAGGCGGCCAAAGGCGGTAACTGGGGTCTCGCACTAGCGGGCATTTTGATGCTGCTTGTTTGGGTTCTTCGAAAGTTCGTCATTAAAACCCTTTCTCCCGCTGCGATGCCTTGGGTTGCTGCAATAGCTGGTGTTGTTGGTGCTGTCGCGGCTAACGTCCAGGCTGGTGAATCCTGGAGTACTGCGGTAATGTCAGGGCTGATGACCGGCGCGGCGGCTTCGGGCCTATATTCTCTCGTCGGCAAGAAGTTACTGGGCACAGCCTCTACGCCGGCGGCGCCCGAAGA
>CEPZ01017650.1_pt1 | contig 14258 bp, 18 predicted proteins | sample 530461 | NCBI WGS metagenome assembly CEPZ01 (sample SAMEA2620106, study PRJEB7988) | marine metagenome | isolation source: saline water (ENVO:00002010), including | reverse complement strand
CGTCCTGACCTCCTGGACGGCACGGTCCATATGGTGGGTGCTTTGGCTCTCCGCTGCGGCCCCCTGATAGGACGGCACCGGCCCACCATCTTTTCGCTCTCCATATCGAACTCGGCTGCAAACCTTCTCGACTGCTGTTCGTCGCCCTGGCGGTCCCACCCCTTGCTTATGGCGTGAAGGATGGGCACATAGCGCCACCCCTGCGGGATATCGCTAAAGTCTCCATCTGCGGACAGCTCAGTAAATGCCTGGTATCCCCGGAAGTGGAGGGCGACCTGTCCGCTTATATAATTGTCGTTAGGCTTTTTGTTGAGGGCGATATTCTCCCCTTCCGTCGTCCAGTGCGTAGGGGTGCCCCGCTCCGACGTAGTAGTCCAGTCTTCTGAGTCCCTATCAATATCGTTAGGGTGTACCCAGGTGAGCACCTTCTTCCTGGTGCGCATAGACTGGACATCTATCGATGTAAGGATAGAGGCGACCTCTGCCTCGTTGGTGGTAGGAAAAGGGAAGAGGCGCAAGTTGGACAGCGTAATGGTGTATACCTGCTCCAGAAACCACCACTGTGTCAGGCCCATCAGTAAGTCGTGGCCTTCATTGATCCAGTATTTGATGGCTTTGAGCTGGTCGCTATTGTCCAGATCCATCCGGCACTGGCGCTCTACCTCTTCCTGCATCTGCAAAAAGGTCGTATTGGCCATCGGGATCTATTTCCCTGTCTTTTTAGCCTTCTTGGGCGTCCTCTTGGCGGGTGCCTTCAGCGGTGCGAAGAAGGGCTTGAGGAGGGTGGCAAAGCGTGCCGGGTCCGCCGCTACTGCGTCGAATAGCTCGTTTTGGCGGATATCGTCTTCGATATCTGTTGCCCGCCTGAACATCTGAGGGGAGCGCAGGCAGAAGTCCACCACATCGGACTGAAACTCGACAATGACGCGGCGATCGTCGTAGTCCGGGTTCGGAACAAACTTCCTGGGCATCAGATTAGGGACGATGCTCTTGTCTCTGTCGCCCAGGTATTCGATCACTACAGCTTGGGGTAATGTCATAACAGATATCCTTTTAAATAGAAACGGGGCGGAGGCGTAAACCCCCGCCCCGGGTTACAGGGTTCCCTCAATCCTTTATCGTCGGTCATACACTACATTGTGCCTGCCCTGGACAAAAGCGGTGTCTGTGGCCACCTCATCTCCGCAGCTGAAAATATAGCGCATATACGGAACAGAGGTCGGATCAATGCCCGCTTTCTGCAAGCGAATCGCAGGCGTCTGAAGTGTATACTCACCCACTCCGGCCGCCGTCAATCCATTGACCACCGCCATAGAGTCAAGCAGTGAGATGGGCGGGCCAGGAGGCCACACATTGGTTACGTGGATATTTGTAGAGTCCGTCCACAAAAATGTATCAATGCGCGTAGAAGCCGTCCACTTTACCCAATGAGAGAGGCGTGAATCCAGCACGCGATCGTCATAGCTGAATTCTACGTCTATAAAAATACTGTCAATCCATTCCCCGACAGCATCATCTCCACCGAGTATCACTTTGCCGCTATCGGAAGTACCGCCAAAAATTATCAGCGAAATCTTCTCCGCGCCAAAGGCGGTTACGGCAGTGGTGGTGTCCAAGGCACCGCTGGTTGTTCCGGCAACACCCCGAATGGTATCCGCAAACGTGTTCTGGGTGGAATCGGCTCCCCAGAAGTGGAGTGCGGTGGAGATCAGCTCTTTGGCACCACCTTCTGAGGGCTTACGGACCTGAGCTTCCGAAAAGAACGTCACGATGAGTCCGAAGACAAGGAAGGCTAATGCCATACGAGCAAATTTTTTAAACATTGGTTTTACCTCCTTCCTTTTTAAGCGTTAACATCCGGCGCGTAGGTGGTCACGATAGCCGAAGACTGATTGGAGACGGTGCTGTTACCGTCGTCCGATGTCCAGTCGGCACGGGAGTCGCCAAAGATCACATCGATTGCCCAGTTGTTGATACGTCCGTAGTCCGTATCATCCCGCTTGATGATCTGCGGGCGCTGGCCGATGGCTCGGGCGATAGAGTGGGCACCCATCAGCACCGCACGGCGCTTGGCGGTATTTTCAACCACGCCAGCGCCCGGTGAGGCCACCTTATTGGTGGAGTGGATATAGATGCCTGCCCACATACCTTCAGAACCGGAGAAAATCGGGTTGTCCATATCTCGATGGCCGGCGTGCTGGTTGGCATCGATCCACCGCTGATCCGCCCGCAGGGTATGCAGCTGGCGGGGGTGGACGATAAGGACAAATCCTTCTTCCCCACCGGACAGCCGGATGGGGTTGAAGTTGTTCTCTTCTACGTATACGGCGATACGTTCCAGCACAGCCGCATTTAATACGTCGGCAGCATCGACAGCATCTTCACTGTCGGCATCCCCACCGTAGATGAAGTTGGGGTGCGTAGTGGTGCTGGCACCCGAAATCTCGGTGATGATATGCGCCGAATATCGGTTGTAGAAAGAGTTGAAGATGGAGTCATCCATCTGCTGGGCGAGCCAGTCCGCCAACAGGCTGGCGGCTTGCTCTTTGGTGTGAAACTTATTGCGCTGTGCGGACATCTTATGCACCCAGCCGGTGGCGTGCCGGATGAGTTCGATATAGGTATCGAATGTCCACCAGTCCATCGCCTCCTCACCTGCTGTCGATGCATCGGCCGTCTGGTCTTTGAGTGTCGTATTACCAGTGGTGGCCGGTGCGACGAGCTGGCGCAGCAACGGCATCGTGATACGGTCGCCGCCGTCTTTGCCAAGCTCTGTCTTCTGCAGGATGGGATACCAGGCGACAGGGCTGTCGAGCGCATCTTCCTCGCCTTGATCGGGACCGATAAACCCTTTCCGATGGAAATAGAGCTTATCCTGCACCTGTTTGTGCAGTAAGTCCGACCAGGCGCGGCGGGTCAGCGCAGAAAAAGTGTTTGACCCACCTTCCAGATACTCTCTTGGAGCTGCCAAAGTAGTACCTCCTGGTTGGTTTTAAAGACCAGGATTTACCGGTTTTCGTCCATACCGTCCTGGTCTACTCTTCGAAGAATCGCTTTTTGTCTTTCAGGAGAAAGCTTCTCAAATAGGGCCTGCTGCTCTTCACCTCGGAACTCGGCCAGGGTATCCATCTGATCGTCTATGGACATATCCACAATACTTTCCGGACCAGCGGCCGTCCCTGATGGCGTCCGTGTCGTGCCGTTCTGCTGGATTGCCTGGATGGTCTGTGCTGCTCCGTCGGATACTCCTTCGTTAATCATCTCGTTCCCCCTGTATGCCATTTCCTGCTGTTGGAGCTGCTGGACAGTGATCTCGTTGTTGGGGCCGGCACCATAGATAGTGTTCATATGGTTTTCAAAGCCTGCCCACGTATCTGCATCCTGAGTCCACTCCCTGCCTTCTTTGAAGCTTTCCACGTTGCGGTCCGTCGCTGCCTGGCGCGTATTGGCCATACTCCGCGTCTCGTTGGCTTGCTGTTGCGCTTGGATCTTACCGTCCGAGATAGCAGCGGCATTGTTGGTAGCCGCCGTGAAGATACTGGTAAGGACAGTGGCGGGATCTTCAAGCAGGCGCTCTGAAAACGTCTCCTTATCTCCCATCACCTCCGCTACCATATTCTCCACCGTTGGTGAGGGTCCGTCGGGTGCCGCCGCCGGGGATGTTGCTGTCGGCTGATTGTTCGCAGCGAGAGAGCGCAGGTTGTTCTGATACGTGCGGGCATCTGACAGTTCTTTCGTCAGCCGCCTGTTCTCTCCTTGCAAATTCTCCAGGGATGGCGTCGCAGGGGCAGCGGGTTCCACAGCGGGTTCTGTTGCGGTGGCCACCGCCGCATCGCCTGCTGGTGCTGCCGGTGCTGCTCCTCCATCTCCGGGCGGTCCTTCTGTTCCCTCTTGTGGTGCCTGGTAAATCTGGTTCATATTACGACCTCCGCGTATGCCGCACTGCTCACATTGTTTTGCTTCCCGGAGACAGGAAGGGGTGCGGCGTGACAGTTGGCCAGGCCTCTCGCGCTCGGCCCGGGCGGGTTGTTTTTTAATTAACGTCCGTGATATCCTTGAATAGTGACGGCAAGGTCGGAGTTAGCCGCCCCACCCGTCGCATATAAGACGGCTGCTCCGTAGCGAGGCACCTGTATAGGCTGGACGGGCGTATACACATAGGGAAGGCCCGCGCCAGCTGCCAGGAAGAAAGCATCTTCGACATCAAAGCCATCCGTCGGATCTCTGGTGGCATCCGTAAAGTCTTTATAAATACGCAGACGGCCCAAGATCGTTCCCGTACCGGTAGTGACCTGGGCCTTTATTTGTGTGATATATGTCGTCTCCCGCTTGCAGGAGAAGACGTGTGCACCGCCAGCTGTCAGCTCACCGATCGGGATGGTGACAATAGCAGCATCGTCACCTGCATTTCGGATAGTGATAATACCCGTTGCTTCTCCACCCGAATCGATCTCGGCGTGGGTGAAGGCAAAGAAGGAATCTGTTCCCGCCACAACGGTGGTCCCGTTGAGGCGCATAATCGTCATAGTGCGGGTGCTATCGACGCCCACGCCATAAATGCGAAGCCTCTGGCCGGTGTCCGCCGCTTCTGCAGAGACGATTTCTATGAAGTCGTTGCCATCCATCTGCACCAGGTCGGTGGCGCTGGAGATGGTCTGGGCGGAGGCGTCTATGTCTTCATCTTCCACGAAGATAGAGAAAGAATCCCTGACAAAAGGGGCGTTCCAGTCTCTCTCTGTAGACCGGTGGCCTGCATCCACAAAGAGGACGGCCCCCAGCGCCAGCGCCAGGCACATACACGTCGTCGCAAATAACCATCTGAGATTAATCATATCTGCTCCTTATACAGGGATGCCAGGCCCGGGAGGTACTCCGTTGCCCCCCGGCAGTGGCGGAGTCAGCCCGGGTGGCGGTGCAGCAGGCACCGCCTGTGGGTTTTGGGGATCAATGCCGCTCTGCTCTAATATCTGCACCAGGGTGCCGGGGTCTTCGACAATCATAGACACCAGCCCACCGATGTTCGGGTCTTCCATCATCTGTTGCACCTGCGTGCCCAGCTGAATGACGGGGTTGCGCTCATCCATACGGCGGCGTATCTCGCTATACCCTTCTACTTCGAACTCCCTCGCCAGGTATTCCTCATCCACCGCACCCCGATCGAACAGCATCTCCGCTTCTTTGACTTTCTGATCCCGCGAGCGGAGATGCCCCGTGCCCATAATGAACTTGAGATCGAACATCGGCGCGGTGAAGTCTTCCGTCAGCAGGGTAGGCTCGGGGTTGTCGTCTTCCAGCTTATACATATGAAGGGTGGCGTCTTCTTCGTTCATCTGCTGCCCCGTCACCGGATCCGTCTTCTTCTGCAGCTGGGTGATGAGGTAGTGCGTCTGCTCCTTCATCTTGTCACTGATACGCCACTGCTTCTCAAAGGTGTAGAACTGCTGTATGTTGGAAAGCCTCTTACGGCCCCAGTCGGTGATGGCGTCTTCAACAGAACGCTGCAGCTGCACCAGGGCGGTATCCCCCGCCTCCTGGAGAGCCATAATCGCCTTACCACTCGTCTCATAGGGCATCCCCCCACGCTGTGTCTGGTAGAGGGATGATAGCTCATCGAATGTCACCCGCACGTCTCGCTGTATCTCCCACAGTCCGTGCGGCAGCTGGCCAGGCTCCAGCCTTCTCAACCCATCGGCACGCCCCATCCGCGTCTTGGCGACAAAGCCGGGTTCGGACCCTTCATCTTCCAGGCGCTGCTCTTCGTCCGGATCCATCGCGCCCTCTTCAAGCACCCACCCCGCATTATTGGTTCTAATGGCGTTGTCGAGAATAACTGAGTTGAGCTTGTTATACAGGTCCTGTGCATCGAATAAGTTGTGTATCTCACCAAAGGGCATTGGCTTGCCCCGGTGCATAGTAGAAGAGAAAAACACCGCCGGCCACCGGTTGTGCTTATACGGTGACTTATACATCCACAGCAAGATGTCTTTGGCGATCCCGCACGTCCACACCTCACGCTCTATCTTGTGGACCACTTCATACTGGCCCCGCAGCTCTTTGTCCATCCTCTTCAGGTCATCGCCCGTCAGTGTCTCGTTGGTGTCCGGATCCACTGCAGGGATCAGCCGCCCCTCTTTGTCTTTCTCAAATACCAGCTCTACCTGCTTGGGCTTGATAAACCAGTGGGTGAGCACCTTCACCGTCGAGTCCGCCCGATACTGGGTAGAGTCTTTGGCTTCCCCGTCGCTATCGTCAGCGCCTTCTTCGTCCACTCCTTCGTAGTCGTCGTTGACTGTCGGGACGGTGGGGTAAGTCTCCGGATCTGTCGCCTTATCCAGGCTCTCCAGCCTACGCGCCTTTGACGGATACAGCATCATCAGCTCTGCGACGATCTCATCCGTCTCTGTGAAATACCAGTCGGGACCGTGCTTCCTGTTCCAGAAACTGCGCGTCCTGTTCTTCGGGTCAATGGTATAGTCCAGCGGGTTTCCAGGGACGACGCCCAGCTTGCCCCTTACCCATCCGTGCCTGGTAAGCTGCTCTGCGTCCGGGTCCAGCTCTTCTTCCAACACGCCCAGGCCACACTTGCACATATCGGCAATAGAGTCCTGGACGATGGTGTCAAACCTGTCTTCATCGGCCGAGTATTCAAGCAGGTCTTTAAATGCTGCCGCCACATCGGCATCTTCAAGGCCTCTGCCCTGGACATCGGCTCTCGGCTTGGGCTGGGTGAGTATGCCCACCTTTGTATCTACGCGACTCCTTACCAGGTTGAGGGTGACGTATAACACGTCGTCATACTCATCTATCTCGGGAGGGCGCTGGGCATTTTCGTAGTAGTTATATGCCCGCCTCGCCTCCCTGCGCCAGTCCGTAGAGGCGGCACGCCCCACCTGATATCGGCGCAGCACCTCCTGGACGATGCCCTCTTCGGTGGTGGTGCGCCCCCTGGTCCCTTTGGCGGATACCGTCTCATAAGCGCCGAACAGTGGGTTTTTAAAAGGGTTCTTCTTGGATGCCATCCTAATACCCCGCACTGCGTATTTTCTTGCCCGCACCGAATGACTTGGCCTTCTTGGCGGAGCGCCCCGCCCCCTGTGATCTTTTCACTTTGGAGGCGGAACGGGACCGCGCCTTCAGCTTACGTGCCATTATTTCTTGCCCAGGCCCGGGCTGGGCACGCTGATATTCTTAAAGCTGCTGCCGGTGCCGGACTGCTTCTGCGGACTTTTACCCCTGAAGTCGCAGCTGGCACCACCCTTGCGCTTGCCACCCATCTTATGGGCATTTACCGCACGCGCCTTGTTTCCATATTTCATCTGCCCACCTCCAAATAAAAAGGCTCCACGCCGCCTCTGATATCTTCAGAGACTAACGTGGAGCCTATTAAGTACTCCGCACCGGCCGGCACATCACCAGTCGGTGTTGTTCTGCCGCCCTGCTATGACCCTGCTACGACCCTGCGGGTACTACCTGCTTATTTTTTAATATTGAATTGATACGGTTTACCCTGTTGAGGGATCCCTGCACCTGTTCTTCCAGAAACTTCTTATGCCTCTCCAGTCCACTTCTCTCTTTGGCGCTTAAAAAGCCCATCGCTTCTATCCTGTCCAGGTCGTACTTCACGCTTTCTCCTTCGTGGTACCGTCCGCCATATCCCGGGCCTCGTCTTTGTAGAGGCGTTCTTGCTTGTGGTGACTTGCCAGGTAAAACCAGCAGCTGTTAAGGATGCTGTCTACCTTTTCGCACGCATCAATCAAGGCGGAACCGTATGGGCTGTCTTGCGTCTCTTTCTTGGCAAATATCTTTACGATCTCGTCAGGCTGCGACAGCTGCCACTCCCCCGGATTTTCGATATAATACCGGTGCAACAGCTCGGCCTGTAGCTTCTGGGCATATATCTGCGCAGCCCTTTCGACATCGTGCTTTATCGCCTCTATGCTGACACCAAGACTATTCCATTGCTCATCCTCCAGCGTATCGACAGACAGATATAGCTTCATAATTATGAAATATACGGCCCTGCCATACGGTTGTCAATATTAATTGGACATCCATAAACAGTTAGGGTGTATTAATTGGCGATCCAGGACCAATAAAACCTTTCTTAGAAAAGAATATCTTATCATCTACCTGCTTGCTCACAAGCTCGCCCCATCGCTTGCGGGTGAGCACGGCCCAGTCGGCTCCGGAATCCCGCTGCTCAAACACCTCCAGCACTCCATCGGCCACCTCTTGCTCATCGGCCGATGTCAGCAGGCGCTTTCTGCGCTCCTGTGGATCTTCGGTATATGTGCCGTATCTTAGGGAATCTACCGCGTGGTCATCTTGGTAATGCTCACTCTGGGGCTGTTGCTCGGTCAAGGTCGCTCACCTTCTTTCTGTATTTCTCAAATAGATACCTGCCCGTCAGATATCCAAGCTGGTCGGCCTGCAGGCACGCTTTCCGCAACAGGTCCAGCCGGGGAGTTAGCACTGTCTCTATACGGACATTATAAAACAATTCCGGATCTTCTTCTTTAGACAATACCTCTTTACAGAAGCTGGCTTCCACATATCCAATATGGTCGTCCAGATCTTTCGCTATCTCCCGTAAAAGGACTACGCTGCCTGCCAGGGCCGGGTTGTATAGCTGGGCATATTGCCTTTCTGCTTGGATCGCCTGGACTGCCTGGGCCGATAGTCCGATGGTCTTTGCCATCCCAGCACCTCCTGGACCTCTCTGGGCCGGTATATGGTCATCAGCATATATCTGGTTTCATCCAGTGCGTGGTCTTCTACGTCCGAGTCGTGGCCCCTGCCGTCGATATCTTCAGGGGTGTTGTCGTCGGACAAGACCGACTCGATCTGCTGGATGGTGGGTTCATTATATCCGTTGTCAAAAAATAACAACTTCTTATGGTGCATCGCATCCCTGAAGCGCCACCACCCCGGGATGCGGTCTATCACCGCCTCAGTAAGTGCCAGGCCGTGATCCATAAATACATCGGCCATCGTCGTCTCATTGGCCAGGATAGCGTTTCTGTCTTTCTTTGCCCAGGCATCCCTGCCGGCGACGATGATGTGAGGGACCCTTCCGTTGGTATACGGTGCCATCGTATCGCGGAAGAACTCTATCACACCTGCTGCGTGGTCGCCCGCAGAGCGCTGGGCGGCATAATAGGTGGCTAACTTGTATATTGTCCCGTCAAAGTCGGTAGCATATAGCCCGCACGACATAGGCGAAGCCCACCCCGGATCAATCGCCGCCGTCAGGGGCCACTCTTTGGGGATGGCGAATGGCTTGACACAGTGGGTGGACCGCCGGAACATAGGGAAGAACATACCGGCAAATACCGTCCAGTCGCCTTCCAGATATGCCCGCTTCATCATCTCGGGCAGCGTGTTTAGGGAGGTAAAATATTCTCTGGTGAGGTGTGGGTTGTCTCTTGGCAGTGCGGGAATAAAAGCAAAGTCAGTTGATGAATATTCCGTAGAAAGGTCATCAGGAAGGACCCCATCGAGGAAGATGGACTTAACCCACTGGTGGCCTTTTCCACCAGGATTTGTAGCTGCGACAAATGGAAGATGAGGCACCCCTGGCCAGCGCAGGCGCGTTCGCAGGACATCGAAGCAGTCTTTCGTATTCATCGTCAGCTCATCCACACCGATCGATGCGAACTCCGCCGACTTATATTTCTCTATATTGTCCAGGTTGCGGAACTTGATAATGCCCGCATCCTGGTTGAGTATGTAGTCGTTCTCACGCCACCGGCCCAGCCAGTCGGGAAACTCACCCCTGGCCTTGTCAAGGTGCCTGTCTTTTAAGGAGGGGTACGTCTCACAGAAGACGCCCACTTCCACATTCTTAAGGCCCAGCCGGCGCATACACAGCAGGAAGTCCACCATAAACCAGCGGAGGATATACGACTTACCGCCGCCCATCGCTCCGCCATACAGAACAAACTTGGTGGTATGTGCCGCCCTCAGAAAGTCTACTTGCTTGGCAAATGGCTTGATGAGGTCTGCGTAGATATCGATGTTTCTGTCGCGGGGCATATCGACTGCTCCGCACCGCCCTTCTGTTGGGGCTGCGCTCCAGCAGCCGCCAGGTAGTGCTTCATCTGTTCTACCGGTATTGCTCCCGGCCCGGGAAATACGTTCCTGCCAATAAAGTCGGCGGCCTTATGTGCCTCCATAGAATCGTGGGCCAGGCCGAACGCCGCACACGCCTCCTGGAAATTCTTCATATTCTCAGTGGCTCTTTGCTGCTCCTGGGCCTGGGCCACTGCTGCACGCCGAGCTTCTATCACTGCCTGGGTGGCTGTTTGTTGCTGGTCTTGCATCACCCACCGGCCCGATCTGTAGGCCTGTTTGTGCAGATCAGCCGTTGACACAGAAGGCTTCTCTTTCCTGGACAGGATATTTACAATACGCATCAGCTTCTGCTGGCGTCCGTTGCCGAAGTAGAAGCCGGCACACCAGCCAACAGACAGTAGGCCGCCGCCAATAAAAACAATCATAAAAATATCAAAGCTCATCATACCGTCTTCCCTTTCGGAATATATATGCCGCCTTTGGATTGGTCAAATCCCTTAACAGATGGCGGCTTCTGGATAAGGCGCTCTATCTCTGCGCGTTTCCTGGTCCTCTCTGCCTGACGGACGTGGCGGAAGTTATACAGTAAAGATACCACATCTAAGTCCTCTCTGGTAAAAGCTTCTTCTCTAATATATCCATCCTGGAAGTCACTCAACCACTGGATACAAGCTGGCATCGGACGGTATGCGTCCTTTTCGAAGATCCGGACAGCCGCCTCTGCCTTGATGGATTCGTGGTTGTGCAGGCATATGGGGCCGGCAATCCAGAAAGAGATGAGGTGGACATCTCCCCCGTCGCACTTAAGGCTGAAGGTGTGCTTGTCTCCCCGGCTTTTTATCGACATCTCGGGACTACCAGGTAATTGCCATCGGCGGGCAGCTCATTCCGCACCACTTCATAATTAACTTCATCTGCCTCGTCCAGGTAATACACATATCCGTAGTCGTGGAGATAGTGCCAGTATTCGGCCGATGAAGAGTGAAGCGCACGCATCGCGTGCTTGTTGATCTCCGTGACGATGACGGGCATAAAGTCTTTGAGCCGCTTGAACCCCTGTAAGATGTTCCACTCGGACCCCTCGCAGTCCATCTTTAATAGATCGACATTGTTTACCAGCCGCTCTTCTAATAGCTCATCCAGGGTGATGACGGGCACCTGCTGGATATCTTTTCCTGCGTCTAATAGATGCTGGGCCATACGGCCGCCGGATCCATTATCTGGATCGATCTGCAGGGACCCCATACACGCCTCTGCTCCCAGTGCGTAATTGATGGCGCGGGCCTTTTGATATACAAACAAATTGGAGTGCAGAGTCCGAAACTGATCCAGGTTAGGCTCAACAGCCAGCACGGTAGTAGCACGCTCGGCCATATGACAGGCAAACCATCCGATAGATGCTCCCGCGTCGATAGCCACGCCGTCTACCGGCAGATATTCAAGGCACTTCTCCAGTACATAGGGAGAATATGTTCGGTTGCGCCAAAGGCGAAGTGAGTCTCCCGCATCCAGGCGGAAGGTGATATTACCGATCTTCACATATCCGGGGCAGTGGCGGTACAGGTATTTGAGGTACAGGTTTTTCAAGATTTTCTTCATCGCGCCATAAAACCTTTCCTGGTGGCCTGGTTCCAGCGGGGCAGACTGTCACACACATACAGGGCACGCATCTTATCGTATACCATAGCCATCGTCATTACCTGATCGCCCGAAAGGATCTGGATGCAGTCGGCTGCAGTGAGCACGTTCTTGCCCCATCCCTTATCGCCTACCACTGCCAGGCGCAGTCGGTAGCAGGTGGGCAGCTTCTTAGTCGCGCCAAAGAGCTTTACCACTGCCTCCTGCTCATTCCTGGGGGGCTGTCCATATTCTTCGTGGTAGTTGCTTACAGACACCGCACCCGGGCGGGCCACGATGATGTGCACGTCGTGGCCGCACGGCACTTTGGCCTCTATGGCCTGGACATATTCCCTATCGGGGGTCAGCTGGTATGTTATATCTACTTTCAACACAGGCGCTCCTGTCTACGCATAAGTATTTGGCTCCAATATCGGTATCGCAGTCGTTACACAGCTGGGAACGGAACAGGTCCCAGTTGCCTGCCCTCTCTTTTAATACCACATCCCACAGCGCGTTTTTCTCCAGGCACCGGTGGCACGGAAGAGACGGGCTTTTATTGTTTGGACGGCGGGCAAATATACGCACATTACGTGCCGCCTCCACTTGCACCCTGTTGTGCCATATAAGAAACGGCAGCCCCTTACGGCCCATCGGATGGCGCGGACGAGACAGGCTCTGGATCTTGTTGGCCATCGATATATTCCTTTAACTGGGCGACGCACAGGACGGTATACAGATACATAAGCCTTTCCTTCTCGCCTTTGATAAAGGTGGCTACGCACTGTTCGGGCGTAAGTGGCTCTTCTGCTTGTATAGCCTGCACTTCCTGCATACCCACACCTTTGTTATTTGCCCATAATGCGCCTGCTCCTGCATCACTTCCAGGCACCCATTACACACCGGCCTGCCGCCGAATATCTCTACCACTTTCTGTGGTTTAATATATGGAATAGCCATAGATCTGTCAACCCTTTCGCCAGGAGTCAAATACCGATATCCACACCCAGCAATATGTCTCTCTGGATATCTTTCTTTCTACATATCTGCGGTGACACGATGTGCAATGCATCCATATCTTACCGTATCTGTTGCATTTAAGTGGGAGAGCGGCACCGCATTTCGGGCATATGTCCTGGCGGGCGAGGGCACGGACGCATCGATCGGCCTCCGTCATCCGGTATGTCTTCACCACCTGTCCGTTTTCTTCGAGGCCGTAGCGGTTTCTCCCAGAAACTTCTGTTGACTGCGCAGCCATTGAGATATCCAAAGAAATAAGCTGCTAACTCTTCGTGGAGGGCGGTCCGGTTGAAGGCGGCGACACATTCTTCTGGGGTGAGTTCCCGCTGTATATCACGTTCCATATTGAACCATCTATCTGGTCCGTCATCCACCTGGTAAGCAGCTCACGGGCCTCTTCGGAATCCGGATATATCCACGCCCGGCGGAAGACCTCTACGCACTCATCGGCTGTCAACTCTTTTTTCTGCATATTCGCTCTTGTTGTGGACAAGGAGTTCTCCGCAGTCTTCACATACCCAGAACACTCCCAGGCCGGGACATACCTCTTCCAACTTTTCTAAGAACTTCGCACTGGTAAGACCTCTGCCGGGAGATAGCCTCCCCTCACAGTGCGGGCATTTGTTGGCACCGAAGACGGATATACACTCATCGGCTGTCAACTTCTTCTTCACCTCTTGTCTTGCCCCTGTGAGTGCATCGCCACAGCCATCCAGCTGGCACTGGAATGGTGTGTCGGATATGGACCGCCACCGGACGTCTGGTAATCTATTCCCCCTATTTGTTTTTGGTGGATATCGTTCAGGCATACCACCACCTTGCCTTCGGCGTGGTAGTGCTTCTTCAGATTGATACATTCCACGTGAAGATCGTCTATCTGGCACTGCTTATCTTCCAGCATCCCGCTGACAACTTGTAAGATACCATCTACCAGTTCGTGGGGTGCCATATCTCTGAGGCGGCTCTTGGCCTCTTCCATTGATGGCATCTGTGCAGCGGATGCTTCGCTCAGTCCCATACTCATAGTCTTTTACCCCTTATATGTCGCGTAATAGTTGCCGTCTCTGGCTATCCACCGCCCACACCTCTTGCATTGAATCATCTCGTTCATTGCCGAATGTCTGACGCCGCACGGGCACTGGCAGCCGCCCACATATCCCCATATATCGCCGTTGGGTATCCGTATCCAGTCGAAGTCCTGGCGGACATCATCAGGGCCAGGCGAGGCAGGTGGAGGAGCGAATGTCCACATCGCCTTTGAAGCGGCAGCCTGTTCGTCGTCTTCGCGCATATTCATTTCCTCCGACGAAACAGCATAACCAGCAGCAGTAGTATCGGCCCAAATGTCAGCGCCAGGTATCCGAGTACTGTTAAAAAGTCAGACATTGGCCCTCCGTCCAAGCCCCAGATCTATTCGCTTGGCCCTCCAGCAGGCGGGGCAATACGGATATGTGTCGGCGCTGGCAGCAGCCTCCCTGCACGAATAGCACAGCTCAAAGCGGCCGAGGGCTGCTATGCACTCTTCCGGGGTGAGACTGTCCCTGTTT
>CEPZ01088396.1_pt1 | contig 14271 bp, 13 predicted proteins | sample 530461 | NCBI WGS metagenome assembly CEPZ01 (sample SAMEA2620106, study PRJEB7988) | marine metagenome | isolation source: saline water (ENVO:00002010), including | reverse complement strand
GTTTTGAGGATCTTCCTGATGGAAAAAAGAAAGCTGTAGTTTCAGAAGATTTAAGTTATGAATATGTTGATGCTTTAGTGCATATTATCTGGAAATGGGGGTTGGTTTTTGCTTTTTGTTGATTTAGGAGTTTGGTTTAGATGGTTGTTTTAGAATGCGAGATCTAAACAATGAAAATTATTATAAAGCTGTTTAGTTAAGTATTCTTATGAATTATAGAAGTTTAAATCAAAGATTTAAAGAAACATTTAGAGAAGAAAGTGAAGAATTTCATAACTCTTGTAGGGATGTCGTAGAGGTTCAAAGAAAAAAATTATTATCTATAGTTAGATCTAATTGTGATACTTCCTATGGTAATGAACAGGGTTTTGGAGATATGGGCTCTATTGATGATTTTAGAAAACAAATTCCAATAGCAACTTATGAAGATTATACAAATCATATTGCAAGAATTGCTGATGGAGAAGAGAGCGTTTTGACAACAGAAAAGGTTTTAGTTTTAGAACCAACTAGTGGATCAACATCCCCATCAAAATTCATCCCATACACAGAATCATTAAGAAGAGAATTTAGAAAGGGTATCTCTCCTTGGTTATTTGATCTTTATGATAATATCCAGGAATTACATGAGGGAAGTTTTTATTGGTCAATTACTCCTGCAACACATACTGAAGAAAAAACTTCAGGAGGTATATCTATTGGCTTTGGAGATGATGGATCATACTTTACTCAAGAACAACAAGAATTAATTTCTCAATTAACTGCTGTTCCTTTTGATGTTGCAGGAATTCAGAATATTACAGATTTTAGAAATAAAACCTTATCTTATTTAAAGAGAGATAATAATCTTAGGTTTATTTCAGTTTGGAATCCAACCTTTCTCTCTTTACTGTTAAGACCAGTTGATGATCCAAGAGAAGCATTTAAAAATCTCTCATTGATAAGTGCATGGACAGAAGGAAATGCTTCTCATTATGTTTCTGAGTTAAAAGATATGTTTCCTGATGTTCAGGTTCAAGGAAAAGGATTAATAGCAACAGAAGGATTTGTTTCTTTTCCATTAATAGGTTATGAGGGTTCTGCACTATCAGTTAATTCGCATTTCTTTGAATTTAAAGAAAATGAAAGTGGAGATGTAAGATTAGCTCATGAATTAGAGAGGGATAAACAATATCAAGTAGTATTGACAACAAGTGGAGGATTATATAGATATAATTTAGAAGATGTTGTCCAAGTCACAGGATTTAAAGATCAGTGTCCATTATTAAGGTTTGTTGGAAGAAGTAGTAATATATCTGATTTATTTGGAGAAAAATTAAATGAGTTTCATGTAACTTCTGTGGTTGATGAATCATTAGATAATCAAGGAATAAATCCTAGTTTTTCTATTTTAGCTCCAGAAGAATCGCAGGATCAAGATTATCCTTCATATACTCTGTTTGTAGAAACAGAAGAATCTGATGATAGACTTTTAAGTTCTGCACAATCTCTTGATGAAAAATTGCAAGAAAATTATCATTATAGATATTGTAGAAAGTTAAGACAATTAGGCCCTCTAAGAGTTTTTAGAATTTCAGGATCAGATACTTCGAAAAGAGCATCAGATATTTATTTAGAAGAAAGCAGATCAAGAGGTAAAAAAATTGGGAATATCAAACCTTCATTCCTAAGTTCAAAACTTGATTGGTCAAAAGTTTTTGAAGGAAGGTTTGTTGAGTAATTATGAAGAAGTAATAAGATTTATAAACTAAAAAATCTCATATTTATTATTAAAAGAGGGTAAAATGGATACAAAAGTAATATTAAAAGGTATTTTATTTTTATCAGCACTATATCACCTAATTATAGGTGGGGCAGGTCTATTTTTCTCTAATTTTGCAATAGTTGTTTCAAAATATGCATTTAACTTTAATATGGTTATGACTGACCAAATTAAGTGGATATTAAAACCATTTGCAACATATATGTTTATTTTTGGTATTTTATTAATATTTGCTTCAAAAGATCCCAAAAAGAATGCAATGATTGTATATGGATTTGTAATATTTGCATTTTTAAGAGCTCTACAAAAGACTTACTTTGCTATTTTTGCAGATTCTTCTTTTTTTGCAAGTCATGATGTAGGAATGAGTATTTTTAATATTGTACTCCTTTTAGTTCTAGGAATATCAACTCTTCTATTGTATAGAAATTCATATAAATAGGTTAAGTTTTTTATTTTAATGACAGATGCATTACAAACAGTACGTAAGATTGCTGAAATTGATAATAAAAAAACAGGATCATTAGGCAATTTAAAGACCCAAAATCTTATAAAAGACTACCTATCATATTTTAAGGGTAATATAATTCAAGAATCATATCCCATTACTGTTTATTGCAATAATAAAGCAACTATCTATGGAGAAAACTTGAATATTTGTGGATATTTATATGACTATACGGGGTTTAATTCAAATGATGAAATAAAAGGAGAAATTATAAAGGTTGGTAAGGTTTGGGAGATTGATTTTTTATTAAAAAATCCAAAAGGCAAAATAATAATGTGCCAATCAAATTTGTTTATTCATCGAATTATGCAAATTCAAAAGGCAGTTAAGAAAGGAGCTATTGCTGTTATAATTGTTTCGAATTTTGATGAAGAAATTGTTTATGGAACTGGTACTTCTTATTTAAAAGAACCAGTCAGTATCCCAGCAATAGGAATAACAAAAAATCAGGCAAGGGATTTAAAAAACGGAAAGCTATATTCAATTAAAATAGATTATAAACAGAAAAAAACTATTGGAAAAAATATAATTTTTGAGTTTGAAGAAAAAAAATCCCCCACCATAGTAATTGGTGCGCATTATGATGGATGGTCTTATAGTGCACAAGATAACACAATCTCCCTCTATCTTATGTTTAAGATAATTGAATCATTAAAAAATAGCCCCTCAAGACATAATTATAGATTCATATTTTTTGATTCAGAAGAATTAGGTATGATTGGTTCTTACAATCATCTTAAAAAAAATACGAGTAATAATTATAAAATTTACATTAACTTAGAGATGATTATTCCTGCAAAGGGATCTAATCTTAAAATGATTTTATACTCTAATAGAACAAAGCATCTAATCCCTTTTATTAAATGTCTTTCAAATGGATATATCCCTTTTCCATTAGATTTTTTTTATAAATTACAAAAAAAGGGATTTCCTTCTGATTGCCACTTTTTTTCTCTTAACAATATACCTGCAATTAGTACTTTTTCAAGCAGTAGATTTTATCATACAAAAAAAGATGTATTTGAAAATATTAATCTAAAAAAGATTAAAAACATTCATATCGTTTTAAATCAAATATTGTTTAATATTAAAAATGATTATAGAAAAAACTAAACATAATTGTACTGTATGTAATAAAAAACATGATGCGCAAATTGTGAGAAAGGGTAAAAAGGTTTTATTTAATTACATATGCAAAGATAAACTAAAATCTATTAAAATATCAAATGATTATGGGGTTTTTATGCATTTAAGGAGTTATCATAAAAAAACTAAGTTTGTAAAATATAATTTTAAATGGTTTAATATGATAGAATTAACAAACAAATGCAATTATAATTGTCCTATCTGTTATGCTTCTGCAAATGAAATAGATGCAAAGGATTTTACAATTAAGGAAATCAATAATTATTTAGATAAATCTTCTAATCGTTTTATTTGTCTATCTGGTGGGGAACCCACACTTCTTCCTAATTTTAATGAAATAATAAAAAATATTAAAAAAAAGGGATTAAGGACCTTATTATTTACTAACGGCCATTCTTTAGGTAAAAATAGCTTATTGGCTCATTCTTTAAAAAAATCAGGTTTATTCGCAGTTGCAATTCAATTTGACACATTCAATCCTAATCTTCATTTAAGAATAAGGGGAAATGATGAAATTAAAATAAAAAAGAGAGCTATTGATAATTGCATTAAAAGTAAATTATGGACAGGGTTAATTTCAGTGATATTAAAACAAAATTTAAAAGAGGTAAAAGATATACTTCAATACACTAAGTTTAAACAACCATTAATAAATGTGATCCAGTTCCAACCAGCAGTAATTACTGGAAGATTTAATTATCCTAAAAATGAACGCGTTTATCGTGATGATATTATTAATGAGATTATTAAATCTTCAATTTTTAAAGAGGTTAGTCTAAATAGCTTTTTTCCTTATCCTAAGTTTAATCCATGGAGAGCAAATGTTCATCCAGATTGTGGTGCTTTATTAATAATCTTTAAATATAAAAATAGATATATCCCATTAGATAAATTATGTAATATTAAAAAGTTGTATAATCATATGCACTCTAATAAAATGAAATCAAACATATTTACTAAAAATGTTGTGCCTATATATTATATGTTAAAATCAACCCCCATTAAAAATTATTTAAAAATATTCTTAACAGGTTTAGGCACTATATTCAGAAGTAATAAAAATCGCATCTTATTTATTACAATTAATGGCTATGCAGACGAAGATTATCAGGATGTTAACAGGATAAATAATTGTAGTAATCAAGTAATTACAAAAAAAAGGGAGGTAAAAAGCCCTTGTCAATGTGGATAAAATGATAGAAAGATTAATATACCTATTAAGAAAGCCTTTTTTATCAATCAAAGGAATGGGTAAAATAAAAAGAGGGATATCAGAATCGCAGATGGGGCATTCTAAAATTATTGGATGGGAAAAAGGTTTGCCAGTGAGTTCCCTCTTTTTTCCTGCAGAGAATAGTGATGTATCATCATATGCTATTACGAGATTCTATAATTTTCTAAGATTTCATAGATCATGGCCCTTTATGTGTAATTTGGCTATAACCAAAAAATGTAATTTTAATTGTAAGCATTGTTCCGCTGCTGGACAAGATGGAAAGGAATTATCTACTGAAGAATGGAAAGATATAATAAGACAATGTATCGAATTAGGAGTCATTGTTATTATTTTTACAGGAGGCGAACCTCTTCAAAGAAAAGATATTTGCGAAATTATAAAGTTTGTTGATAAAAAAAAGGTTATTCCCCTCATCTTCACTAATGGATTTTTTTTAAAAGATAAAATTAAGGAATTAAAAAAAAGTGGGTTAAATAGAATTTTTATTAGTATTGATTATGCTGATTCAAATCTCCATGATAATCATAGGCAAATGAAAGGTGCATATAAAAAAGCTATCAAAGCTGTAAAAATTGCAAAAAAGGAAGGAATGTTAGTGGGAATCTCAACATTTGGTTCTTTATCTCGTATGAAAGATGGAACTTTAGAGAAAATTTTTAGATTAGGTAATTTACTAAAAGTAAATGAAATAATGATATTTAATGAAATGCCTGTTGGAAGGAATACTATAAACTATAAATTAGGATCGATGGAAAATAGTTACTATGATGAATTTAAAGAATTTATTAAAATTAATCAACAAAGATATAAGAAGATGGGAATATATGCCTATAAAACGATAAGTAGTATTGGGGCTGCTAATTGTTCTGCTGGAACAAATATGTTTAAAGTAGCTTTTAATGGAGATTTATGTCCTTGCGAATTTTGTAAAATTCCTATAGGAAATTTGAAAAAAAATAGTTTATTTGAACTTTGGCCAAAGCTGAGAAAACTTGCTATTACAAAACAAAATGAAACCTATGGTTGCTGGGTTTTAGAAGATTATAAAAAGAAATTTAATAAAAATAAATTAAATGATCGAAATTAATATGATATCTATTTTATTTAATGAATTAATATATAAAATAAAAGTACATTATATTTTAAAGACTTATTCTGATTTTCCAGCTATTGTATATTTGCAAACCATAAACAGATGTAACTACACCTGTTCTATGTGTCCTTACAATGAAATAACCAAAAATGAACCGAAGTCTAATATTTCACCTAATTTATTTGATAAAATAATTTCTGAATTATCTAAAGAAAAAGATTTTATTGTATTAATACTGGATTTACACAATGAACCTCTTCTTGATAAAAATTTATTAGATTATGCTAAAAAATTTAAAGAAAAAATGCCTGGAAAACTTATAGAAATTGAGACTAATGGATCTTTATTAACAAAAGAAAATATTCCTTTATTATACCAATATTTTGATAATATATACATTTCTTTTAGCGCATTTGAATTTGATACATATAAAAAAGTTACGAATACTAATAATTACAATAAAATTGTTTCAATCTTAAACTATATTTCCACTAATAAATCATGGATGAATAAAACTTTTATAAGATTTATTAATCAAAAGGGCAACACAAATGAAAAGAAAAAATTTAAAAAATATTGGAATAAAAAGGGATTTAAAGTAATTTGTTATGATATGAATAATAGAGCAAAAAATGTTTTGGATTTTGAGAAAAAAAGTCCATATACAAATCCATTTAAAAAAAGAATGTTAAAAATATTTGGCAGAATGCTACTAAGTAAATGTCCAATTCCATTTAGATTCTTTTCTATATGCTCTAATGGAGATGTGATTTTATGCTTTAATGATTGGTCAAAAAAAAATATAATGGGAAACCTTAATCAATCTACAATCAGAAAAATATTTAATTCAAAAGAGTATATTGATATTAGAAAAGAAACAAAGAATCATTCTATAAAGAATAATATGTGCGAACACTGTAATTTATATAATCAAGGAGTATGGTTAAGTTAAGGGTTAATTGAATTAATTTCGAAATTTAAATCAATAAGTTTTAAATATCTTTTTATTTATTAAGTACTATGGAAATTATGATAATTTTAGCTGAAGTATATTTATTATCATTTTCAATATATCATGTTTTCCAAGGATTTCTTTCTGTATTTTTTTCTGAATTTGCTATTGAGTTTAATAAAAAGCTTTATGGTTATAAACCTAAAGAAACAGAACAGTTAAAAATGAATTTAAAGCCTTGGGGAAGTTTGGCTTTTGTTGTTGGAATTATTGGTCTCATAATCTTTTTTAATCTAAAAAGTGGCTTTATAATACTTCCTGCATTTGCACTATTATTAATTTTTAGGATGGGTTATAGGATTATGTATAAGAAAACTATTAAGGAGTATTGGCAGGTTTCAAATTTTCAAAACGTAAGAACTATATTAATTCAGATTATTGGAATTATATTATTTGTCCTTCTTTTTATAAAATACAACAATATTTAAAACAATCTTTTAAGTTATTTGTATATGAAAATAGCATTAATCTCGCCTGCAGGAGTTATGTATGGAAGAAAAGGAATATTTCCAAGAGCCCTAAGATATGCTCCTTTAACACTAACAACTCTTGCAAGTCTTGTTCCAGAAGAATTGAATGCAGAAGTTGAAATTATTGATGAAGGAATTAAAAAAACCTCATTAAATCTTGATGCAGATATAATAGGTATTAGTGCCATAACTGGGACTGTTAATAGATCTTATTCTTTAGCTGATTACTTTCGAAAAAAAGGTAAAATAGTAGTTTTAGGGGGCGTTCATCCCAGTATTATGCCTAATGAAGCTAAGAAACATGCTGATTCAGTAATTATTGGGATGGCTTATAAAACCTGGCCACAATTATTAAAAGATTTTAAAAATGGAAAGCTAAAAGATTTTTATCATGATAATAATCCGAGTGTGGAAAATCTTCCAATTCCAAGAAGAGAGTTAATTGGAAAATTTTCATATATTACGAGAAATTCTATGCAAGCTGTTTTTGGTTGTCCGAATGAATGTGATTTTTGCGTTGTTCATGCAACACAAAAAGGTTATCTTCATAGGCCAGTTAATGATGTCATAAAAGAATTGAAGACTTTGAACAGCAGTTTTATTACTTTTGTTGATCCAAGCCCTATTGAAGATAAAGAATACGCAAAAGAACTTTTTAGAAAAATGATTCCTTTAAAGAAAAAATGGGGAGGATTAGCAACGGTTAATATTGCTTATGATAATGAACTATTAGATTTAGCAACTAAAAGTGGTTGTAAGGGATTATTGATTGGTTTTGAATCAATAAATCAAGAAAGTAATAAAGAGTTTCATAAAAAAATTAATCAAGTTGAAAAATATAAATATGTCATAAAAAGATTGCATGATAAGGGTATTGCCATAAATGGTACTTTTATGTTTGGAATGGATACTGATACAAAAGATATTTTTAAGAGAACTGTTGATTTTGTAAATGAAACAGGTATTGAACTTCCAAGATATTCTGTCTATACCCCTTTTCCTGAAACACCAACCTTTGAAAAATTAAAAAAACAGGGCAGATTAACAGAAACTGACTGGTCATTATATGATGCTCAGCATGTTGTATTTAAACCTAAGAACATGACTGCAGAAGAACTTAGAGAAGGCACTTTGTGGGCATGGGAACAGACTTATAGTTTTAAATCAATATTTAAAAGACTTTCAAAATCTAAAAATAATAAAATTTTATCTTTGCTAACAAATTTAGGGTATAGGTATTATGCAAAAAGACTTAGAAGATACACAAATGACTATGTTAAAAAAATTGAAAAAGAAAAGATTAGAGAATTTATAAAATGATAGCTAAACCAATAAAAATGCCTTGGATTGGAAAAGAAATACCTCATGGCATTATTGAAGTAAACCAAAGATGTAATATCTCTTGTGATGGATGTTATAAAAATAAGTTTGGTTACGAAAAACCTCTTAAACAAATTAAAGAAGAAGTGGATTTTTTGTCTTCAAAAAGAAATCTTGCAAGCATAACAATAGCTGGAGGAGAACCTACCTTATATCAACAATTGCCTGAAGTAATATCTTATATATCCTTTAAAGGGATAAGGCCAATTATTCTTACAAATGGAACCCTGTTAAATAATCAAAGATTAGAAGAATATAAAAAAGCAGGAGTTGCAAGAATTGCAATTCATATAGATAAACATCAAAATAAAAGGCCCGATGCTACAAAAGTTACAAAAGAAAGTGAATTAAATAATCTAAGAAAAAAATACATAGAACTTTGTGATAAAAAAGAAATTAATACAGTATTGCAACTTACAATATATAAAGATAATTTAGAAGATTTGTATGATGTAATAAAATTAGGTGAGAAACTACCAGATAGTTTTAATGCAATATTAATAACTCTTTATTCAGATTTAGTAGATAATAATGAAAAATTTAAAGATTTATCAATAACTAATAAAGAAATTTATCAGTTTATGGAAAATAAAGAAAATGCTTTTCCAACTTATTATGTTCCATCAAGCCATAATGAAAAATCCTTTAGATGGCTGTTTTATAATTCATTTATTACAATTGACAAAGATAATGAAGTGAATAAACTATATTTTGATCCCAAAAATAAGTTCATATTAAATTCTTTTATAAAACTTCCCAAAATTATTAAGGGCAGGTATAGTTTTGAAGATCCCCGAAATCAGAAACAAAATTATGTTGCTTTATTACTCTATGGATTATTTTCATTTTCTTTTTCAACATTTTTCAAATCAATGAAATTCTATTATAAGAGTCTAAAAAATAAAAATTTAAAAGTAAATAGTATTCTTTTTCAACAAGGCCCCAAATATTTAGGTAATGGTGAATATGAAACATGTAAAAATTGTCCAGATGCAACTGTTAGGAATGGAAAAATTATTCCTGTTTGTTTAGTTGATCAAATAGAACCAATAAAAAATGAAAATAACTTTTGTAAAACCCAATTTTAATTATGAGAATTCTCATGATGCAATGCAACCCTTAGCTTTTGCTATGCTTACGGCAATTACACCAAAAAATATAAAGCTAGAATTATACGATGAAAGGATAGAAAAAATACCTCTAAATTTAAATACAGATCTTATTGCTATGAGTGTTGATACCTATATGGCAAAAAGAGCATATAATCTTTCTGCAGAATTTAGAAAAAAAGGGATACCAGTTGTAATGGGAGGTTATCATCCAACCCTAATGCCAGAAGAAGCTAAAAAACATGCAGATTCCATTATTATTGGGGAAGCCGAAGATATTTGGAAAGAAGTTTTAAATGATTTTTCAAAAGGAAAATTAAAAAAAGTTTATAAAAATGAAAAACAAGTAGATATAACTGAATTAAAAGTAGATAGAAGTATTTTTAGAGGCAAAAAATATGTTCCTATGGTTCCAATACAATTCAGTAGAGGATGTAAACAAGATTGTGATTTTTGTAATGTAAAGAGTTTTTATGGAAAAGGAATAAGATACAGATCTATTAATAACATCATTAAGGAAATAAAAGGAATTAAAGAAAAGACTTTGTTTTTTGTTGATGATAATTTATTCTGTAATAAACAAAAAATAACAGAATTATTAAGAAAGATGATTCCATTAAAGAAAAAATGGGCGTGTCAATCGAGTATCGATGTCGCATTTCAAGAAGATCTTTTGAGACTTATGAAAAAAAGTGGATGTATTTCTATACTTATTGGTTTTGAATCATTATCTATGAATAATCTTAAAGACATGAATAAACACCTTAACATTAGATATTCTGATTATCCTGAAGCAATTAAAAAAATAAAAAACCATAAAATAATGATTTACGGTTCATTTTTGGCAGGATATGATAATGATACTTTAGATAATATAGATAAAACTGCAAATTTTGCAATAAATAATAAATTTCTTTTGACAAATTTTAATCCCTTAATGCCTCTTCCAAAAACAAGATTGTATAATAAATTAGAAACCGAAGGCCGTCTTACTTATAAAAAATGGTGGCTTGAAGATGCTTATAGATATGGCAAAGCATTAATGATACCAAAAAATATGAGTCCAACGCAGTTAAGTGAGGGAATTCATTATGCTAGACTAAAGTTTAATAAAAAATGGAATATAATAAAAAGAAGTTTGGATTTTAAAGCAAATGTATATCATCTACCAACTTTTTTTATTGCAAATTTAATCTCACGAAAAGAAATGTTAAGGAAAAGGGGGATTAAATTAGGATAAAATGAAATTAACTCTAATTAATCCAAGTATGGGAAAAATCAAAGGAAAGAAATATATTAAAACCTGGAGTATGGAACCCATAAATCTTGGTGTGATTGCTTCATTAACTCCTGAAGATGTTGAGATAAATTTTCAAGATGAAAGATTTGAAGATATTGTTTTTGAAAATACAGATTTAGTTGGGATTTCTGTTGAGACATATACTGCAAACAGAGCTTATGATATTGCTGGCAAATTTAGAGAAAGAGGAATTCCTGTTGTTTTAGGAGGGATTCATCCAACATTGATTCCTGAAGAATCAAGAGAGCATTCAGATGCAATTGTTATTGGAGATGCAGAAACTGTTTGGAAAAATGTGGTTGAAGATGCGAGAAATGGAAATTTAAAAAAGACATATAAATCTAATATAAGGCAGGGTCCATTAGAACATATTGAACCAGATAAAAATATCTTTGATGGAAGAAGATATTTACCCCTCGGAATTGTAGAATCTGGAAGGGGTTGTAAATTTGGATGCGATTTCTGTGCTGTTTCTGGAGCTTATAAAGGAATTTATAGATCTAAAAATATTGAAGAAATTGTGGGGGCAGTAGAAAATACTGATAAAAGAATCATTTATTTTGCAGATGATAATTTTGTAGCAGATTTTGAAAGAACAAAGGAACTTTGTGATTTTCTAACTCCTTTAAGAATGAATTGGTCTAGTCATGGTAGTATTAATATGGCAGATGATTCAGAATTGTTAAGAAAATTAAATGAAAGTGGATGTATGAATCTACTAATTGGATTTGAATCTTTAAAAACAGGAAACTTAAAATCAATGGGAAAAAGTTGGACAACTGCTAATAGAGATTATAGTGAAGCTATTAAGAAGTTAAGAGATAATGGGATAACAATTTATGCAACATTTGTCTTTGGTTATGATGAAGATGTCCAAGATGATTTTAAAAGAACATTAGACTTTGCGATAGACCAGAAATTTCTTTTTACAGCATTTAATCATTTAGTTCCTTATCCAGGGACTCCACTTTATCAAAGATTAAGTTCCGAAGATAGGTTATTGGAAGAAAAATGGTGGTTATCAGCTGGTTATACTTTTGGAGATGTTGCATTTAAACCAAGAAATATGTCTCCGGAAGAACTTGCAGAAGGATGTTATGACTGTAGAAAGCAATTCTATAGTTATGGTTCTATATTTAAGAGAATGATGGATAAAAATGCAAATTTTAAAAATTTATATCAAGGAACTGTTGGGCTTGTAGCTAATTTAATGTCAAGAAAAGGAATTGAAGAAAGACAGTGGTGGCCAGTTGGAGAGATTATTGAAAATGACAGATAAAAATTTTTCACTTGGAACAATTGATGATGATTCTGAATTAAGAGAATGTCTTAGATCAACACCAATGGATGGATCAATATCTATTGCTTTTGAAACAGAGCCAAGTTTTTTTGATGCAATTGGTGTTCAAGGTAAAAGACAGCAAGTCATTGTATGCAGAGATCAAGGGCAATTAGCAGGATTTGGAACTGTTGCATTTAAACCTATTTTTGTGAATGGTGGGATTACTGAAGTTGGTTATTTAAGCGGATTAAGAGTTTACCCTCAATTCAGAAACAGGACTTTTTTAGCAAGAGGTTATAAATTTCTAAGAGAATTAGATGATGAAAATAATGTTCCTTTTTACTTAACAACAATAGTTGAAGATAATCATGTTGTAAGAAGGATTTTAGAAAGTGGAAAAGCAGGACTTCCGAAGTATAATTATCTTGGGACTCTTTCAACTTTTTTAATAAAACCTAAGAAGAATAAAGAAAAATCAAAAGATCTTGATGTTGTGAAAGGGGATAAATTTAATTTAGAGGAGATTTTAAATTTTATGAGACAAGAAGGTCAAAAGAAACAATTCTATCCATTTTATGAAGTTTCTGATTTAAATTCTGATTATCTAAGAGGATTAAATCAAGAAGATTTTTATGTTGCATCAAGAGGAAGTGAAATTATAGGGATTGTTGCAAAATGGGATCAAAAATCGTTTAAACAAACAAGAGTAGTTGATTATGATAGAAAAACTAGTTTGTCAAGGTCTTTTATTAATTTAGTTTCAAGATTTACTAATGTCCCTAGGCTTCCACCAAAAGGAGATTTACTAAATTATTTTTATGCAGCTTTTCCAACAACAAAAGATAATGATCCGGACATGATGGAAGGATTGCTAACAGAAGTAGCATCAGACACTGAAAATAATGTTTATAATTATTTTACAATTGGATTAATGGAAAATGATCCTTTAGCTCAATCTGTAAGAAAATTTAACCCTAGAGAATATAGGTCAAGATTATATTTAGTTTCTTTTGATAAAACTTCACAAGACTTAGGTTTTTTAAATGAAAGAATTCCTTATCTTGAATTGGGGACTTTATAAAATGGTGTTAACAAAAAATCTAATGGGAGAAATAACAAGTGTTGAATCTTTATCTCAGGTTCAAATAAATGAGATGTATGGTTTGATGAGAAAATATTATGATAATGTTAGACAAGATAATTTTCAGAGAGATTTGGCTGAAAAAAAAGATGTGATTTTATTAAGAAATGGTTCTGAAGAGATTAAAGGATTTTCAACATTAATGTGTCTTGAACAAACTATTGATCAAGAACCTGTAACTGCATTATTTTCCGGAGATACAATAATTGATAGAGAATATTGGGGAGAAAGTGAATTACCAAAATGGTGGGGGAGATATGCTTTTTCTTTAATTGATAAAATGCCTGATAGAAACTTGTATTGGTTCTTAATGTCAAAAGGTTATAAAACCTATAAATTTTTACCTGTATTTTTTAATGAGTTTTACCCAAGATATGATCAAGAATTTCCAGAAAAAGAAAAAAGAATTTTAGATACTCTTGCGTCTGATAAATTTCCAGATAGTTATAATCCTATTACAGGAGTTGTTAGTTTTGGAGGAAATAAAGATCATTTAAGAAATGGTGTTGCTGATATTGATGAAAGAAGGATGAAAGATCCTCATGTTAGATATTTTATTGAAAAAAATCCTGACTGGATGCAAGGAGATGAACTTTGCTGTATAATGCCTTTAAGAAAAGATAATTTTAATAGAATGGCTATGCGGGTTATGGGGAATGTTTAGTATCTTAATCTTAGTGTAGGATATAATTTGTTCAATGTTTGAATTTAATTTAATAAAAGATGGTTTAAAAGCTATTTTGGTGAGAGATTTAGTTAATTTCAAATAATTTCAGCTTCTTTAGCTAGTTTTTCAGCTTCTTCACGATTTCTTTCAACAAAAAGGCTTAA
>CEPZ01007381.1_pt1 | contig 14284 bp, 13 predicted proteins | sample 530461 | NCBI WGS metagenome assembly CEPZ01 (sample SAMEA2620106, study PRJEB7988) | marine metagenome | isolation source: saline water (ENVO:00002010), including | reverse complement strand
CAGGAAGGTTAACCGTCAAAAATTGTAATACTTGGGGTGATCATGGATTTTCTGAATGAGTTAGGAATCAAAGATATCAATTTTGGCGCTTGCAGCGGCCCGGACGGATGGTCCACAACTACCGATGCTGGCGTCAATCAGTCAATCAATCCCACCACAGGTGAAATCATCGCCTCTGTCAATCAGTGCTCCGAAGAAGATTATGCGAGGGTTGTCCTTCAATCTCAGCACGCTTTCGAGGAGTGGCGCATGGTGCCGGCGCCCAAACGCGGTGAACTGGTCCGTCTCATGGCTAATGAGCTTCGTGAAAAGAAAGACGCTCTCGGAAGTCTTGTGGCGCTCGAGATGGGCAAGATCAAGCAGGAGGGCGATGGCGAGGTACAGGAAATGATCGATATAGCCGATTTTGCTGTCGGTCTGTCGCGTCAACTTTACGGTCTATCTATGCATTCGGAACGACCGCTCCACAGGATGTATGAACAGTGGCATCCGCTGGGGCCCATCGGCGTCATCAGCGCGTTCAATTTTCCCGTAGCCGTCTGGTCGTGGAACGCCTTTATCGCTGCCGTCTGCGGCGATACTGTCATATGGAAGCCATCCTCAGATGTCCCGCTGTGTGGCGTGGCTGTTCAAAATATCTGTAATCAAGTCATTGAGCGGGAGGGGTATCCACCCATCTTTTCACTCATTATCGGCAGCGGCAGAACCATTGGTGATACAATGGTAAAGGACAGTCGTGTACCTCTAATTTCTTTCACAGGCTCAACCCCCATGGGGAAACAGATCGGCGGCATTGTAGGAGAGCGCCTCGGCAAGACTATCCTCGAGCTGGGCGGCAATAACGCCATTATCGTTGATGAGACAGCCGATCTGAAGCTGGCAATCCCGGCGATCCTTTTCGGAGCGGTCGGAACAACCGGCCAGCGATGCACTTCCACACGCCGCGTGATCATTCAGAAAAACATCTTCGGTGAGGTTAAAAACCGTCTGGTGGCGGCTTATGAACAGGTTATTATAGGCGATCCCCTGTCTGATGAAACACTCATGGGTCCCATGGTGTCGGCCAGCGCCGTGGAAGAATTCCGGGAAGCTGTAGAGGAAATTCAGAAACAGGGGGGTGAACTTGTCTGCGGCGGCAATGTTCTTGACGGGCCGGGATTTTTTGTGGAGCCGACCATCGTAAAGGTGAAGAACGACTATCCGCTTGTCCAGGAAGAGACATTTGCTCCCATACTTTATCTCATGGAGTATGATGATATTCCCGACGCCATCGCCAAACACAACGATGTACCGCAGGGACTTTCCAGCTCCATGTTTACGACCAATCTTAAGAGTGCGGAGAGATTTCTCTCTCATGCCGGTAGTGACTGTGGAATCGCTTGCATCAATATCGGCACATCAGGGGCAGAGATTGGCGGTGCATTCGGTGGTGAAAAAGAGACAGGCGGCGGACGGGAGTCGGGATCTGACGCCTGGAAAGTCTATATGCGCCGTCAGACCAATACCATCAACTGGGGCGATGAACTTCCTTTAGCCCAGGGGATTAAGTTCGGCGACTTTAGCGAATAAACTTGAAACGGGCGGCTAAAATTGCAAACGAGGTAAATAAATGAGTACGGTATCGGCAAATGATGTTCGCCAGACTCTGGCACAATATATTCTGACAGACGGCTTCGATCCGGTAGTCGATCTTGAAAAAAGTCACGGATCATGGGTTGTAGACGGCCGCGACGGGAGAGAGTATCTCGATCTCTTCTCCATGTTCGCTTCTATGCCGGTGGGATACAATCATCCGAAGGTTATTGAAGCCAAGGAGCGGCTGGCATCTTCAGCGTTCAATAAGCCGACAAATTCAGACATCTACTGCTCGCAGATGGCCGAATGTATCGACACATTCTTCAATATTGCTGTTCCCGATGTTTTCAAACACAGCTTCTTTATCGAAGGTGGTGCCCTAGGCATCGAAAACGCCCTCAAGGCTTCGTTCGACTGGAAAGTGAAGAAAAACTTCCTCAAGAACGGCAAAGCGGCAGAAGTCGGCTCACAGGTGATTCACTTCGAGCAGTGCTTTCACGGGCGGACAGGATACACTCTGTCGCTCACAAATACCGCTGATCCACGCAAGACTGCCTATTTCCCCATCTTTGACTGGCCGCGGATCGTCAATCCACGGGTCACCTTTCCGCTGAACGATGAAAACCTTGAGAGAGTAGCGACTCTCGAGAAACAGGCCGTGCAGCAGATAAAGAACTCTATTCATGAACGCGGTGATGATATCGCTGCTATGATCATTGAACCGATCCAGGGCGAGGGGGGAGATAACCATTTCCGCGCTGAATTCCTGGCACAGCTTCGCACCATCTGTGATGAGAACGAAATCATGCTCATCTTTGACGAAGTGCAGTCCGGCATGGGTCTTACAGGAAAAATGTGGGCATGGCAGAATTCAGGCGTTGCCCCTGATATGATGTGCTTCGGCAAGAAGACGCAAGTGTGCGGCTTTGTCAGCAGTGACAGGATTGACGAGATACCCGATAACGTATTCAACGAGTCCAGCAGGATAAACTCGACGTGGGGCGGTAATCTTACCGACATGGTGCGGCTTACTATCTATCTCGAGATTATGCGTGAGGAAAATCTTGTTGAGCAAGCCGCTAACAACGGTATATATCTACTTAACGCTATCGAAGCTTTGCAAGCCGACTATGCCGATATTGTATCAAACGCCAGAGGAGTGGGACTCATGTGTGCTTTTGATCTTCCCGATGGGGATACAAGAGATAAAGTTGTAAATCTCATTCTCCAGAACGGGGCGATCATACTGGGAAGTGGGACACATACCGTCCGCTTTCGTCCGCCGCTTAACATATCACAGGAAGAAATCGATACCGGCATTTCAATTATCAGGAAGTCCCTCGACGCCCTGCGCAACTGAGGTCCGATCTCCATCGCTACACTCTACATCGTCGCTACTCCCATCGGTAATCTTGGCGATATCACTCTGAGGGCAATTGACACTCTAAAAAGTGTCGATCTCATTCTCGCTGAAGATACGCGCCACAGTCGAAAGCTGTTGACCCACTATGATATAAAGAAGCCGCTGCTAAGCTACCATGAACATAATGAGGAGCAGCGTACGCCCAAAATAATCGAGAAGCTACAAAGTGGGTTGAATATTGCGCTGATCAGCGATGCAGGGACTCCGGGTATCAGCGATCCCGCTTACCGGCTCGTCCGTGCCTGTGCTCAGGCGGGACTGGACGTGACATCCATCCCGGGACCATCATCTGTCGTTGCCGCTGTTGTTCAGTCTGGACTTCCCACAGATAGATTTGTCTTTGAGGGATTCTTACCGAGAAAGAAGGGGCGCAAATCACGTCTCAAGATGTTATCGCAAGAGGAGAGAACCATCGTTATATTTGAATCACCTGAACGGACGTTGAAGACGTTAAAGGACTGTTTCCAGTTAATGGGGAACCGGCCTCTGTCCGTCTGCCGTGAATTGACGAAATTGCACGAAGAAGTATACCGGGGCGATACGCATGGAGCGGTTGACTATTTTAGCAGGAGGAAGCCCAAAGGAGAGATTGTGATCGTTATCGGCAAAGATGATCCGAATGTCTATTTCGATTGACTGTGTCAGCGATGAGCGGAATTTTTATCACATTTGAAGGAATTGACGGCTGTGGCAAGTCGACCCAGGCCGATCTGCTTGAGAATCATCTTAAGAGTATCAGACAAGATGTGATCTCTGTGAGGGAACCCGGTGGAACTGATATATCCGAAAGGATAAGGGAGGTACTGTTAAGTACAGACAACCGTATGATGAGTAAACGTACTGAAGCGCTTCTTCTGGCAGCCAGCAGGGCACAGCTGACGCTGGAGACCATTGTCCCCGCTCTTGAATCAGGAAAGGTAGTCCTATGTGATCGCTATCTCGATTCTACGCTTGCCTATCAGGGTTACGGTCGTCAGCTTCCCGTCGAATGGCTACAACAGATCAACAGCACGGCAATCACACCGGACATTACCTTTTATGTCGATATCCCGGTTGACGAGGCTATGGCACGCATGAAAGGCAAAACACTCGACAGAATGGAGGAGGAAGGAACTACGTTTCTCAAACGTGTAAAAGACGGTTATCTGACCCTTGCGCAAAAGTATTCGGCAAGATATATTGTTCTTGATGGCACAGCTGATGTCAATTCACTTCACAACACTATCAGAAAGGAAATAGAAAAAAAGGATGACAAAGATTAGACAACACGTAAGGCTGAGATCAGTCCTGATTATCACAATTATGATAGTGGGGGTATCTTCGTTACTTATCGGCAGGAGTGATCTTTACCGTGACATCTCGGATAACTGGAAGTTCGTCTTTGAGGTTTACAAGCGTATCATGACCCATTACGCCGAACAGATTGATCCCAAAAAGTTGGCGGAGGCAGGCGTGAAGGGGATGATGGCAGAATTGGATCCCTACACGGTTTATCTTGAAGAGACCGATAATCACAATCTTGACCTTCTGACCAAAGGTAATTACGGCGGTGTCGGAATTCAATTGGGTGAACGGGATGATTCTCTGACGGTCATTTCTCCCATGGACGATTCGCCAGCAAAACGAAGTGGGATTTTGCCGGGTGACAAGATAATTGCCGTTGACGGTGAGTCAACATACGATATGAATCTGGATGACGCCGCCAGCCGGATTCGCGGCAAACGAGGCACGAAAGTTATTTTGACGATACTGCGCTATGGCGAGAGCGAGAATCTCGACTTTGAACTGACCAGAGCTGTCATCACCGTTGAAGATGTATCATTTGCCGGCATCGTGCAGGATGACGTGGGCTATATTCGTCTTTCCCGCTTTTCCAAGAACTCCCCCCAAGAAGTAAGGAAAGCACTGAAGAATCTCAAAGAGCAAGACGCAAACAAGATCGTTCTCGATTTGAGGGGGAATTCAGGTGGTCTTCTGGACGCAGCCATTCGAATCCTGGAGATGGTGACCGACAAAGGAGATCCTCTTCTTTCTACCAGCGGGCGTAATCAGGAGGCTGAAAGGGAATTTGTCTCTCAGATTGATCCTGTTATCGACTCTTCCATCGCTTTGGCTATTCTCATCGACGGTGGCAGCGCCTCAGCAAGTGAAATTATTGCCGGCACCGTTCAGGACCTCGACCGGGGTATAATTATTGGAACCCAATCGTTTGGCAAAGGACTGGTTCAATCTATTTACTCCATCGATGATGACCGGTCGCTGAAGCTGACAACGGCAAAATATTACATCCCGTCTGGCAGACTGATCCAGAAGCCGGGTTATGTAGATAAAGAGATAGTAATCGGCTGGACGGAGGAGGATTCCGTTTTTTCCACCATGAACGGCAGGAGAGTGACGGCCAAAGGGGGAATAACACCCGATATCTCGGTAGAACAGATGAAGATTCCGCCACTGACGCGCGAATGCTGGCGACGAGGTTTCTTCTTTCAGTTCAGTACAGTCTATCTTGCAGATCACGATCCGGTCATGCCTGTTTCTGTGGATGATGCCATGCTGGAAGAATTCAGACAATTCGTTGATACCAAAAAGGTGAAACTCAGTTTGAAGGGGGAAAAACAATTCACCACCTTGGAAGAGGAGTTGGACAGTATTGCAGTTGAAGACCTCCGCATTAAACAATCACTCACTGTGCTGCACAACTATTTTGATAGATCAAAAGACAATCTTTTTGAGAATGAGAAAGAATATCTAGCACTCGGACTTGAAAGAGAAATGTCGTCTATCATTGGTGGCATATCGGCAAGGATTGAATCATCATTTGATGATGATCCGGTTATTCTGAAGACAATTGAAGTTCTGAGCGACAAGATTGCGTACGATAACACATTGAACATTGCTGAATTCTAGTACTACCAGAAGCTACCATTGTATTGATTTTCCCACGATCACAGTCTAAATTCGCCACGCTTTCGGGGCGATTAGCTCAGTTGGTTAGAGTGCTTGCTTGACATGCAAGAGGTCACTGGTTCAAGTCCAGTATCGCCCACAATAAGTTTGATGTTGACAGATGAAAGACATTTATGAAAGAGATTACGGTTACCGTACCTGGATACGATCCGAACACTTATCCTGCCAATACCCCTGCATCTGAAATCCTCCAAGATATAGCTCCAAAATCAACCGGCAACGCCGTCGCTGCCAGGATGAACGGTCAGTTGTGGGATTGGCATCGAGGGGTAAGTGAAGATGGGGAGTTGGAGGCTGTCGCAGCCGATTCGGATGAAGGTCATTCAATCCTCCTGCACAGCACGGCGCACCTGATGGCACAGGCTGTCAAGCAACTCTATCCAGAAGCCAAGGTAACCATTGGTCCTACTATAGAAAATCGATTCTACTACGATTTCGACATGGAAATACCATTCACTGATGAAGATCTCTCCAAGATTGAGGAGCGGATGAGAGAACTCGCCGCTGAAGGTTTGGCTATAGACCGTCAGGAGCTTCCGAGGAAAGAGGCACTATCACTTTTTAAGAAAATGGGCGAGAGCTACAAAGTAGAGATTGTAGATGGAATTGCTGACGACGAATCCTTATCTGCCTATACCCAGGGAGACTTTACGGATTTGTGCCGAGGACCACACGTTCCGTCAACTGACTTCATCAAGCACTTTAAACTCCTTAATACGGCAGGAGCCTATTGGCGCGGTGATGAAAGTAACAAAATGCTGCAGAGAATTTATGGGACCGCTTTCGCTACAAAAAAACGGCTGAAGCAGTACCTTCACTTTCTCGAGGAAGCCAAGAAACGTGATCACCGCAAACTTGGCAAAGAACTTGAATTATTTTCCTTCGATGATGAAGTAGGGCCCGGTCTTCCCTTATGGCTTCCTAACGGAGCTATCATTATCGATGAACTGGAAAATCTGGCCAGGGAGACCGAAAAAAAGGCGGGTTACCAGCGCGTACGGACACCACATATAACTAAGGGAACATTATATGAAAAATCCGGGCATCTGAAACATTACAGAGACAGTATGTATCCCGCCATGGATGTGGACGGGGTTAACTATTATATCAAACCGATGAATTGTCCTCATCACCACAAAATCTATGCTTCTTCGCCCAGAAGTTATCGCGATTTACCCGTTCGGTTAGCCGAATATGGTACCTGTTACCGGTACGAAAAATCCGGTCAGCTCTTTGGACTGATGCGAGTACGAAGTATGCAGATGAATGATGCACACATCTACTGTACAGAAGATCAGTTAAAGGAAGAATTTCTGGCCGTTAGTAATATCTACATGGAATATTTCTCTATCTTTGGAATTGAAAAATACGAGATGGATTTATGCGTTCATTCAGCTGATGGATTAGGAAATAAATATGTCAATGAACCGGAACTTTGGATTAAGACTGAACAGGCTGTACGTGAAGCATTGGATGAAGGGAATATCAATTATGTTGAAATTCCCGGTGAAGCAGCTTTCTACGGACCCAAAATTGATGTCCAGGTTTGGAGCGCTATCGGGAAAAAATTTACCCTTGCAACCAATCAGGTTGATTTCGCTATTCCCTCAAGATTTGATTTAACCTATACAAACGAGAAAAACGAAGAAGAAACGCCACTGTGTATCCACAGGGCCCCGCTCGGTACTCATGAACGTTTTATTGGATTTTTAATCGAACATTTCGGCGGTGATTTTCCTCTATGGCTGGCACCGACACAGATCATCATTCTACCTGTATCTGATAAATTTATCGATTATGCGGAGCAGTTAAGTAAGCAGCTGACTGCTGAAGGTTTTCGAGTTGAGGTTGACAGTCGCTCTGACAAGATCGGTGCCAAAATCCGGAATGCCGAAATGAGAAAGATTAGCGTTATGTTTATTGTTGGAGGAAGGGAGTCTGAGAAAGGCACCGTTTCTGTCCGGAGAAGGTTTACAGGTGATCTGGGCGAAAAGTCGGTGGACGAAATAGTGGACGACCTGAAACGTGAAATCAAAAACAAAAGGAGGCAAGAGATATCGCAAAAGTAGAAAAAATCAGAGTAAATGGACGTATCCGTGCAAAAGAGCTTCTCCTTATCGCTGAAGACGGGGAGCAGTTGGGCGTTGTCGATCTTGACTCGGCGCTCGATCGGGCACAACAATCTGGTCTCGATCTGGTTGAAGTTGCACCTAAAGCTGATCCGCCTGTCTGCCGTATCATGGACTATGGCAAACTGAAATATGATACCAAGAAAAAACAGCATGAAGGCAAGAAAAAACAGCATGTAATTAAAATAAAAGAGGTTAGATTTCGCCCCCAAATAAGCGATCATGATTTCGAAACTAAGGTTAGACATGCAAGAAAGTTCATTAGCGACGGGAACAAAGTAAAAGTAACCATCATGTTCCGAGGCAGGGAAATGTCAAGACAGGATTTAGGCGAGAATGTTGTATCGCGCGTCATTGAAACGCTTGCGGACTGTGCTGAAGTGGAAAAGAGGGGAGCTTTGGAAGGTCGTCGTTTTTCGGTGATGCTGACGCCAAAATAGAGGAGTTTAAATATGCCAAAGATGAAGACACGGCGTGGTGCAGCGAAACGGTTCTCTGTGACGGCAAGCGGTAAAGTACGCAAGAATAAAGCTAATAAAGCTCATCTTCTCACGAGAAAGAGCCAGGATCGCAAACGCAATCTGCGACACGGCGACAATGTTAGTAGTGCCGATAAAAAACGCGTCAAAAAGATGCTTGGAATTTAGGAGTCAGAAATGGCAAGAGTCACTAGTTCAGTTGCACGACGCAAGAGGCATAAGAAGGTACTCAAACAGGCCAAAGGTTACTACGGGGCCCGCAGCCGCCTCTTCCGAACAGCTAAAGAAGCTGTTGACCGGGCGATGCTCTACAGTTACAGGGACCGCCGACAGAGAAAACGGATGATGAGAAGATTATGGATTACCAGGATCAATGCCGCGGCCCGTCTCAACGGTACCACATATTCTGCCCTGATAGCTGCTTGCAAAGCTAAAGATGTCATGATCAACCGGAAGATGCTTTCGGATATTGCTGTCAGTGAGCCCGCTGCATTTTCGCAAATCGTCACTACGGTAATGGGGAAAGCTTGAGGTAAAAAGACTTTTATCCCACGGTTATAATTCGTACTCTATCCCGCACTTTTGTAGCACATGAAATCCGCTGTATTATCCGGCGGATTCTCTTTTACGATTAGAGGAATAAAGCTAATTTCTATTTCACCCTAAACCCTTATTAAATGTTCTTGTCTGATGAAATAGCCGCACTTCGAGCCGAATTCCAGCAGGCCATCGACTCTGCCGATACGAACAGGCCTGAGACGATAGAGAATCTGCGTATAAAATATCTGGGTCGAAAGGGAGCGGTGGCAGCACTGTTTGCACAACTCGGCCAGGCTGATGCCAAAGACAGACCCAAGCTGGGGCAGCTTCTCAACCAGTTGAAGCAAGACCTCATCGAATCGCTGGAATCGTTACAAAGTGGGGTGCAGACAGGTATCGGGGTGGAGACTGGCGTGGGAGATCAGTCTCTGCCGGGAGACTATTTTCCCCTCGGTTCACTTCATCCCATTGAGCAGACTCTCCATGAAGTGAAAAGAATCTTCGCCTCCATCGGTTTTGCCGTGGCATACGGTCCTGAAGTAGATGACGACTACCACAACTTCGAAGCATTGAATATTCCCAAGCACCACCCCGCCCGCGATATGCAGGACACCTTCTATGTGTCCCCTGATGTAGTTCTCAGAACTCATACATCTAATACTCAGATTCATGTGATGGAGAATCAGGATCCGCCTGTGCGGGTTATCTGTCCTGGGCGCGTTTACCGCCATGAAGCCATTAGCGTTCGTAGCTACTGCATGTTTCACCAGGTGGAAGGATTATATGTCAACCGGAACGTCTCTTTCGCCGAGATGAAGGGTACACTGGAATACTTTAACCACCAGTTTTTCGGCTCTGATGTAAAATCAAGATTTCGCCCAAGTTTCTTTCCCTTTACAGAGCCGAGTGCAGAAGTGGATATCTCATGTATAGTCTGCGGCGGAAAAGGGTGTTCTCTATGTAAAAAGACGGGATGGCTGGAGATACTGGGCTGCGGCATGGTAGATCCTAAAGTGTATGAATTCGTAGGATACGATACTGAAGAGTGTCGCGGTTATGCATTCGGTATGGGCATTGAACGACTGGCCATGTTAAAGTACCAGATTGATGATATCAGGCTTTTCTTCAACGGCGACGTCCGTTTCCTGAGGCAGTTCGTATGATTATCGTTATTGACTGGCTGAAAGACTACGTCGACATCGACCTCTCTCCTGAAGAACTGGCTGATCTGCTGACCAATTCAGGTCTTGAATCAGACGTTATTTTGGATGGAAGAGCTCTCGATATTGAATTGACACCAAACAGACCCGACTGTATGTCTCATCTCGGGGTTGCAAGGGATATTGCCGTCCTTACGGGAAGAACGTTGAGCCCGCCGCAGTTCACGCTGAAAGAGAATGATCAGAAGGCCCATGATGATGTTGCTATCGAAATCATCGACAAGAAAGAATGTCCCCGCTATGCCTGCCGCGTGGTGAAGAACGTCAAGGTCAGCACTTCGCCCCAGTGGATTGTGGAGAGGCTTGAAATGGGAGGAATTAGAAGTATCAATAATATTGTTGATGTTTCTAACTATGTCCTTCTTGAACTTGGACACCCCCTGCACACATTCGACCTGCTGCAGATCGCTGGAGCAAAGATAATCGTCAGGCTTGCCAAAAAAGGGGAAACAATTACTACCCTTGACGGTGAGGAGCAGAAACTTACAGCGGACCATCTTCTGATTTGTGATGGGGAAAAACCTGTTGCACTGGCCGGAGTGATGGGAGGGGAGAATTCCGAAGTGTCAGATGCGACAACGGATGTTCTCATCGAAAGCGCCTTTTTTGATCCTGTGACGGTGCGCAAAGGTTCGAAAGCGCTCGGTTTGAGTACTGAGGCATCCAAACGATTTGAGCGCGGCACAGATTACGAAGGACTCATCACAGCTCTGAACAGGACGGCCTCCATGCTGGCAGAGATTGCGGGTGGTGAAATCAGTAGCGGAATTGTGGATGCTTATCCCGAACAGATTGAAATTTCTCCAATTCGCTTCCGCACAAACGTCGCCTCGGCAACAGCCGGCATCAATTTTGAAGCTTTATTTATTGAACAAACATTTGAAGGGTTAGGTATATCGTACACCCCAACAGATGACGGTTACAACTGTACCCCACCCACATTTCGCCCTGATCTTGAAAGAGAAATCGATCTAACAGAAGAGCTTGTCCGGGTTTACGGCTTCAGCCGTATTGATTCAGATTTATCGTACGCGGGATATCTGTCTGATGTAACGTGGGATCCCGGAGATTATCTGGATGAATTGAGGCAATTCTTCGTCGGATTGGGATTCAATGAAGTTTCTACCAACAGTCTCATTCACAAGCGTGAGGCCGGACATTTTACAGCAAGTGGTGCAGTGGAACTCCAGAATCCTATCAGCCGTGATATGGCGGTCCTCAGGACATCACTTTTTCCCGGACTGCTGAAAGCTGTCAGCCACAATCTGAAACGCGGAGAAAATGATCTTTCTCTCTTTGAGCATGGAATGATATTCGCGGCAAGTTCAGAATCCAAGACAGGATGTGAAGAGACTGAACAGTTAGCCGGAATTATTTGTGGCAATCAAATCCCCCGACAGTGGAAAAGGGGGGAGGAGTCTGCCGATTTTTACACTGTAAAGGGAATTGCAGATGCGGTGGCGAGATTCCTCAGTATTAAGGACTATAGTGTAAGCGCTAGCAACAGCCGTCAATTATTTAACCCCGGTCAAGTTCTCATCAATGGAGCAGGTGAGTATCTAGTGGAGTTTGGCCTTTTTTCAGCAGATGCTTTGGCCTATTACGACATCGAGGTGCCACTGTTCGGTTTTCGCCTTTCACTCGAAAGGATAAGAGAGAAGATGTCAAAGAATATTATACATCAGCCTCCTCCAAAACACCCTGGGATCTTGCGAGATCTTTCATTCCTCCTGCAGCACAAACATCCTGTAGGAGAGATAGAAAAGGTGATCAGAGAAAACGGCACTGACCTCCTGACGCGGCTGTCTCTTTATGATCTCTATGAAGGTGACCAGATCGAAAAAGATCAGAAGAGTGTCACCTTCAGCCTGTTCTTCAGGGATGACAAAAGAACATTAAAAGACGAGGAAGTTGACGATATTGTAGCTGGAATAATTTCCGAGACTTCAAAACGATTCAGTGCTAAATTACGTTAAGTTATGGAACTGTCTCTCCCAAATTTCCAATCATTAGAAAAACGGATAAAGCAGCTCTCCGAAGAGTTGAGTATCATCCGTTCAAGAACCCCGTCCGGCGGTGAAAGTGTGGTGATCCCCGATGAAACTAGGGAAAAGATCATCAGCAAAATTGAGAATCTGCTTGAAATTCTTGATGAGTTTTAACTTGCCATCCGTTTTGAAATAGTGAGGTTGCTATGAGTGATCCCCAGGAAAATCTGGTCCGAGTTTCCATCTTCGGTCAGGAATACACGGTAAAAGCACATGCCGATTCAAATTATATTGCAGATGTCGCCCAATACGTCGATAAGAAAATGCGGGAAGTGGAGGATACCCTTCCTTCAGCTCAGTCCAGTACTAGAATTGCCATCCTCGCTGCCATGAGCATTACAGACGACCTCTTCTCTTCAAAGCGGGAGAAAAAGAATGTGATCGATCAGGTTGAAGATAAGGCGGCGGCCCTCGTTGAAATCCTGGATGAATCTCTAGTATCAGGTTGATAGCACTCTAGCGTGCTATAGTAATTGCCTGATTGAATTCACTAAAATCGCCTCCGTTTTAACATTTAAGGAGAAATATTATGTTAGATCGAATAGAAACCCAGGTTCTCTCCGGCAAGGAGGTGGCAAAAGATGTCTATGCTAATCTGCAGACTAAAGTAGAAGAGGTAAAATCTAACGGCACGGTTCCGGGTCTGGCGGCGATTCTCGTGGGAGAGGATCCTGCTTCTCAAGTTTATGTGAGGAGTAAGACGAGAAGATTCAATAAACTGGGACTGCACTCCGAGACCATCCGTTTCCCTGCTGATATAGAGGAGGCTGATTTGCTGGCTGAAATCAGACGGTTGAACAGTGATCCACTATTTCATGGCATTCTCGTTCAGTTGCCGTTGCCCAGAGAGCTCGATTCAGATAAAATCCTGTACGAAGTTTCACCCGAAAAGGATGTGGACGGTTTCCATCCGGTCAATCTTGGACGACTTGCTGCAGGATCACCGCGATTCATTCCTTGCACGCCAAAGGGTATTCTGAGGATACTCCAGTATAACGAAGTAGCCACTGAAGGAAGACACGTTGTAGTAGTAGGGAGGAGCACCATCGTCGGAAGACCCATGTCTCTCTTGCTCAGTCTCAAGACTCCCACAGGAAATGCGACAACGACCATTTGCCATTCAAGGACTCCGGACATTGGATCGTTCACACGGCAGGCTGATATTGTAATCGCCGCCGTCGGCGTTGCACAAATGATCACCGGTGACATGATCCAGCCTGGTGCTGCAATCATTGATGTGGGAATCAACAGGGTGGCAGATGATTCCGAGAAGGGTTACCGACTGGTGGGAGACGTTGATTTTGACTCCGTTCAGGGAATCGCCGGTGCGGTGACGCCTGTTCCTGGAGGTGTAGGACCTATGACAATCGCTATGCTGGTCGAGAATACAGTGGAAGCTGCACTGGGATTTTCGATTGATGATTGAAGATTGATGATTTAGTTGGTCAGATTCTTGTCATTCACTCCGTAAATTAACATAGGCGCCCGTAGCTCAGCTGGATAGAGCGTCGGCCTCCGGAGCCGAAGGCCACAGGTTCGAATCCTGTCGGGCGTACCAGTCTATGCCTCGCTACGTCTGGCAAGCCAAACCGCAGTGAATCCTCAGACTAAGCTTCAATTGGCGCGATTACTCAATGATAGTTAAACTATAAAGTCACACAATGTGTTTTCTTGAAGCATAAATGAGTACTGAGCGGATGACTCAGAAGTATCAAACTGTCCTTGCCTGCCTTTTAGGCTTATGTGTTTTTCTAACAGCTAATGGCAGATCAGGGCGAGATTTCTCATCCACCCTGCCAATTGTTGTCATCGATACGGATGGCAAAGAGATCATCGATGAGGATAAAATTACCGGACATATGGGGGTGATCTACAAAGGCAGAGGCAAGAGGAACCTTATCAC
>CEPZ01008752.1_pt1 | contig 14299 bp, 12 predicted proteins | sample 530461 | NCBI WGS metagenome assembly CEPZ01 (sample SAMEA2620106, study PRJEB7988) | marine metagenome | isolation source: saline water (ENVO:00002010), including | reverse complement strand
CCTCCAGAAGTTTCAACATTAAGAACTATTGGGAATAATGTTCCTCCTCCTCTAATTTCTTCGAAGGTATCTTGATTTAGTAGAGTTTCATGGCCATCATTTATTACAGAAATTGAATCAATACTAATTTCATTTTCCGTTAGGAATAGATTATAAACAAAATCTTCTGTGTTAATATTTCTTTCATTTTCTTCTAACCATGGTTGATCCTTACATTTTATGTAGAAAGTATTTTCATTTTCTAAATCTGTTAATTCTGTTGTACAAGGCCATCCTTGAGATTCTCTTTCTATTAAACCTGTTTTACATGCAAATGAATTTGTCATTTCATTGAAACTTTTTTCTGCTGTTAAATCATATTTACATTCTGCTGGTTCATTAGTCCACATAGTGAAATTTGTTTTTGAAATTCCATGTTTTAGAATTGCATTATTTGCAGGAGAAGTTGCTGTTAAAGATTGTAAAGGAGGAGTTACATCTTCTCCAGAATTTACACAGAAATTAACAGCGTAATCATTTAGGTTAAAGTTTCCGAAATAATCTTTACATTTTATGTAAATATTTATATCTCCTGTGAAACCTTCTATTAAATCACCAGTAATATTATTTGCTTCTAACAAACTCAAACTTAAACCTCCAACAACATAAGTATGTTCTAATGAATATTGTGTTCCTTCTCCATGATAATTTTTCATACTTTCATAACTTCCTGTTCTTTCAAAATCCCATTTACATTGTGAATATTCATCTGTTGTTAATGTAAATAAAACTGGATTAAATTCTTGTATACACTCTCCGTTATTTTTTCTTATGTTTACTTTTTTTGATTGTTGATTTTGGAATTCATGTCCTTCTGTTTGAATTGTTCCCGGAGAAATTTGTGGTGGTGTTGATTCTCGTTGTAGGCTTTGACATACAGGATTGTCTGTGTTTCCGTTTAGTAATGTACAAGCTTGTCCTAAACTATCACATCTATATTTTGTACATGGTTTTGAAGGATCTTCATTACATTTTTCACAATTTGATCCTCCTGTTGGAGCTTGCCAAGGCATACATGTAAATTTAACTTCGACTATCTTGATTTTTCCCCAACCACTTATTATTATAATTGCTATTACAACAATTGCTACCCAAAATGCTCCAACCATATTAAAACCAAAGTTAGAGAAACCAAGACTACTAAGTCCCCCCTTACTAGCAAGTGCTGATCCTACTGCTGCTCCTGCAACCCCTCCTGCCATAGTCATGACTGTTGCAGCTGTTCCTTGAATTCCTAATGATTTTGCAAGATAACCTGCTGCAAGTGACCCTATAATTCCTCCAATAATTCCTGCTGCAAAAGGTTGAAGGCCTGCTGTAAGACCACTACCAGAAGCAGCAGTTTTACTAACATAAAAAAGATCTAAAATGTTCTTAAACTTTGGAAGACCTCTATTCATCATTAACATAGTTAAACCAATTCCTGAAGAACCTATACCTGCAATTAATTGATCAGCTTCTACTGGAATAAACTCTGGATTTACATTTGCTCCTATTGCTTCTGCAAAACTTCTTTGTTCATTTAAATCTACAAATTGTCCATCAACAGGATTGGCATATTCAACATACTCATTCCAATTAGTGGTAGGGGCTCCATCAACTTCTATATTATCTGTTCCCTCTCCAACATAATTAATATAACTTCCACAATCTCCTAAAGAAATACATAAATTATTAAGTTGTTCAGAAAATACTTTTTTTTCGCAATTACAATTTTTTATACATTTCCATCCTCCGAATAATTGTTTTTCATAAATTACTTTACATGTATTATCTGCTAAAGAACATAATCTTTGATTTGTATCTTGTGGGCCTTCTAAATCAAAACCTCTTGGATATTTTGGAGTACATAAACTATATTGAAATCCTTCATCAACATTAACATTTGTTGTTTGACATTGAGCATTTTCATTACAATCTCCTCCTCCAGAATTATAATCTAAACATCTTATTGCTTCATTAATAACACAGGAAGCTATAGTAAAACTTTGACCTTCTTCATTAATAGTATTCTCTGCACAGACTTGGCCACGAGCATTTCCACAAACATTTTTTTCAATTTCTCCAAAATTACAAGAAGCTAACCAATGTTCACTTCCAACAACATCTTTTCCATCACCAATATAAGAATCATACTCACACCACTTTTCTCCATTAATTCTAACATTGCCTTTATGATCAATACATTTCAAACTTTTACAAGAATAATCTCCATAACTAACTTCTCCTAAAGATGCATCACCACATCTACTACTTAAAAATAAATTACAATTTCCACAACCTTTAACAGAGTTAGGATCATCTAAATTTAAAGAACATTCTGCATCTGAAGCAGTATTCCAATAATTTTGATCATTTAATTTATTTGAATCATAAACATTTCCTGCATTTCCACAACTATCTACAAAATGAACTTTGTCTCCAACACAAATTGTTTCTGAAGTCATTGTACAATTTGTTGCTAAGTTTTCATTAGAACAAAGAAGATCTTTATGGAAATTTCCACTCATTGAATCACACTCTCCAATTGTTGTAAATCTACAATTTCCTTGTCCTAATGTGCAAGCACCTGTTTGTAAATTTCCAAGAATTTGTGGAAAATCAAATTCAGTTAATCCAATTCTAAAGTCTGTTTCTAATCCAGCAGAAGCTGAAAATAATTCACATTGTCTTGCAGTTGTTAATTGTATTTCAGTACCTAGAACACATGCACCTTTACTACATTCATTAATAGAAGTAATCTCTTGTGAATTCCAAACACCTAAATTTGTTTCACATGCTTGTTTTGGAGAATTAGCACTACAACTAACACCTTCACCGAAAACACATGTTCCTGTTTCACACACAACACTTTCTGAACATCTAGAAGGAAGAGCATCTGAACAACTTTGAGGAAGAGAAGAATCTAAACCAGGAATAATGTCTTGACAAATTGCTCCATCATTTGTAGTTACACAACAATTGAAGTTTGAATCCTGTGCAGAAACAGTTCCAATTTGTTTTATTGTAAAAAATCCAATTAAGAAATTTGATAAATCAGAAAATAAATTTAATATATCATTAGAATTTTCAATTGCATTATTTACATGAGAATCTAATTGATTAATTGTATAACTATGAGCTGTTAGAGTATTCACTAATAAAAATATCTGAATTACTACGATCAATACACTAAATTTCATCTCTTTATTTTTCATTTTATATTCCCGGTGGTATCACACATCCTTTCACTACAAATCTGAATTTTTCTTTGCTATCATCATGTTCTACTGTGTAAATATTGTCAGAATCTCCTGTTCTGAACTTTTCTATATTAAACATAGGATAAATCAAAGATATTCCAGTGTGTTCTGCATAACAGAATCTAGCTTCTTGATTAACTAATTCTTGAACAATAAATGAAAGTTCATATAATCTACTTACAACTTCAACTTTGAAATCTTCTTCTGTGGCTGTTTCTTCAGATCTTGTTAAAGTACTTTCTGACTCTGTTTGAATAATAACTCTTTTAGGAAGAATCTTTACATAAAAATCATCATAAATAATATTAGTATCATAACCTAATTTATTGAAATTAGAAGTCATATCATCAAAACAACCTTGAACATCATCAAAAATATAATCTTTAATTTCATATCTCAAATCCTCCATAAATGTTGGTTTTTGATTAATACATGGAAGATAACTATTTTGATTGTAACATAAATAAGAAACATTCACAAAAATTCCTTCTTCTTCAAATTCAAAATGTTTATACAATACATTATTTGGATAACCTCCTCTTAAAGCAATTATATCTATAGCTTCTCTAATTTTGTCATTTAAACAATATTCAAGAAATGATTCTGGATTTTTTTCTATTTTACTTATAGTTTCTTTAATTCTTTCTTCTTTAAAAACAAAAAACAAAAAAATTGCGCTAATTAAAATTACTCCTATGATAATAAAAATAGTTACTTGCCCTTTTTTATTCATTTTTTCTTTTTTAGTTGTTTAATTGCTTCTTCTATTATGTGAGATTTGTTTCTATAACTTTCTTTTTTTAGCTTTTCATCTATAATTTTCAGTGTTTTTTCATCTACTGTTGCAGAAATTCTTTTTTTCATAGTAATATTTAGTATTACTTTTAATTATAAAATATACTTAGTAATATTAGAAAAAACTTATATATAAATGTTTTTGAAATTATAAGAAAATTTTAGTCTTCATTTTCAACTCTTGGAGCTAAAATAAAACTAAGTTCCATATCTTGATTTTTAAAGTCAATTTTCAATGGGTGATCTTCTGCAAAATGCAAGACTGATTTTTCAGAAAGTTTTGCGCCTTTCATAAATTTTTGAAGATATTCCAAACTGTATTTTGCTTTGCAGTTTTCTGCCTGTATTTTTGCTTCATCTCCTGAAAATTCAGACATTGCTGAATTCAATGATTTTGCTTCAATTACAAATTTCCCATCTTTAATTATAAAAGAGCAAGATTCAGAAACAATTACGCAATCTTCAATAGAAGAAATTAAATCATTAGAGCTTAATTCAACTAAAGAGCTAAATTCCATATTTGATATTTTATCTTTAAAATCTATATCCTCACTTTCAATATCAATAAGATTTAATGTAAAATTTCTTTTTATTCTGTCATGAATTTGAATTTTAAGCAAATTTTCTTTTTTTTCTAAAATCAATGAACTTCCTGCACCACATCTTTTTAATATTTGCTTTAGATTTTCCAGATTAATTCCTAAAACTTCATTACCAACTTCATATTGTGAAAATGCACTTTTTGAAATTTTAAAGCCAACCATTGCAACATTTGCAGGATCCATGGCACTTATACTCATTTCCTGATCATTAATTTTTATTCTTACTTCTGTAACTAAGTCTGAAATGATTTCTATGACTTTTGCTAATAACGCAGGATTTTCTAATTTTACAAGCATTGTAAGGGAAAAATAAATTTATTTTTAAGCATTGCTATATTTAAGTATAGAGAAGTTATATAAATATTTCACTTTATTGTTATTTATGGAAAAAAAATCCTTAAAAGAAGACAGAATTAGGAAAATAACTCACTTATATTATTCAAGACCTGATATTCAAAAGGAGATTTTTGAATTTTCAGAAAATAGGGAAATTTCACCACAATATTTTGAAGGCTTCGGAAAAAGGCCCGATTCTTTCCAATATAAAGGAGATATTTTTGAGCTTGTGAAAAAAGGGGCAACTTCATTTCATTGTTCAGAAGAACTTTGGGAGAATCCTTTGAATATCCAAACAGGAATGAATGAAAAACAATTAAATGAATTAAGAATTGGATGGGATTTGTTAATAGATATTGACTGTAAATGGTTTGATTATAGTAAATTAGCTGCCAAAGCAGTTATTGAGGTAATTAATAATCATGGGATAAAAAATATAGGATTAAAATTTTCTGGTTCTAAAGGTTGGCACATTTTGATTCCTTGGAAGGCTTTTCCAAAAGAATTGAAGGGAGTTAAAACAAAAGATTTGTTTCCCGAACTTCCAAGAAAAGTAATATCATACATAAGATTTTGTTCTGAAAAGATTTTGAAAGAATCTTTGCCAGAAGATTTTTATAAACAATTTAAAGATGTGGATATAAAAAAAGGAATCAAATGCAATGAATGTAATGAAATAACAAGAGAATATAATTTAACAGATTTTTTTTGCAATAGATGCAATATTGGAGAACAAAGAAAACTTGAAGTTGGAAATAAGGAAGAATTTAGATGCCCTCATTGTTCATCAAAATTTAATATAAAGGATCAAAAAATTGTTTATGAATGCTCAAAATGTAAGGTTACTTCTGAAGAAAATCCAGACAATTTCTCTAAATCAATTGAAATTGATTTATATGATTTAATGGGGTTGGATATTATTTTAGTTTCTCCAAGGCATTTATTTAGAATGCCTTATTCTTTGCATGAAAAGACTGCACTTGCAAGTGTTGTTCTATCTCCTGAAGAAATTTCTGATTTCCAGCCAAAAGATGCAAATCCTGTAAAAGTAAAGGTTAGAGACTTTATGCCAAATTCTAAAGAAGGAGAGGCTTCTGAACTTTTGATACAAGCTCTTGATTGGTATAAAGAGGATGATAAAAAAGATTATAAAAAAAAGAAATTTAATCTTAAACCAATCAAATTAGAAAATTTATCAGATAAAAATTTTCCACCAAGTATTCAGAAAATTCTTCAAGGTTTGAATGATGGAAGAAAAAGAGCTTTGTTTATTCTTTTAAATTTATTCCGTTCAGTTGGAATGAATAAAGATGAGTTGGAAAAAAGAATTTATGATTGGAATAAAAAAAATAAAATTCCATTAAAAGAAGGTTATGTAAAATCTCAGCTTTCATGGAGTTACAGAAATAAAGTAGTTCCTCCACCAAATTTTGATAAGGATTATTACAAAGGCATAGGAATTATTCCAACAGAAGAGGAATTGAGATATAAAAATCCCGTAAATTATGTTGTCAAGAAAAGTATTAAGGTTAATAAAAAATAAGAAGTAGATTATTATAATTAAATATGAAAACAAAAGAGTTAAAGGAATTAGTTAGAAAAGAATTTTCTGGGAAAAATGCTCAATTAAATTACATTGAGAAAGTTAATGAAGGATTATGGATTGGAGAAAAATATTTTATTAAAAAATATTTCAAAAAGAAAAGTAAACTTTTAGATGTTGGTTGTGGAACTGGAAGAACAACTATTCCTTTGTTTAAACAAGGATATGATGTAATTGGAATTGACTTTTCTAATGAAATGATTAAAAATGCAAAAAAGATTGCTAAGAAAAAATATTTGAAAATAAGATATTTTGTTGGAGATGCAACAAAATTAAAGTTTAAGGATAATTTATTTAACTATGCACTTTTTTCTAATCAAGGTTGGACACAAATTCCAGATAGTAAAGAAAAATTGAAAGTATTAAAAGAAATTAAAAGAGTTTTAAAACCTAAAGGAATTTTTATTTTTACCATACACAAAAGAGTTTGGTTTAGTAAATATTTTTTATTTTTTATTAAGCAATGGATTAGATTTTATATATTGAAAAAATTAAAATTCAATATAGAAGAAATAGATTATGGAGATAGGTTTTTTGATAGGGAAACTAATGATAATAGAAGAACATATAGAACTAAACAATACATTCATATTTCTTCAAATAATGAAGTTAAGAAATTGATTAAAAAATCAGGTTTTAAAATTGTTGAAATAAATGGAGATTTTCAAATATCTAAAAAAGATAAAAGAGGCACACCTCCTGTTTTTTATATAGTAGAAAAATAAGAAATTTTAAAAACAAGGATTAGTTTATTCTTTAATGAAAAGACATGTGTTTTTATTCAGTATTTTTATGATAATGTTTTTTGCATTTTTTGTAATTGCAGAAGAAGATGTTTGTGAAGATGATAATTGTAAAATTGACAAGGCATATTCCTGCCTTAGAGAAGAAATAGATGATAAAGAATGCGATAATTTGTCTCCAGAAGAAAAAGTTTTTTCTTTGTTAGCAGTGGGAAAATGTAAAAGTGAAGTTATTGATGATTCAAGATATAAGTCTGATATAAAATATACATCTCAGGCAATTATAGCAGGTTCAAGTAATGCAAAATCATGGCTTTTTGAACAAAATAGAACATCAACTGGAATTGACTGGTTTTTGGAAATTGAAAGTCCTAAAACAACAACATGTGATGTAAGTTATTCAAGTTCAAATGAAATTAAGATTAATGAGGACAAAACAATAGACTCTGTAACAGGAGGAAACTGTTTAAGTTTATCCTCAAATAGATACTGGCTTGAGGTTGACCCTGATTGCTATGATGAAGAACTTACAATTTCTTGTGATGAACAATTTTTAACAACACTTTTATATCAAGAAAAAAATTCTGATACAATTTATGTCTCAGAAAAAACAAGTTCATCTTCAGCAGAAGGAATAACAGAAGAAAAAGTTGAATCTTCATGTTTTGGGGAAAATGATTGTAATTATGAAGAAACATTATGGGCTTCACTTGCCTTAAATGTGCTTAAAGAAAATGTTAATCGTTATCTTCCTTATCTAATAACAATGAAAGATAAAGAAGAGTATGAAGATATTCTTCCAGAAGCTTTTTTATATTATTTGACAGGAAACGTTGATTTCAAAAATCAATTGTTGAGCAAACAGATAAACAATAAATGGTGGTTATTTGAAGATGACAGATATTATGGAACTGCTTTGGCATTATATCCTTTACAATATGAGGAACCTTCACAAAAGAAAGATACCATTAATTGGCTTTTGAATGAAGCACAAGAGGAAAATGGTTGTTGGGATTCTGGAAACATAAGAAACACTGCATTTATTTTACATTCAATTTCCCCTAAAGCGGTTTCAGTTAGCACTGGAGGAATTGATTGCGAAGGAGCAGGTTATTTTTGTTCTTCTCAAATAAATTGTGCTGGAGAAGTTCTTTCAGGTTATGATTGTTCAGGAGCATTTGTATGTTGTAGTGAAGATGTAATTTTGAAAACATGTTCAGAACAAGAAGGAGAAATCTGCAATTCGAATCAAAATTGTGTTGGTGTTGGTTCACTAACAGTTGATTCATCTGGATTAAGTGCTGGACAAGTATGTTGCGCTAGTGGAACCTGTCAAGAACCGCAAATAACTGTTTCAAATTGTGAATCGTCTGGAGGAGAATGCAAAGTTAGTGGGTGTTTAGAAAATGAAGAAAATAATTTTGAATCATGTAGTTTTAGCAGTGATGTTTGTTGCGTTCAAAAAACAACTGAAAAGGGAAATTATTTTTGGATTTGGATATTATTTATATTAATTGTTCTTGTTGTCTTAGGAATAATTTTTAGAGATAAATTAAGACCCTATTGGTTTAGAATAAAATCAAGATTTGATAAATTTAGAGGTTCAAAGTCAGCTCCTAAACAGATTGGTCCTGGAACACCACCTCCAAGGATGACTCCATTAAGAAGAATAATTCCTCATGCTGGTAAAAGACCTTTAAGAAGAATGCCAAGAGCAAAATCTCAATCAGAAGTTGATGAAGTTCTTAAAAAATTGAAGGAAATGGGTAAGTAACTGAAATGAAAGTAAATTTTTAAACAGTTTTTTCTTTATTTATTTATGAAAAAAATATTAATAATTTTTTTAGCTTTGTTTTTATTTCCGATAATATCTGCAATTGAAATTGATATGAAAGATAATTTTGATCAGGGAGAAACATTAATTGCAAAAATTTCAGGAAATTTTTATGAGGCAATTTCAGAAGAAAATGTGATTTTTTATAGGGGGCGTGTTAGAACTTCAATTATTCCTTTTGTCTCAAAAATAAATAATGAATTTTATATTTATGCAAATCTTCTTGACAAATCTCCAAACAATTATTCAATTGTTATAGAAGATGCAAAATACTATCAAGGAAATCAAATTATTGAAGAAGATATTACAAAGAATTTTATAATAAATGAAAACTTTGCCGATTTTTCAATAGATAAAGGTTTTGTCATAACAAAAGAGGATTTTTTTATAAAAGTTAAAAATTTACAAGATTATAAAATTACGATTAATTTAGGATCAGTCAATTATGATAAAGAAGAAGGTTTTTTTGCATCTTTATTTAGTGAGAAAAAAATTTCTGAAAATTCAAATTCAATAACTTTAAACCCTGGGGAAGTTAAAAAAATATATTTTAAAGTTGAGGATTTTGAAGAGTTAAGTCTAATTGAATTAAGCACTGGAAATTTAGACTATGAGATTCTTGTTTATGTTTTTTCAAAAGAAGAAAAAGTAAAAAAGAAGAATTTTAGATTTGAGCCTTCTGAAATTAATTTTTCTATGGTGATAAATTCAAATAAAACAAGAATTATTTATCTTCGTAATATTGGAGAAACTGAAATAGAGAATATTTCATTGAAAATCTCAAATTCGCTGCTTCCTTATGTTTCTATTTCAATAGATGAAATAGATAATCTTAATGAAAATTTCAGCAAAAAAATTGAACTTTATGTTTTTTCAGATGCTGAAGAAAAATCAATTGAAGGGCAAATAACTGCAAAAACATCTGATAATGAATTATATACTTTTGCTTCTGTTTTTTTGAATTTTTTAGTAGATTATGTTCCCTTAGATGGAGAAGATGATTTTAGTAATCCTAAAACTTGTTCAGAATTAAATGGAGCTATATGTTCGGAAAATCAAAAGTGTTCAGGAGAAATTGAATATCTTAGTGATGGGGGTTGTTGTATTGGAACTTGTCAAGAAGAAAAAGAAAGTTCAATGGGGAAAATAATTGGATGGTTATTACTTATTATAATTGTTGTTTTTATTACATGGTTTTATTTAAAAAAATACAAAAAAGTAGAAAGTGTGAATGATTTAATAAGGATTTTAAAGAGATAATTATTTCTTCTTTCTAACTTTCTTTTTCACTTTAGGAATTTTTTTATCTTTGTTTTCTAAAACTTCCCTAAGTTTTTTTTCTAAAATCCCTTTTTCCACTTGAATAACTCTAGCCACTTCATCATATCCATGAAGTCTTCTTGAAAGTTCGCTTAAAATATCACTCCAACTATTATTTGTCAATGCAATTAATTCTGGAGAAATAATTTCAACATGCGCAGGCATATACTTAAACATTAAAATTACTAATTGTACAACTTCTTCAATCTCTAATTCAATATCGGCAAAACTCATGTAAAAATCTTTATGATCTTTCATTAATGTTGGTTCATTTATTTTTTTTCCTTTAACAACAACTCCTTTTTCTTCATCAATTTGTTTTATTATATTATTCAAGGTTTCAGTAAGATGCTTGGGAGGTTTTCCTATAACTTCAATTATTATTGCTACCTTCATACCCTTTGTTTCTTCAATTGAATTCATTTTTGAATTTTTTTCCTTTTAACAAAAACAAAAATATAAGTAAAATGCAAAAAATCACAAAACCATAAATTGCATAAATATTCTTGTTTGAAGTTTCAATATTTTCTTCGCTTTTTATACTTTTTGGGGTTAATTTTATGACAGAAATTTCAATATTTTCGTTTTGTGTTGTTTTTTCTTGTTCACTTTCAATTTTATTAACAGATGAGATTTGAACTGGTTCAGGAATATTGTTTTCATCTACTTCTGTTGTTGTATTATTTTCTTCTGTTGTGTTTTCTTGTTCTGTTTCATTTTGAATTTCTGGAATTGAACAATTGTTTATATTTCCAGGAGTTGCTTCTTCTTCAATCCAGGAGCCATCACATAATTGTAGGGTTTTACCATTTCCATTTGCCAAATTATCAAGATAAGTTAAACTCTCTATAACTGCACCTGTATTATCTTTTAAAATTATTGTGTCTCCTTCACTATTTTTAAGACTAAGAGAACCATCAACTGCATTGTAACCATCATTTGAATCCCAAATACCATCTTCATTTCCCCAAACTGTTTCAAAACTATCCATATCAGCGTCTGTGCCATCTATTAATTCTCTGGCAATTACAAGATACTCTCCTGCAGAAATACTTATACTATCAAAATTTTTATCATCAATTGTCCAGTTTGTTAAATCTACACTAGAGCTTTCATCATTATATAATTCAATCCATTCACAATCTGCATCAGAACATTGTATGGAATCATAAGGATTATACATAACTTCAGAAATAATTACAGCAGAAACATTCTGAATAATAAAAACCATTAAAAGTAATTTTAGAAAATCCCATTTCATTAAAACATGAACTTAAATATGATTTTAAATTTTGTTATACTTTTTTTCAAAATCAATATATTCAATTTCACCTCTTTTTTTACCTTTTTTTGCTATTAATATCTTTGAAAATATATGATTATCTAATAACCATTTACATTTTTTCTTTTCATTTTGATTTAACCAACCATTTCCTTTTACTTCTATTCCAATAATATCATATTTTTTCTTTTCAAATTTAAATCCAATAAAGTCTGGAAAACCAGTCCCAATAATCATAATTTTTTTGAATGGATTATATTTTCTTTTTGCGGGAATAATTTTATTTTTTTCTAAATCAACATTATTTGACCATTTATCTATAATCCAGCCTTTTTTTTCTAAATCTTTTCTAATTTTTAATTCAAACCTAGCCCCTGCAGCTCGGTTTCGCTTACCTATTAATGATTTAGAAATTTTTTTCTCATTCATTTTAATTTTACAAATCTCGTGCTTGAATTGTTCTTCGTCCATTGGCTTTAGCTCGTTTTATTCCATCACTTAATAAATCCTCAACTTTTTTTTCTAAAGCTATTCCAACTTCTTCAGCAACACTAGAAACAGAATTTTCTTTGTCTAATTCTCTAACAACTTTTTTGATATTGCTTTTTACAATAAGTCCCATTTTATTTTATTTGATTTAAAAGTTTAATAATTTTTTCTTTTCCAATAGATAAAATCAAAGAAGCTAATCTTGGACCTTTGTTTTTATTTATGATAATATTGTATGCTGTTTCAAAAAATTCCTTACCTTCTATTCCAACTGCCTTGCATATATTATAAAACTCATTAAAAAGTTCATCTTCATTAAAATCTTTAACAGCAAGAGATTCTTTTAATGCTATCAAAACTTGTTTTTGTTTTTCAGTTAAATTTACATTAACTTTATCTTGTATTTCAAATTTCATGTCATCACTTGCATATTTTTCAAGCCAGTTTTCAACCTTTTTTGCTCTTGCTTTTTCAGTTCCTTTTAATTTTCCAATTTTTCCTGTTTGAGCCAATGTTATTAAATGTCTGAAACTTATTCTTTTTGGCTTGGCTTGGCTTAATTTTATTTGAGACAACTCATAAATTCTTTTTTCTTGTTGATTTGCTAAACCTTCATAATATTTATTTTCCAAAGAATCAAAATCATCATAAATTTTTATTACATCATTGTCAAAACTTATTTGAAAACCTTTGTTTGGGCGTGTACTTACAAATAAATATCTTAAAACTTCAGGTTCATAAATCTCTAAACCTTCTTTAAGTGAAATAACATTTCCAGAACTACTGGAAAATTCTGTTCCTCCTTTAATCCTTATCCAATCATAGAATGTATAAATTGGAGGACTATAATTAAAAACCATTTTTGAGATTTCTTTTGCAGTGTCATAAGAGCCTCCTGGAGAACTGTGATCAATTCCTCCTGGCTCAAAATTAACTTTTTCATATTTCCAACGCATTGGCCAATCAATCCTCCATTTTAATTTTAAATTTCCTTTCTTTCTAAAGTCAATTTTATTTTTAAAACCACAATTACATTTGTATTCAATTACATAATCTTTAACACTTAGAATTTTTGTAAAATCTTTATTACATTTTTCACAATAAACTTCTACAGGCATCCAATCTTTTTCTAAAGGCTCTTTTCTATACTTATTAAGAATCTCCATAATTTCTTTTCTTTTTTTTATTGCTGTTTTTATTAAAGAAATATATTTTCTTTCTTTATACATTAAATTTTGTCTAACAAATTTTGGTTTTATTCCTAATGATTTAAGATCATTTTCAAATTGTTTTTCATAATACCTTGCATAATCTAATTTTTTGTCAAATGGAGAAGGAAAATCACTTATTGGTATTCCAATATATTTTTTAAATTCTTTTGGAATATTTACTGGAACTTTTCTTAATCTATCATAATCATCCCAAGAATAAATAAATTTTACTTTTTTGCCTTTATCTTTTAATGATTTTACAACTAAGTCTGTTGTAATTACCTCACGAAAATTTCCCATATGTATTGTTCCTGAAGGAGTAATCCCTGAAGCACAAATATAAATATTTTTCTTCTTTTCTTTTATTATTTTATCTGCAATCTGGTCTGCCCAAAAAAATTTTTCTTTTTTATCTTTCATTTTTTATTAAGTTCAATATTTAACAAGGCATCAACAATTTGCTGAAAGTTATCATTTCTTTTAACATGAATGTATTTTATTTTTTTAAAATTATCCTGAAGTTTTTGAACATCTAAAAAAAGTTGAAGCAGTTTTTCATTTTTCACCCTATATTCCCCTAAAAGCTGTTTTACCACTAATTCAGAATCAAGAAAACATGTTAACTCTGTTTTTGTATGTTTTAAAGCTAATTCAAGAGCTTTTATTAAAGATTTATATTCAGCAATATTATTTGTAACGTTACCAATTTTTTCGCTGTGCATTTCAATAATACTTTCATTTTCTCTTACTAGAACCCCAATTGCTCCTTGTCCTGGATTTCCTCTTGAACCTCCATCAGAATT
>CEPZ01088415.1_pt1 | contig 14304 bp, 16 predicted proteins | sample 530461 | NCBI WGS metagenome assembly CEPZ01 (sample SAMEA2620106, study PRJEB7988) | marine metagenome | isolation source: saline water (ENVO:00002010), including | reverse complement strand
GGTTATTTTGTTAGTTCTTTTAATTCATCAATCCTATTTTTAATGGTGTTAAATCCGCCTTGCCAAAAAGATTGTTTTGTTATATCTATCCCTATCGATTTTAATAATTTTACTGGGTCTTGAGATCCACCTGCTGCTAAAATTTTCTCAATTTTTGGTATGAATGATTTTCCCTCTTTCTTGTATTTTGCATAAAGTGACATTGACAACAAATCACCAAAAGAGTAAGCGTAAGTATAGAATGGAACTCTGAACATGTGCGGAATATATGACCATTCATATCTAAATTCTTCTGGCAAAATTAATGAGTTTCCGAACTGCTCCTTTAATGTTTTGAAATAAATGTCAGACACTTGCTCGTGAGTTAAACCATCTCTAATTTTACTATAAACTTCTTGCTCAAATTTTACAAAAAATGTTTGTCGAATTATTGAGGCATATGCATCACCAATCTTATCTGAAAGCATACTAATTCGTTCAGCTTTATTTGCTTGCTCTAACAAACGATCAAACAGAATGTTTTCTCCGAGTGTTGATGCCGTTTCTGCTAAAGTTAATCCTGGATGAGCAACACTAGGATAATTTCCTTCAGTGTAAAGATCATGTATTCCGTGTCCGAGTTCGTGAGCCATTGTTTCAACATCGCGATAAGTGTTATCATGATTAAGCATTATATACGGCGTAATGTTCGGAGATGCTAAAAGCGCAAAGGCCCCAGTTCTTTTGTTTTTTCTAGGATGCGAATCTACACAACCTTTGTCAAAAATTTCTTTTGCCTTTTCGTAGAATGGCGGATGAAATTCTTGATAAGTGTCAAGAACAATTTTCTTTGCTTCGTCAAAAGAATATTTTTTATTTACTTTTTTTACTGGCGCATAAATATCATATCGTCTTAGTTTTTTCATTCCAATAAGTTTTGCTTTTAATTTGAAATACTCATGAAATATATTTGCATTTTTTACCGAAGTGTCAATAACAGTTTGCACAACTTCATCAGGAACCCCGTTTGAAATATTTCTAACTTGAATCGGACTTTTGTATTTTCTCAACTCAGAAGTGTTTATCCAATTTGTTGAAACTGCCGTATAAATTGAATGAAATTTTTCAATATTATTTGTGTAGGGTTCGAATAATGCTTTATAGGCTAGTTCTCTGTCGCTTTCTTTTGAACTGTAGAAATACTTTTTCAACAACTCAACACTGTCAAAATTCTGGTTACGAAATTTATAAGTGAAATCATTTGTAATTAATCCGTACAATTCTACAATGGTTGAAATTCCTGTTGAATTTTTTCTAACAATAAGCCTTTCTTCTTTCTCAGACAGAGAATGCTTTGCTAACTTTCTAGACTTGTTTAATGAGAACTCAAGATTTGGAATTGATTTGAATAATCTCTTTGCATTTTTATCATCCAAGATTTTTAATCCCGGAACATCAAGTCCATCAAACCAACGTCCTAAAAATAAGAGCTCATCTGTTGCTTTGATTCCGAGCTTGTTCATCTTTGCTTGCCAAACTTTTACCTTTTTTTCTTTGGTATTTTCAGATTTTTTTAACGAAACAAAACTTCCCAGAATGTTTGATTTTTCACCTAATTCTTCGGATATTTCGATAATTTCTTTGAATGTTTTTTCAGACATTGAAGGTCTTAGCTTTTTCTTGTAAGCCCTTAATTTATTTATTAAACGATCAACATGATTAAGTCCATTTTCAAAATTTTCTTCCTTAATTAAATGATCTAAGTTCCAACGAAGCATATTTTAGTTATGTATAAATGCTTTAAACTCTTCCCCTTAGCTTCATTGCATTAGCTACTCTTTTTACTGCTACAAGATATGCTGCTTGCCTCATGTTTATATCTTTCTCGTCTTCGTAAGTTTCCGTAACTTTTTGGAATGCTTCAGTAAGAACGTTATCGAGTTCATTGTTGTATTTTTTTAGTGACCATTTTTCTCCAGAATTATTTTGAGCCCATTCAAAATAGCTTCCAACAACTCCGCCAGCATTACACAAAAAATCAGGGATTACAAAAATGCTGTCATGGTAAAGAATATCATCAGCCTTTACAGTTGTTGGCCCATTTGCGCCCTCGGCAATAATTTTTGCTTTAATGTGGTCGGCATTTTTTTCAGTTATTACGTTTTCCAATGCTGCAGGAACTAAAATATCACAATTTTGCTCAATCAATTTTTCGTTAGACATTGCTTTAGCATCAGGAAATCCTTTCAAAGATTTGTTTTCCTTTTTATATTTTAATGCGTCTGAAAATTTGATACCTTTTGGGTCAAAGATTGCGCCACTCGAATCAGAATATCCTACAATTTTTACTCCTTGTTTTTCAAGATGTTTCGCTACATATTTCCCAACATTTCCAAAACCTTGAATTATTGCTGTTGCTTTTTTTGGATTAACTTTAACATATTTCATTGCTTCGCGAGTTGTAATTGCAACACCTAATCCTGTTGCTTCATTTCTTCCTTCATGTCCGCCAAGTTCTGCTGGCTTTCCAGTGAATGTTCCTGGTGCGGAAATTCCCATTTTTTGTTCATAAGCTTCAAGCATCCAAGCCATGGTTTGAGAATTTGTATAGACGTCGGGAGCAGGTATATCTTTCCAAGGTCCCAAATAGTTTGCAAATTTCTTTCCGTAAGCTTTGCTAATTTTTTCAAGCTCCTTTTCTGATAATTCCTTTGGATTACAAATTACTCCACCTTTTCCTCCGCCCAGAGGCAAACCAGTCAGTGCACATTTCCAAGTCATCCATGCTGACAACGCTCTTATTGTGTCTGCGTCTTCTTCATGATGAAAACGAATTCCTCCCTTGAATGGACCCAGTGCATTATTGTATTGAGATCTGAAAGCAGTAAAAGTTTTCAAACGACCATCGTCTCGTTGAATGATTAATTTTTTCTGGATAAAATTTTGAGGATATCTCAAAGAAGTTCTGAGTTTTTTTCCTAAGTTCAATCTTTTTGCTGCCCAGTCAAATTGCTTTTGTGACTCCACAAATGAATTTTTTCTCATAATTATTATAATCCGAGGACTTTCTTTAATCTTTCCTTGTTAAATCCAATTATGACATTGTCATCAACAACTATAACTGGAACGCCCATTTGCCCAGATTTTTCGAGCAACTCATTTGCCAATTCAGGCTTTTGTTGAACATTCTTTTCCGTATACGAAATCTTGTTTTCCTTGAAGAAGTCTTTAGCCTTTACGCACCAAGGGCACACATTTGTAGTATAAATTTGAACTTTTTTACTTGCCATTATCCTAAGTGTGCGAGTTCATTAATAAATTTATTGTCTCTTGAATTCATATTCTTTTGATTCTTTGATTAATTTCTCGGTAACAATGAATAGCTTTTTGAAGAAATTTTTTCGAAACGCCTGTGTGTCTTTAAGATTTCTAATTGAATATCTTATCACTGCGTCTAGCTCCTTTGCTATGTGTGTCATTTTTGTTTCATAATGATTTCCCAGATAGTCCACAAGAACCTTTGCATTTTTGTTTTTGCCTTTGAGATACCATCGCCCAAAGGGAATGATTACTGGCATTAATCCTAAAATGAAATTAACTGAATCTGCTATGTCTTTTGTAATTTTTCGCGTTATTTTTTTATGTCCAGTTTTGACATAATTTACAGAAGGAAGCATTTTTCCGGAAGAAGCATAATAATTTGAATAGTCAGCAAGAATTCCATTGCCTAGTCCGAGCTTAATTAATGCATCATTGGCATAAATATCTTTCAAAACAAAATTTGCTTGTCTCCCAACTTCTGCAAAAATGTGATCAACATGGTCTTTTCTCATATGCTTGTATAGTTTTCTTATTCTTGGAGAAAACTCTTTATATGCTCGAATTGCGTCTGCGCGGACCTTTCTGTCAAGTCCCTTTCTTCGCTGAACTACATGCATGAGCTCATGAGACATTACTCCTTGTAACGCTTCAGAATTTTTTTTCAAATAATTCTCTACTCTGGAGGTTATGCTAATAATCACTAAGTCAAATTTATCTGCAGTTATTGACATTGAAGTCGGATCTTCGAGATAAGTCTCTTTGAATTCCTTTCTTAATCTTTTGGGAATTCTTTTTTCAATTTCTTTGAAATATTTTGGATCATCAATCACAAGAACTTCTTCAATGTTGCGCGGAATTTTCCATTTGAGATAGATATCGAGAAGTGCGGCCTTTACAAACTCCGGTCGAATATCTCCGCGAATAGTTAGATTGAGCATAGTGAAATTGTGTTTGGTCAAATAAATAATTTTGTACTCACTCAGCAATGGGAACTTATTTATATCTTACTCCGTACTTAGCTTATGTCAGTACATGAAGCTCAAGATTATATTAATTCCAAACTTTCAAAACTTTCCGGAGATTTTATTTTAATTTCTGAAGTCGGCAAGGGTGCCGTCATGAATTTCAAAGACACAAAGATTACTTCACGAAACAATTCTCGAAATTTTCTCTCAGCAGCATACAGCAAAGGGAAAAAATTTAAGATGGTGGACTTTGATCTAAGGAAAGATTTAGATTCTCAAATCAAATTACTAACTACTCGTTTGAAAACGGATCCAAATTTCAAAGGCTTTCCGACAATTTCAAAATATCGATCGAATGATTTGTATGACAAAAAATTGAATAATTACGATGGTAACAGCCTTCTTTCAGATGCAATTGATTTGGCTTTTCAGCATGGAGCAGACAAGATTGGAGGCAGGTTTAATCACCAATCTTCAAATATTCGTCTTCTGACTTCTTCAGGAATTGATTATGATTATGATTCATCAAAATTGGCAATGTCGTTAAGGGCTTTTTCTAACGATAATTCTGCAAGCAAGGTAATATCTTCAACAACTTTGAAAGATTTTGATTACCGGCGAAAAATTGTTGATGTTCTGGCGCTTGCTAAACAGGCAGTATTTCCTGAAAAGATTAAAGCAGGAGATTATTCAATTATTCTTGATCCTCTTGCGTTTTCGTATGTTGTAAATGAGCTTGGAAATGCCAAGTTTGCTAGCAAAAAAATTGGAAAGGCCATCGGAAGTGAACATTTAACTATGTATGATGTTGGAAATTTGAGAGGAGGTCTTGGTTCTTCTCCTTTTGATAAACACGGACACCCTACTCGAGCAACTGAAATAATTTCTTCAGGTATTTTCAAGAATGTTTCTCATGAACCGAGAAATTTTGTTGTGCCAATTGGAAAAAGGTCAAGGCAGAAGCTTATTTCTGAAATTGATAAAGGATTATTGATTACAAATTTTAATGGAGCAAAAATCAATCGAGGAAAAATGGAACTTAGATCAAAAGATGCAGTATTCTTGATTCGGAATGGAGAGATTATTGGATCTGGAAAGCCAGTAAGACTTTCTGAGCAATTGACCAAAGTTATGAGCGGTTTCTCCGAGAGTTCAAACAGCAAAGAACGTTTGCTTAATCCAGAAGTTTCTACGGCAGTTGAGTTGCCAACAGTAAGAATCGAAGGATTACAGATTAGATAACTTTTATATTCTCTGGAGGAAATATTAATGAATGCCTGCATTGAAAAGAGCGCTTGGTTTATTTGAAACTACATTAATGGGTGTTGGGATTATTCTTGGTGCCGGAATTTATGTTTTGATTGGAGAAGCAGCAGGAATTGCAGGAAATTCAGTATGGTTGAGTTTTGCTCTCGCATCAATTGTTGCAATTTTTACAGGATTAAGTTATGCTGAATTCAGTTCCAGATTTACAGATGATTCTGGAGAATATGACTATGTCAAAAGAACTGTTTCTGAACGTTGGGGATTTATTGTAGGCTGGATGATGGTTTTCACTTTACTAATCTCGGCTGCGGCAGTGGCTTTGGGATTTGCGGGTTATTTCGCCAGACTTTTTCCTTCATTTAATACGGGAATTGTTGCCATCGCAATTGCGATTATACTTTTATTCTCATTTTTGAGCTATTGGGGAATTAAGCAGGCAGCCTGGCTAAATATTTTCTTTACTTTTCTTGAAATTTTTGGATTGCTATTTATAATTTATTTAGGTTTAGGAAAGATTGGTTCAGTGAATTATATGGAAATGCCTTCAGGTTTTGGAGGAGTTCTTTCAGCAGCAGCTCTAGTATTCTTTGCATTTATTGGATTTGAAACAATAGTAAAACTCGCTGAAGAAACTCGTACGCCAAAGAAAACGGTTCCTAGAGCAATACTTCTTTCCATATTAATCTCAACAGTGATTTATATTCTGGTTGCAATTTCGGCAATCAGTATTTTAAGTTGGGACAAACTGGCAGTTTCAACTGCGCCGCTTGCAGATGTTGCAGCAGTTGCATTGGGCGCTTATGCTTTCTTGGCTTTGTCAATTATTGCTTTGTTTTCTACAGGAAATACTGTTCTTATAATTTTGATTGGAGCATCGCGTCAAATATATGGAATTTGTAAGAATTATAAAAAATTGTTTAATCTATCAAAAATATCTTCTCGAAGACAGACACCTCATATCGCTATAGCATTTACTGCAGCCGTTGCTATTGCTTTCAGTTTAATTGGTAATATTGGAACTGTTGCAGAGATAACAAATTTTGCAGTCTTCGCAACTTTCATTTTAGTTAATGCTGCATTAATAATTATGAGGATGAAAGAAAAGAGACCACACAAGCAAGGTTTTAGAGTTCCATTTTCGATTGGGAAAATTCCAGTTACTGCAGTTTTAGGATTACTCTCTTCATTATTTTTACTTCTTCAACTTCCTTTACTTGTGATTTTGAGCGGTCTTGGATTATTGGCAGGTGGAGCGGTTGTTCATAAGATAGTAACTTAGACTCCCTAATAATTATTTCTCAAAAATTAAATCTTACGAATGAATTTTAGAAGTTCTCTTTTGAGATTGTTTCCTTTTTCTTCCACAAAATATTCTGCTCTGACGCTTGGAATTTTTAATTGCAGGAGCTTGGACAAATCAATTGGCGTTCCTATAACTGCAACCTTTGCTCCAGATTTTTCGATAGTTTTTTTCAAATCCAAAAGTTGTTTTGGATAATATCCCATTGCAGGAACAATCTCTTTTAATTTAGGATAATCTGAATAAATTTTCTTAAGTGATCCAACAGCATGAGGTCGAGGATCAATAATTCTCAGTTTTGATCTTTTGGCGGCAATATATCCTGCACCATAATTCATATCTCCGTGCGTTGTTGTTGGTCCGTCCTCAACAATTATAGCTTTAGTTCTTGACTTAATTCTTTTGTTTAATTTTATTCTGGAATTTGTATGAACTATTTTTGCTTTGGGATTCATGATTTTTATGTTCTCCATAGCGTTATCAACCTGAGCCTTTGTTGCTGTATTTTCTTTGTTTATTACAACAATATCTGCAGTCATCAAATTTGTCAGTCCAGGATAATAAAGCAATTCATGATTTTCTCTTAATGGATCAACAATAGTTATTTGTAAGTCAGGTTTTATGAATGAAAAATCATTATTTCCACCATCCCATAAAATAACTTCAGATCTTGATTCTGCTTCTTTAAGAATTTCAGAATATTCTATTCCGGCCAGAACGGTCCGTCCTTTGATTAGATGTTTCTCATATTCTTCTCGCTCTTCTATTGTTGTGTTGTAATTATCCAAATCGCCAAGACAGTTATAAATTTGCACCCGTTGCTTTTCTAAATCACCATAAGGCATTGGATGACGCACAACTGTATATTTAACATTAATTTTTGTTAGAAACTCTGCAACGTAATCAGTTATTTGTGATTTTCCTGAACCTGTTCTTGCTGCCGTCACAGAGATTACGGGTTTTCGAGATTTTAATTGAGTAGATTTAGGCCCAAGGAGCATGAAGTCTGTTCCTAAGGCTTGGACTCCTGCAGCGATTTCCATCACCTTTTGATTTGAAATGTCGGAATAAGACAATGCGCACAAATCAACTTTCATCGATTTAACCAATTCGGGAAGTAAGGATTCCGAATAGATTGGAATTCCTTGTTTATAATTTTGACCAGTTAAAGAATTAGGATATCTTTTGTTTTCGATATTTGGAATTTGTGCTGCAGTAAAGGCAACAACTTTGTATTTATCATTGTCACGAAAATAGGTATTGAAATTATGAAAATCTCTTCCGGCCGCCCCAAGAATGATTGTTCGGATTGGTTTCATGAAATAGCTATGTCTTGAAAATATAAAAGTTATTCTAAGAATTCTCGTATAATCTCTGCGGCGTTATGAGTTGTAATTCCTGTGTAATCGTTATCTGGAACCACTTCAACCAAATCTGCTCCAATTATGTTTCCTTTTTTGAGATGTTTAATTGCTTTAATTAATTGATCTGGCTTCATTCCTTTTGGAACTGGATGATCGACACCCGGAGCATAAACAGGATCAAGAACATCAATGTCAATTGTGACATAATATCTCTTTGAATGCATTCTTTTGATATCTTTTGGTTTGATAACTTGAACTTTCTTTGAGTTTTTTAGAAATTCCACTTCTTCTTTTATTTTTTTGAAGCGATAACCAATTAAGTAAATATTTCTACAATGATACAGTTCTGAAACTCTTCGCAATACTGTTGCGTGACTAAGTGCGCCTTTGTAAATATCATATGCATCAGCATGTGCATCGAACCAGAAAACATCAAATGGTTTTGTAATTGCTTGTAGAATTGGAAGAGTAATTGAATGATCTCCTCCAACAAAAAAAGGATTTAGTCCGGACTTCCAAATTTCCTTTGCTTTGTTTCTAATTTTGTCATTAGCTTGTTCTTGATTAAAATTAGTTAGTCTAAGTCCTGGAAATTTTAAATCCAATTCTTTTCTTAATTCTTTAACTGCTTTATCTGCCGCACCTGTTTCAAATTCAGCATATAATGCTATAGGTGCACCAATTAGTTGGAATGCCATATGACTAATATTCGCAGCCGGTTGCTGCTGCTAAACTTTCAAGAGATTGAACTCCTGAACGCTTTTGACCATTAATGCTCCAAGTAGGATATCCAGTTATTCCTTCTAGCTGGCAAACTTCTGGTTGAGCGTTTTTCCCTCTTTCATCACAGTCAATATAATTTATTTCTTTGAATGCTGAACCGAATGATTTCTTTTGAGTTTCGCAAGCTCCACACCAAAATGCGCCATACATTTTGACGCCTTTTTCAGTTAGGCATTGAGCGAGCTCTTTCTTTGCAGGATCTGCTTTGAAAAATAATGTATTTGCACTAAAACCAATAATTAAAATAATTGCTAAAATAATTGCTGCATTTTTTATGTTTTTTTTCTTGAGTTTCATAAAATACTTACTCCATGTACAATAATATCTGCGTATATTGCAATTGCGACAGATGCTGAAACAAGCAATGTTAATTTGATCAATCTAGTTTTCCGGTTCATTTGATTTCGCCCCAACCAATTAAGTGCCATCTGCTGCCAAATTTTCGACTAATTGCAACTTTTGCACCTGAGTTTGCTGATATTGCGCGCTTTAAGTTTATTACTGTTGTGTTTCCAATTTGATTTACAATGCCCCACGTTGTTGCAGTTCCAATGTTAAGAACCAGGGGCTCGTTCATTTTGATATCTTCAATTTGAAGATCTTCTTTTGCGCCAAGAACTTTATCAAATAATTGAGTTTTAAGTTTTAGATGGTAAATAATTCCCGGAGTTTTATCAGGTTCACCAATAATATTACCAACTAAAGAATCTGTTTTTGTTTGCGCAGGATCAAGTTCAGTTTCAATAGCAACCGAACCGCCTGGTCCTTTTTCACTAACATGTTTTTTTCCAGCAACAATATTTTTTATTTTTGTTTTAACAGGAGTCCACGTTGGAACACCTTTATTTTCTGTTTTAAATCCGGGAGATATTTCAATTTCTTGTCCGACTTTGAAAGTTCCGCCAGTAATTGTTCCACCAAGAATACCTCCGCTTAATTTTTCAATTTCAGTTCCTGGCTTATTAATGTCAAAGCTTCTTGCAATAATAAAAGAAGAATCAGCTTTTTCTTTTTCTTTAGGTGTTGGCATGAATTCTTCAATTGCTTCTATTAAAATATCAAGGTTGGCTCCTTTTTGAGCAGACATTGGAATTATCGGAACTTCGAATCCCAAAGTGTCAGTTACAAATTTATGAATTTGATCATAATTCTTTTTTGCTTCTTTTTCAGTTATCAAATCAACTTTGTTTTGAACAACAATTATGTTTTTGATTCCAAGAATTTTAAGAACTGTCAAGTGTTCTCGTGTTTGAGGTTGAGGACATTCTTCATTTGCTGCAACCATTAAGATTGCTCCGTCCATTATTGCCGCTCCAGAAATCATAACTGCCATTAAAGTTTCGTGACCTGGTGCATCGACTAAAGATATTTTTCGAATAAGCTCAGTTTTTTTACCATCTACTTTCTCTTCATTTGTAAAATTACCTTTCTTATCTTTTCTGATTTCAATATCTGCATAACCGAGCTTTATTGTAATTCCTCGCTTTAATTCTTCAGAATGAGTATCAGTCCACTTTCCAGATAACGCAGAAGTTAATGTTGTTTTTCCGTGATCTACGTGACCAATTAATCCAATGTTCATTACTGGAAGCGAATCATTTTTCATAACTTAGCTTATTGGGTGCGTTTAAAAGTTTTAAGATTAGAGATTATAAGATGTCTGTCTCTGGAAAATCTGAACTTGAAGAATTGTTAAAACAATATAGTTCCGGGGAAAGAGAGATTTCTACAGAAGATTATACAGGTTCCGAAGCAGAAATGGGAATGTATGCTTACTTGAATTTGTTTACTGCTGCTTCAGATGGCGAAACTTACCTGGCTGCAACTACGAAAGTTCGGAGAAACAATTCCTATGACATTGCAACGGGGAGAAGTTTGAATTTTACTTGGAATTTGAAGAAGATACTAAACTTGACAACAGATTATTCTAAAACAGTTAGACAACTTACTGACTTTGCAAAAGAACTGTTATTAGTTTGGAGAGAACATAACAATTTGGATTTACAAAAAGGAACCAGTTTAGAAGATATTACTTAGCTACTCTCTTTTCCTTATTCTTTTTTCGGAAATTTCTAGATTGACATTTTGGACAAACAACAACTTTTGTTTTGATTCTTGCAGGATTTGCTCTAACTACTTTCTTGCACTTTTTACATACAAATCTTCTGTCAAATAATCTTACTGCTGCTTCTGGAATTTTCATTTTAACCCTTTACTATTTCCTTCATTATTCTTTTTCCCATAATTTCCCAATAAAGAATAATCTTTCCTGCTTCTACAGCATCTTTAAGGTCATCAGGGATTTCAAGATCAAAAGTTTCGTAAGTTTCCATATCCATTATTTGTGCACTGTTTCCTGAAACAGAAAGAACGTTTGCTTTTTGTTTTTTAAGAGTTGGAACTTCAATGTGAGCATGTGCAGTCATAACAATAACTGTTTTGTTTCCAGTAAACATATTTTTTGCTTCTACTCGGTATTTTGCGTGTCCGTGCTTTCCTGGAGCTGACTTTTGCATGTTTGTGATAATATGCGGTGACCCGTTAATAACTATGTAACGACCTTCTTTTAGTTTGCCGATTTCGGCCATTGTAATGTCTGACATATTTTTGGTTGGAGAGAGAGATTTAAAAAGTTATCTTAATGCTTTTTCAATATCCTTATCTTGAACTGTCAATCTTCCTTTGTATTTTGCGAATTTTATTGCTTCGCTTGAAATTTCCAAAGCCCTGTCTTCTAAAATTTTTCTGAGTTTTTCTTTTGCGGAATTTGAAACTCTTTGAGCTCCAGCTTCTTTAATTAATTTTGACATTGCTGACAATGGCAATATTGGCATGAAAATATTATTCGTTTAAAGTTTTTATAGTTGTAGTTTGTATCGCAGAATTGCCCCAACTCCCCCGAGACCATCGAGAGTTTTACCGTCTCTTCCATTTTTGTCTAAGATAATCCAATCTCCGCCCTGCGCTTCAACTATTCCTGCAAGCTCACTAATTTGGTCTTCATTGAAAGTATCTGTGATGAGCATTAATTCAACAGCACCCATATCTAATGCTTTTCGAACTTTTTCCTCTCCATAAGTTGCAAGATCTTTTGTTTTTCCGAGAACTCTGAAAAATCTTTCTGCAGCTTGCTTTTCTTTTACAAGCGCTTCGTTTGCCAAAATGTCTTGTGATTTTTCAACAAGCTCTTGCAGTCCTTGTTCACCAACATACCCAACGTCGATTACTGAAATTACTTTATCTTTGATTTGCTGGTTCAAAAAATTTTCATTATAGAATTCTTCTTTTGATGGTCCTGGACCTCCAACTAATATTCCTTTTAGGGGAGTAATTTGTGAATCAAATTCGTTGTTTACTGTATCTGCAACTTTTTGATAAAAAGCTCGCGCAAGATTTTCTCTTACTCTTGCAAATCTTGCAGCTGACTGACCTCCTGCTTTATATTTTCCGGGAACTGCTGAAGAAAAAGTATGAATTGTGTTAATGTTTTTTCCTTTAAGTATTGCAATATTTGCTTCACGTCTATCGAGTAAAATTATACCGTAAGCATCTTTGTGTTCGAGCATATCTTCAAGAGGTTCAATGAAAAACTTTTGTCCACATTTGTATACTCTAGTTGAAACATTTTCTGGCGGCTCAATTGACCAAAATTGAATATCTTGAACTCCTTCTCTTCCTGAAACATTTCCGGAAAATGCTGCAAGACCGTGTTCGGGAGTTTTCCCCAAATTTCTCAACTCTCTGGCCATTTTTTCGAGTGCAGCTGTAACATTTTTTCGAGTTGCTGCAGATTTAATATTTCGAGCAGTTGATGCCTCGGAATCAATTTGATCTATAACTTTTTGGATGTTGAAACCTGCCGGTATGTAAACTGATACTAATTCAGTGTGTCTTGCCTTCTTTTCAGATATTTCTTTAATTTGTTTTTGCAAACTAAATCGCTGTTTGTCATCCATATTTAGGTTTGGAAGGTATGAATAAAAGAGTTGCTATGTGTAATTTATCGTAATTAATATATATGGTTGAGTTTTTAGTTAGCATATGTCTGAATCCTATAGAAAACTTGAAATTATAGTAGACAAACTTGTACCTTATTCACTTGCTTTTGTTATTTTACATTTTATTCTTTTGTTCATAATACCAGATATATTACATGACTATGAAAATATAATTTTATTTCTGGAAGTATTTTTGGTTACAGCAGTTCTTGGATTGGATGTGACATTTAAGTTTCGTCGAGCAAAAGATAAGAAATATTTTTTGAAACATCACTGGCTGGAAATTATTGCAGTATTCCCATTTATGGTGGTTTTTAGATTATTTGAAGAATTTTATTTGATTACTCGTTTGGCACCACTCGAAGGTGTTGTTACGGATACGCAAACTGTGCTTCATGAGTTGAGAGGCGCAGATGCTGCAGCAGATATAGTACGAGAAGCGCAATTTGCAGGCCGAGCACCAAGAGTAGGATTATTCAATAAAATTTTCAGACCAATTACAAGAAAATCAAGATTTTTGAAAGGTTCTGCCTTTTATGAACACCCACTTAATAGGGAAAATAAAAAACATCACAAAATTCATTACTTATTTTACAGCAAGCATGCTAAAAAAGTTAAGTAGTTATTTTCAGTTTTCCACCACGTTTTAGAATTATTTCATTTACGCGTGTTGTTCTAGAAATAACATCGGCGGCTTGTTTTATTTTTGCAGTTTGTGGATGTTCAACAGTAATTTGCTCAACTGTGTCTCCGAGCCGGATTTTATTGGCTTGCTTCCACTGCCGAATGTTCATGATTATATTTTTTGCAAAATCTCCAAGTGCTTCTGAGTTTGCGTCTTTGATCCCAAGAGTTTCGTATTGAGTTAGATGAATGCTATTTGTTTTCTTTTCTTTCTTGTAAAGATTTTGATAAAGCTCTTCAGTTAAATGTACGAAAATTGGTGCGAACATTTGAAGAATTCCATATAATGCTCTGTGTGTTGTCCATTGAGCAGCGTATTTTGTTTGTTTATTGTCGCCATACATTCTGCTCTTAATCATTTCCAAATAGAAGTCACAGAAATCTCGCAAAAAGAAATCTTCAAGTTCTTGTCGTGCTTGTTTGATTTGATAGTTGTTGAAATATTCTAAATATTTTTCTTGAGTTCTTGCAAGTTTTGCTAAAATCCATTTGTCTTCAAGTTCTAATGTTTTTGGTTTTCTTGTTGGAGTTTTGTCAAAATTCATGAATGTAAATCTGGCAGTGTTCCAAAGTTTATTCATTAATTTTGTTCCTCTAACTAATTCTTTTTCTTGATAAGGAGAATTTTCTCCGTAAAGTGTTGT
>CEPZ01209616.1_pt1 | contig 14342 bp, 16 predicted proteins | sample 530461 | NCBI WGS metagenome assembly CEPZ01 (sample SAMEA2620106, study PRJEB7988) | marine metagenome | isolation source: saline water (ENVO:00002010), including | reverse complement strand
GTAGGTACTAGTAATGTATTGTGGGCAAAAGAATTGGGTTTAAAGCCCATTGGAACTATGGCTCATGAATATTTTCAGGCTTGGCAAGTACTAGGGTCTTCCTTTGAAACTAGTCAAAAAGAAGCTCTTTATGCTTGGTATAATGAATATGGAAATAAATTAAATGTTGCGTTAACTGATATTTTAGGCACTGGAGTATTCTTAAATGATTGTGATAAGGATTTAACTCTAAAATATAAAGGTTTTAGACATGACTCAGGAGACCCTATTGATTGGGGCTATAGAATGTTGGCTCATTTTCATGAAATGGGTATTAATGCCAAAGACAAGACTTTAGTATTTAGTGATGGATTAAATATAGACAAAGCTTTAAAGATTCACCGAGAGCTTAAAGATAAAGTTAATGTAGTCTTTGGAATAGGAACTAATTTAACTAATGATTTTAATAGTCATAAACCTTTAAGCTTAGTTATGAAGCTAGTTAGAATGAATAATTTACCGACTATTAAAGTTAGCGATGAGCCTGCTAAAATTACTTGTGAAGATGAAGACCTTAAAGTAAAAGCTTTAGATTATATTAAAAATGTTTCTAAGTATCCTAGAATTAATATCGCAGTAGATGCTTTAATTCAAGATAATGAGGGAAAAGTATTGGTTATTAGAAGAGGTGATAAATCGGAAGAAGGATTTGGAAAGTGGGCTCTTCCTGGAGGTTATTTAGATTATTTTGAAAGTTCCTTTGAAGCGGTGAAAAGAGAAGTCAAAGAAGAGCTAGGGGTAGAATTATTTAAAGTAGATCTTCATTCTGTAGCGGATAGTTATGATAGAGATCCTAGAGGAAGAATAGTTTCCATTGTTTATAGAGGTAAGGCTGTAGGTGAAATTAATCCTAATAGTGAAGTTTTAGAATATAAATACATATCAATAGAGGATTTGAATAAATTAGATTTTGCTTTTGATCATAAAGAAATAATTGAAGGAGTATTAAATGATTAAACATGAAGAAAAAGCCGTAGAGTATATTGTTAATTCTTTACGGCCACACGCAGGGAATTAACCACTTAATGAGCTTTTATAAATCCCACCTTTTTCTTTACGGCCACACGCAGGGAATTAACCCTATACGATTTATAGCTTTCGGGTTTACGCTCTAAGGCTACCTAGGACATCGTAACCTGTCCTAATGTAATTATATACTTTTAAAATGTAAAATAAAGATAATTTATGTAAAACTTTGATTAATAGATAAAAATATAAAAAAGAATACTGAAATAAGCAGGTTGACATGAAAATAGCTCTATACGGTGGAAGCTTTAACCCCTTTCACATTGGACATGAAAATATAATTAACCATTTAGAAAAAGAGTTTGATCTAGTGTATGTTACCCCTGTTGATAACTATCAAAAAGATCAAATATTCTTAAGCCTTAAAGATAGACTCTCCTCCTTAAAAGCTATATATAAAGATAATAAAAAGGTTAAAATACTAGATAATAACTTAAAAGACAAGGAATTCACTTATTCCTACAGATTTATCGAATTTATCAAAGAAAAACACCCAAATTCTACTATTTCTTTAGTAATTGGCTCAGACTATAAAGATATTAATAACTGGAAAAATGCTGATTATATTAAGAAAAACAGTAAAATATACAGAGTTTCAAGGAATGGAGGAGAAGGTTTAGATATTGGATGCCTTGGCATTTCCTCAACTCAAATAAGAGAAGATTTAAATACTAACAAAAAATACCTTCGAAAAGAGATCATTGATATTATTACTAGAACATTGAAGGCTTCTTCCAGAAATAAATAATATTTACAACAATTTAATTCCATTTTCTGACATATATTCAAATGAAGACATTTTCTTTAAATCAATAAGTTATATTCTGAATTAGGTTCTGCTTAAGATTATCCCAAATCTATATTGATATCTTATTAACCTTTTTTAAATATCTATTTACAATTTCTTGAACTTCATTTGTTGGATTTCTTCGATGTTTCCCTTCAAAATCTCCTAATTTATAAGATCCTTTGCTCTTTATTAATTCAAAAACGTACCTTATTTTATCTCCATTAAATACTCCAAATAAAAGAATCTCTCCTTCATAATACCTCTTAGCCCTTGACCCAAAACAATTTCCCATTACGCTTCCCCATAAGACAATTTCATCTTTTGATTTTGGAATTTTTATTTCATATCTCCATTCGCCTTACCTGAAATTTGAACTAATTTTCCTTCTCCATCTACTTCCATCGTGCAAAAAGGCTTCCCTGAGTCCTTTCTTAAAGAATACAGAATATCTTCATCTTTATATGAAGATACACAATGACTCATTTTCAAACCTTCCCAATCTCTAGATGTTTGATCTATTAACTTAACTAATTTATACCCATTTTCAAATGTATGTATTAATTCAACCTCTCCAGAGTCTTTTAAATCTTTATTTCTTCTATTTAACTCTTCCGTCCATTTATTTGCTTTAATTAAAGCCTGATCATAGGAGAAATTGATAGATTTTTTGTGGCTATATTGATCCTTTAAGAAATCGATCACATGATCAATTTTGTCTTTATTTTTATGCTTTTCTTTAAAGTTCTTAATCGCTTCAGTCATACTTAATCTTAATTATATTCTGTCCCATTTTTCCTAAATAAATAATCTTCAGAAATACTTTTAAATACTACTCGACCTAAGCCTTCACTATATCTTTCATTTTTTGGATATACGACTATACCTTCTCTAATATGCAGTTCCTTTCCTGATACAGTCTCTTTTCCTTTTGTATACTCTTCTAGAGCTTCTTTTGAGAATTTCCCTCTATAAAGAATAGGAACAACCTCAATTCCATGAGCATTACATAAAGCTTCCATTTTTTCAAAGTCCCAGAAGGTGTTCCCTACTTTTATCCCAAACATTCTAAAACTAGCGCCTTGTTCTATTCCGTACCTTAAATCCTGAACTTTTCCAAAGCTTTCTCCAAAGAAAGTAACTATTTCTTTATACTTATTAAATTCTAATTCTAACATTTTTCTAATTTTTTCATTAAAGGATTTAATGTATAAGTTATCTTTTTGATCTCCCTTTAGATATAACTGTCTATCCGCTAAGCCTTTAGAGGTTACGGCCCATTTTCCATCAAGCATAGAATCTTTTCTTAGATTTTTTAACTTTTCTGGAATATATGAGGCAATTGTACAAGTTCCGTGAATCTTTTCAGTAAAGATTACTTCTTCACCTTTCTTCAATACATCTGGGTAATTCTTAATATTTTCAATATCAAATTTTACTCTATGATCCCAGGAATCCACTTCTCCACTTAATTGAGTGGGAATTTCGGGAATATATTTAGTAATTTTTAGTTCTTCTTTTACATCTTGACCCAGCTCCCACTCTTTTTTTGCTGGATAAATTAGCCCTTGAGAAACTATTCCTCTTAACTTAATAGCCTTTACTCTATTAGCCTTTTTTCCGGCTAAACGACCTGTTAAATTCATTTCTTCTAAGATTTTTTCTGACACAATTGCTTGTTCTGGGATATAAATAACTTTATCTCCCTCTTTAAATTTATTTTTTGGAATTATAGCTTGATACCCTTCGATTATCGCTAGCTCTAAAGAATCAGCATTAGGATGTTCTTTTATTTTAATCTCATATACTTTGCATTCAAATTTAGCCATAATTTACATATAGTCCCATCTCAATGCATCTTTAACGATTCCTTTATTTTTCCCTTTAATTGTGTCATATCTAAATACTTGATTTTTTATGTCAAATTTGCAGTTCTCATATATTTCATAATTCTTATCGCAGACTATAATTTTTTTTCTTTCATCTACCATTTTTATCTCTGAAAATTCTTTCATTGAAAGAATTAAATCCATTTTTTCTTTAAATGTATTTTCTAGATGAGTTTTCGCTTCGTTACATGTTATAATATCGACATGCCTCCCTCTTTCTTCATAATCCTGAGAAAAAATAATAAGGGAACCATAAATATTATTTTCAAAAGAGTCAGTTCCTTCTCTTACCGCCTCATAGGCTTTATTAAATTTAAATTTTTCCATATTATTCCTTTATTATCTAAATTTTGCTCCCTGAGGGACTCGAACCCTCAACCAACGAGTTTAGAAGTCGCTGCTCTAACCAATTGAGCTAAGGGAGCAATTCTATTATATCACAAAAGATAGATAAAGTAAAGATTTTTATATACTATTTTGAGATTTTAACCTCTTTATTATCTTATTTCCCTTGCTGTTAAGTTTTTTCCACTTAATTTTAAATGAAGTTGAATTAATCCCTCCAAACATTTCCGCATTACTATGAATTTCACACAGTCCAATGATTAGTAAAGTTATAGCATCGGTTTTATTTTTACAGAAAGCATCAATTTCTTCATCGCTTTTAATCTTATGTACTTCCATATCTCTTCTGATTAAATTAGCTTCTATTTTCCTATCTGGATGTACCTCTTTATAGATTTTGTAAGATATTTCTGCATGATTGGGAAAATGTACCTATCCATATTCATCTTTCTCTTTACAAAAAGGCTTTCCGCAGTCATGCATAATGGTATATTCTTTAATTATTTCATGAGAATGTATATTTTGAAGTACCCACTCCTTATTTTCTGAATACCACCTAGGGAGTCTCCACTTTTCAGTATTATTATTTATTAGATCTTTATACTTATCATAGACTGACAATCCATGATCTAGTATAGTTAAAGAACCTTCTATTTGATATTCTGCTTTCATTTCTTTTATTAAATCTTTTCTTTTCATAATTAGTTATCCTTTCTTTTGGTCGAATTTTTAACTTCAGCTAGAACAGTTGGAGTACTAACATTATATTATTATATATAGGTTTTCCTAAAAGCATTATTAATTCATCAATAGATAGCTTACCTAGCTTTTCTTCATTTTATCTCTTATTTTTCGTTCCCATTTTACCTTACCTTTTTTAAATCATAATCGTTTAATAATTTAAAACTTTTAAAATACTTCCGTTCTTCTTCAGATATAGGCTCTACACAAAAACTAGTTAATGAATCATCGTAATAAGGTTCGTTAAAGCTTTTTATTCTAAAGCCTAAATCTTTAACTTTTTCTCTATAATTTATTAGTTGTTCTTCGTTTTTAGCTTTTAGTAATACTACAGAGGGATGATCCTCATCATCCTCTATAGTTTTTCCTACTTCATAAGTTGCATGAATTGATTGCACTATCTTCTGAGAAGGTCTTAAATCATTTCTAACAAATACATACAGATACCTTTTCATTAAGATACCTCCTTGTACTTTTTATTAAAAACAATATCTCCTAGATTAAGAGAATCAATGATCATATCTTCTGTCAAAGAATGTCTTTCTTTTAGATATTCTAATCTTTTAAAAAATCTTTTATAGATTCCAGAATCATCTAACCAATAATTAGGACCTTTCTTTGTATCCAGTCTATCTTTAAATAAATCAGATTTTAGATCAATTTTTATAGAGAATCCATTCGCTAATACTTCTAAAGAGTAAGCTCTAGGATTATTATCAGGATGATTCTCTCTTTCCACTACTGAGATATCTTTTCCTTTTAGATAATTATTTAATAAAAACAAATACCTTGGAATAGTTCCATAGTCTTTTTTACCTTTTTTTGCGAATTCTTTTAATAATATTTTAATTATTTCTTTGTTTGACATTTTAAACTCCTTATAGTTAATCTTAAAAAATAAATTAATTTCAAGAACTTAACTTAAGGTGGTTTAAAAATTTTAGAATAAGTAATCTACCAAAAATGTTTCATATAATATAAATATACTTTTTTTTATTTTTTTTAAAAAAACAACTTTAAATATTTTAATATTTAGCCTAAACTTAATTTTTAAAGATTCTCGAAGTTTCTTTTTATACATTATGATTTAATAAATTATTTTTTTATTTTACAATTATATCTATATTTGAAAGAATATTACATTATTTCACAGTCAAAAAGACACATATAGATTTAAAACCGTAAAAGCTACTTCTTAATATGATAATATATCATTAACTTTTCATACTTCTTTTTTTCAGAAAAATATAAAGAGATTAAATTATGATATTTATCCTCCTTTTTTATATCAAATACTTCTGAAATCAATTCATTCGTGCTTAATAATTTTGATACCTTTTCGTTATTATCTATATCTATTGTTCCTATTCGACCATTTGCGATATCTAAATTTGTATAAATATCCAGATTCTCATTTAAAAAAAGTAATATTTTATCATAGGAGCTAGAGACTCCTTCTTTATCTAGAATATCTTGAAATTCATTAGAAAATACCCCATTTATAAGAGAATTCGCATTCTTCAAATACTCTTCCCTATCTTTAATTTTTACCTCTTTATTGTCTAAAAAATCTTCATATTTTTGGTTAAATACTTCAAAAGCTTCTTTATAGCCCATTACCGTCTCCTAACAATAACTTAGACATCCTTAGCGCCTTGCTAGTTTCTTCTAAGCTCATAGAACCTATATCCTTTTTTTCTTTATATTGTAAACTTTTCTCTAAAATAATTGCATCGAATATTTTATCAAAGCCTTCTCTAATATCTTTCTTTATTCTAATCGTTTCATCTTTGTAAAGCTTTCTAATCTCTTCAACTATAGATTTAGTTAATCTCACCCATCTAACGATTGCTTTAGGATCTATTAAGCCTTCTCTCATCCTAAACTCTACCGTATTATGCCTAGTATGAAGGTTAAATCCACCTCTTCCTCCAGTGTTAACATTTTCTCCAGAAAAATTTAGTTTTTCACAAAAATCATTTGAAGATCTTTCTTTGTGACAAAGAGCATATAAAGGTTCTTGTATGCTATAAAAAGCTTTTGCTATGTCCTGAATATTATGTTCTTGAGAATATATATCCTCCATATCATGATGAACATGAACTCCACAATTTTGCTCAACACCTGTTTTAACTCTTCCTCCTAATTTAGAGATTTCTGTTACCACTTTTTCTAATTGTTTTAATCCTTCTTCTCCATATAACTTTGGAGATACTACCTCCGCAGAAAATCCCCCTTTCCCTGTTTTTATTGAACCATCGTACTTAATTTCCCAAGAATTCCCTGTAGTATCTCTATAGGCATCAATCCCTATGGAATTAAACCCTTCATCACTTATTTCATTATTTAATTTATCTGAAATAGTTGATCTTTTTAACCTCGAAGAGAATTCCATTTCTACCCCATAAGGATGGTCTTTGTTAAGTTTCCCTAAGATATTAATAAAATCCGTCTCAATATCTTCAATTTTCCTTTCAATTTGTGCTTGGATTTTTTCTAAGTCTTCATTTTTTTCTTTCTTCACTTCTTCTTCTAATAACTCCACCCTACAAATGATCCTTGATGAATTAGATAAAAATATTCTAGCTCTAGCTTTAACTGGAATACCAAAGGCTATTAGACCTTCAATTTCATTCATTTTAGACTCTTCCTCCGCCTCATAAACAACATCATGACTACTTAAATCAAATTTTTCTCCACTTGATTTAGTAATAGTTTTCGTTGAAAAGTCTACTATCCCTGAAGTATTTACTAAATCTACATATACTTTAAGAAAGTCTTTGATTAATTTATCGTATTTATCTGTACCTTTTGTTTCTACTTTTTTTATTATAATGTTATATTTAAAAATTTCTTTATTATTTAAATGAGCATAAAAATAATCCTCTTTTTGGATTAAATTTAGATAATGATAATCTATAGCTTTTTTTATAACTTCATCGATAACAATTGGGTCTTCTGTATAATTCAGTACAGAATCAAGATCATCTCTTCTTGGAGATCCTTCTAGTATCTTTAAAAGAACGCTACTATTCATTCTTTCTTTTAAAAACTTCTTAGTAAAAATTCCTGAATACTTATCTAAATCCATATTTAATATTAAAGATACTTTGTTTTCATATCCTTGCCTTGAAAACTCTTCTACCATCCTTTTAATTTCAGCTTTAGAGTTAACCTTTTCAAATAATTTTTCAACTAATGAATCAGAGTATTTCCCTTCGAACATTCTTACATATTCCGTCACATTTACTCTTCCTCTTTCTTCCGATTTCTCTATAATACTCTCAGTGACTTCATCTTTTAAATTAAAATCAATTAATTTTTTAAGGATTTTAAATTTATTGTCTAACAAACTATTCCTGAAATAATATCTTTGATATTTTTTATTTTCATAATTAGTTATTGAGCTGTACACAGCCTTTGCCTCTTCATCGTTCCCTACCAGATCACATATATAATCACTTCCTATAGAAGTTGAAGCCAAAGAGATTAAATTATGATTTCTTTGTCTTACACCTTGTAATGCTAAGCTTTTCCCTATATTCTCTGGAACACTCCGAGGTTCAATCTCTCCTTCGACAATTTTACTAACAATTTCATCTATATCATATAAATCTTTTGTATAACCTCCATATTTAGAGATAAAATAACTCAAATTTTCTTCATCCTCTTTTGCTTTATTAAAAATCCATTCTTTTTCTTGATTTTTGAAATTTTCAAAATAATTAGGCCTATTTCTCTCTAAAAAGAATAATAGCTCCTCTGGATTGTCTAATATGCCTTTAAGAACTTCAAAGGCTAAATCTCTTAATTCATCAAAATTTGTAATAACCCCTATCTTTAAACCCCTCAAATTAAAATACTTCTCCATTAATACTCTTCTATGTGAATCCGACCATTTCAAGAAGAATTTTTCTTGATTATTTTTTATCTGAACTAATGGAAAATCTTCCTCTTCCTCCCCATTTATTAAATTCTTAAAATACTTCAAAGCTCCTTTAAGATCTTCTTCCCCAGGGGTTTTTTCAACCACAAACCTATATTTTTTTGAAACTTCCGACGGTTTTATTTCCTTTAAGTATTTTTTTCCCGTATAAGATTCCGGCTCACTTAATATTATATTTTTAGCTTCTTTACTTGAATTTTTAATAATTGTTCCCGCGAATAATTCATCTTTTACGTCTAGTAATGAAATAAAATTATGTGTATTTATAAAATTTTCATCGCTAACTAAGGCTTTTATTACTTCTTTCTTTTTTTCAATATCTACCCTATTTATTGCTTCCTGGCTCCAAATAAAAATAGACTTTTGATTAAACAATGAATCTAATGAGGATTTACTAAGTTTTAGCATAATTTTATCTTTATATCCACCTTCTTGATGTCTATATCCGCTATTTATTATTTCTGCTGCCTTTTTATAAGTTATCATTTTTTCATACTCTTCATCTGTTAATAGGTCATTCCTAACAACAGTCATTATTGCATTTTCACTAGATGCTACCTTAGCTAATGCTTTTTTTCTTAACTTTTCATTATTGCTTTTTTTCTCAAAAACGTCAATAGCCCCATCTACACTCTTTACAGCTTCCGACTCTATTTTTTCTCTTTCTTTTTCGCCTAGGTAATCTAATACATAACTAGAAAATTCCTTTACTTCTTTCTTAGGTATTGACTTTAGAGCTTCTGTTACGAATTTTTCATCTAGAGAAGCTTCTTTTAATTTTGGAATTGCTATTTCATTTTTTACTATTCTTAATGCGCTTTTCATATTCTCTTCGAATATTTTATATACGAGTTCACCTGTTATGATATTGCAATTTAAATAATCAATTGAATTATACCTATCTTCAATTTCTTTATCTAATAAAAATAAACCAACATATAAATCATCTTGTGCTATATTTTCAATATCTTCATTGCTAAGATTACTATATGAACCTTTAATTTTTGAGTAATTTTTCATTAGATAATCTCTTAAATACTTTTTTTCCTTTTCTGTTGAATTTTTATAGCTGCTACCTAAATCATCTATCTCCATCTTATTTAAGCAAGTTATTCTTTGATCACTTGATAATTTACATTTTTTAAATATATCCCTTAACACTCTAGATTCTTCAAGATTCTCTACAGCATAATCAACTAAATACCCAGGAGTATCTTCATTATAATCAATATTTGATATTCCCTTCTCTTTTGCAAAATCAATAACTTCTTCGTTTGAAAAGATATCATTATTGTACACTTGCTCTATAGGAAAGTGATAACTATTCATTTTCAGAATTCTTTTTAATGCTCTTCTAAGATCTTTCTCTGAAAGAATATTTAATTCTATTAACCCCTTCATATTAGCAGACTCTTCTTTTCCTGCTACAGAAAATCTTTTAATAATTTCAGATTCATATCTTTCAAAGATCTTTTTCTTTAACTCTATATTATCGTACTCGTTAATTCTTCTTATTGCTTCTTTTCCATCTAATGAACCGAACATATTTTCAAAGATATCATCTTTTAAAAGTGAAGACTCTCTGTATGCATTAATATATTTATTTTTAATTCTACTATATCTGTATTCATCTATGATTTTTTGTTTTTCATTATCGGGAATATTTATATCGTTTTCTAAAGCTAAATCTTGGGCTATTTCCTCATCAACATCCTTCATTAGCTCATATAATTCTTCAATTAAAGAAAAATTTCTAGCGTAACTACCATATTCTGTAGCTATATCCGTAGCAAGCTCTTTATCTGACCTTAAAATAGACTTCCAAGCTTCAAAACTATCCTCAGTCCACTCATCTCCATATCTATTTGTAAAATCTTCTAATTTTTCTTCTAAAGTTTTATTTGAATCCATTATAACTCCTTGATTATAAATGGATTATCCTGATTTTTTAGGGTTTTTATAAAATTTAAATAAAAGCCTAAAGTTTACATAGAATATGCCGATAAAGTATTGTATAATAAGATAAGGAAATGATTATATGGCTCAGAAAGAGAAAAAAGAAATAGTTTTACAGGATTTAGATGATCTTTTTGAAAAAGATAACTCTAATAATGAAGATCTAGACAATGGGGATTATTATTCTTACATTTTATTAAATAATAATAAGACCTTACCTGAGGTTGTCGTACTTTTCTTAATAGAAGTTTTCAACATTGATATTTCCGAATCTGAAAGAATAATGTTTGAAGCTCATAACACTGGAGAATCCTTAATAATAGAGGGTGTTACATCAAAAGAAGCATTAAAATATGACGAAAATTTAGAGGACGTAAGAGATTTTATTTTTGAAGCCTGCGATGATGATGATAAATTCGAGGAACTTCTAGAAAAGCTTGATGAATTAGGGATTTATTCTCAAGGAGTTTCGTCGTTCTTTGTTTCTAATTTTCTATACGAGTCAGTTGACGATCTTAACATTGAAAAAAGAAAAGAATCTTAAAAGGGGAAGTAATGAAAGGTTTAGAGAAAAATTTTAGAATTTTATTGAATAAAGTTAGCGATGTTGTTTCCCGTGAAGTAAATCAAAATGTTATTCATTTAAATTATTACGAGTTCCTATTGTTTTTTATGAAAGATGAATCTTATACTCCTTTCTTGGATAACTTACTTAATCCTAAAGACATAGATTATATACTACTTGAAGAAAAGTTAAAAGAAAAAATTCTTGAATCATTAAGATCTAGAACTTCTCTTTCTCCTAATAGAGTAAAAACACAATTAGAGAGTGAAATTCGCGGAGCCGAAAAGAAATTACAAATCACAGATGATTTAGTTGAAACTCATGGTTTTCTTGTTAATGCAATACTAAGTAGAGAAGAAGTTAAAGCATTAATCAATCAATGCTTAATAGAAAAAGATATCGTTTCTGAGTTAGATCTATCTAAAGCTCCTAAAAAAATCCTAGGAAGGGATAAAGAAGTCAAAGAAGTAAAATCACTACTTCTAAGAAAAGATCACCCTTCTGTAATCCTTTCTGGATCTAAAGAATCAGGAAGAAAAACTATTGCTTATAAGCTTTTTTTAGAACTAGACGAGGAGATCAATGTTAAGATCTTCAATTACAACCATTTGATTACTCAGACTAAGTATTCTAAGTTTACAGAAAAAGAGAGCTTAAGGGAAAAATTAAAAAATAAAATCCTCTCTTTCAACGAAGAAAACACTGTTTTCTTTATTAATCCTGACGAGAATACATATTTAGATATGGGGCCAATCTCTGAGGCATCAAAAGAGGGAATGAGCTTTGTTATTATCCAAGATGAAAATGACTCTGAAAATCCTGAATCCAGTAACCCTATGGCAATGTTTTTGTCTATGATGGAAGAATCTCCTCGAACAGACATTAAGAATATTATTAGTATTAATGTAAAAGAACTTCCTTGGCATATGATTCTAGAAATTGCGATGTCTAATACTGAATATGAGGATTTCCATAAAGTAAAAGTATCTAAAGATATGTATAATTCTATTCTTTCTGAGACTAAGAGTATGTTTAATAAAGAGAGATTAAAACATTTTAATGTTTTAAGAGATACCTCTTTAGCTGTTGCCAGAAAAGAAAATTCTAATTCTTTAAAAAGGGATCACATTAGCGAAGCACTAAAGGCTTTACAGATTCCTAAAAAAGAAAGAAACGCTAAAGCAAAGAAAGGAAAAAATGGCTTTATCAATATCGAAAAACTCTTAAAAGAAAAAATCTTTGGTCAAGATAGCGCTGTTGAAAGTGTAGCAAAGATATTAAATGTATCTCAAGCTGGGTTTAATGACCCAAATAGACCAGAAGCTTCACTTCTTTTTTGTGGTCCTACCGGAGTTGGTAAAACCGAAATAGCCAAGCAACTTGCAGAAATCACTGGTAGAAAGTTAGAAATTTTTAATATGAGTGAATACGACCAAGAGCATAAAGTTAGCTCATTGATCGGTGCTCCTCCAGGATATGTTGGACATGGGGACGGTGGTCACTTAGTTAATGCTTTAAAGAAGAATCCTGATGGAATTTATTTGTTTGATGAAATTGAAAAAGCTCACCCAAAAATATTTGATATTTTTCTTCAAGTGATGGAAGAAGGTCAAGTAAGCGAATCATCAGCTAAGGGAGAAACTTTATCGACAAAAGATACCATTATCATTTTTACCTCTAATGTCGGTGTATCTGAAAGAAATCGCGGAGTTATGGGTATCGCTTCTGAAGACTCTATCGATAGAGATTCCATGTTAATGAAAGGAATTAAGCAAAAATTTAAACCTGAATTTTTAAATAGATTAACTGCAAATGTAATTTTTCAAGATTTACCTAAAGATGTAGTAGAGATGGTGGTCAATAAGTTTTTAGATCAAGCAAAAGAAAGAGTAAAGTCTTCCAAGCTTAAACTAGATATCTCAAGAGAAGCTATTGATTATATGTGTGAAAATTATTACAGTAGAGAATATGGTGCTAGGAACATTAAAAGAATGATTGGAGACAGTCAAGACAGTATTACTTCTCAACTAGCTACTGAATTAATTGAAGGTCGCATATCTAAAGGGGACACTGTTTATATTGATAGCGATGGAAAAAAACTAAAATATTCTGTAAAAAAATAAAGGAAAAAAATATGAAAAATAAAGGATTTTCATTAATTGAGGTTTTAATCGTTGTAAGTTTGATTGGAGTATTATCAGCAATAGTCTATCCTAACTATAAGAAGTTTAAAGCTCTTGAAGGGTCAATACAAGAAATCGAAAGTTTATATAAAAAAAATAACTACGAAGATTTTCTTGAAAGATTAAACGATCCTTTGATCCTTAAGGACTTGAAAGAATATAAAGGTGAGATAACTGAAAGATTTCATAAGAAAATCGAGAATTTTAATGTTTTTTATTTAAACGGGAAATTCTACCCTGAAAAACAGAATGAATACATTTTTATCACATCAAGATGCCTTAAGATAAATAAGCCTTTTATTATGTTTAGCTGTTCCAATGGGAAAAAGAGATGCTTTTATAAGCCCAACAAAGATTTATCTGAACCTGACTTGTCCCAAACAATAAATTGCGATGACTTGTAACGATATCTTCTTATTTTACATCTCTTTATTATAGTATATATAATTATAAGGAGGCCATATGGATTCTGTTAAGGTAATGTTTAAGGGACCTATCGTTTACAACGAAAAAAATCAATTCGATATATTAATTAAAGAGGTCTTAAGTAAATCCCCTTCAGATAGCTCCATAAAGGCCACTTTAATTAAAGAAAATAATACTCTATCGTCTATAATAATGATTGATTCTTGCCGAATTCAATGCATTTTCAAATCATCTAATAAATCTATGCCTTATTTGGTTCAAGATTTAAAGTCTCAGTGGATGACGGTGATTGAAGAATGGAGAAAGGTTAGATTCAATAAAAAACGAAGATCTCCTTTAAGGAACAAAGAGTGTCCTGTTTAAATCTTGGATGATCTTTTTGATAATTCTTTCAAAAAACATAAGGGGTTTTTTATCGGACCTTAACTCTATATTAAAA
>CEPZ01034330.1_pt1 | contig 14342 bp, 22 predicted proteins | sample 530461 | NCBI WGS metagenome assembly CEPZ01 (sample SAMEA2620106, study PRJEB7988) | marine metagenome | isolation source: saline water (ENVO:00002010), including | reverse complement strand
AAAAATAGTGATTTCTATTATAAGGGAGACAAAAGAAAAGTCAACAGGTCAGGCTTGACTCACAGCTAAAGCATGTGAGAATGCGCCAGAATTTCGTTCAAATTGTTAAATTAATTCTTGATGATAAAAGAATAAATAGCAATTTTATTGATACAGCGTTTGAATTTGCTTACTTTAATAATTATATATCCGTAGCAAGAACATTGTGGAATAATAAAAGATTTAATAAATATAAAAAGAATTTTGATAAAAAAAAATACTTTAAAATATATATTCAAGAACATATAAATAATTTTTAATTTTTTTATATTTTATATTGATTATAGTAATAAAAAATTATATAATTAATACTATATTTTATAGGTGGTTTTTATTATTGAAAACTTTAAAAATATAAGTTTCCAATAAATCAATGATAAAGTATGCCATTTTATTAAAAATTTAGGTGTTATAAATTTATGAATATTCAAGAACAATTTTATCATTATATTACTGAAAATAACCTTGAAAAAGTTAAATTACTTCTTCAAGATGAAAAGCTTGATCCTTGTTATAAAAATAACTTTGCTATTAGATATTCAACTCAAAATCGTAATTTAGATATGATTAAGCTACTTATTAAAGACAAAAGGATTGATCCTTCTGCTAATGATAATTGGATAATTAGATTTACTTCTGAATATGCTAATGCTGAATTTATTAAACTTATTCTTAAAGATAAAAGAGTTAATCCTTCTGTTCGTGATAATTGGGCTATTCAAATAGCAAGCTATAATAATAACATTGAAGTTGTTAAACTTCTTTTAAAAGACAGTCGAGTTAATCCTGCTGATAATTCTAATTCTGCTTTATATGGTGCTGCAAAATATGGTTATTTTAATATAATTAAATTACTTCTTAATGATAATAGAGTTGATCCTTCTGATAATAAAAATATTTCTATTAAAGATGCTTATTATTATAAACATAATAATATAGTTCAGTGTTTATGGCAGGATGAACGAGTCAGAAATTCTCTTGAAAATGATTATAAAGAGTTATATAATAAGCTAATTATAAAAGATAATGTAGAGAAATTTTAGTGGATATTCAAAAACAATTTAATAATTGCATTAAGAAAAATGATTTTAAGAAGGTGAAAACATTAATTGATAAAGTTGATCCTTCTGCTAATGAAAATTGGGCTATTTGTGTAGCTTCAGAGCTAGGATATTCTAAAATTGTTAAATTACTTTTAAAAGACAAAAGAGTTAACCCTGCTGATAATAGCAATTACGCTATTAGATTTGCTATTATTGAAGGTCATTTTAAAATCGTTAAACTTCTTCTAAAAGATAGAAGAGTTAACCCTGCTATTCAGAACAACTCTCCCTTAATGGAAGCTTGTGAAAGAGGATATTTTAAAATCGTTAAACTTCTTCTAAAAGATAATAGAGTTAACCCTGCTGATAAAGACAACCTTGCTATTTTTATAGCTTCTCAAAATGAACGTATAAAAATTGTTGAAGTTCTCCTTAAAGATAAAAGAGTTAACCCTTCTGATAATGATAATTTCGCTATTAATTGCGCTTTTAGATATAAAAATAATGAATTAATTAATATTTTATGGAAAGATAAAAGAGTTAAAAATACTCTTGAAAAAGACAACAAGGAATTATATAATGAGCTAATTAAAAACGATATTAAAGAAAAAGTTGAGGATTTCTAATGGATATTCACGATAAAGTAGTTCAATATATTGATAATGGAAACCTTAATGCTATCATGTCTTTATTAAATGTTAACAATATTGATAAAATTGATTATAACCATGCCATTAGACGTTCTGCTTTATTTAATCGTTTGGATATTATTAAATTTCTTTTTTCTTTTGAAAATATGAACTCTGTTGATAATAACGGATATGCTTGTCAATTAGCAGTTGAAAAAGGGCATATAGAAATTGTTAAATTTTTTATCAACCATCCTAAATTTAAACCTAATAAAGAACATTATTTATCTTTTATTTTAGCTATTGAATATGGTCAAAATGAAATAGCCAAAACTCTTTTAGAAGTCAATTCTATAAGAAATATTATTAAATTAGAAGATCCTGAAAATTATGATAGATATGTTATTAAAATTAAAATGGAAGTTTTTTAACTTTTTTATTTTACTTTTCTTTCAATTTTTATTATAATATAGACATGTTTTAAATCATTAGGATAGTAAATTGAAAAACTTTATTACTCAAAATTATTCAAAAGAAAAATTGGCTTTCTTTAAACAAGAAAACAATCCTAATGTCGATCTCGAAACTCTTACCACTGGTTCTCGTAAAGAAATTACTTGGACTTGTGAAAATAACCACAACTTTAAAAAACAAGTTAGAGACTTCTCTAAACCTACAGGTACTTCTTGTCCTACTTGTCGTAATGAACATAATTCAGTTTTTGATAGTAAACTTAAAAAAGAACTTTCTCCTAATAATACTATCAATCCAAAAAATGTAGCATTAGGTGACAATAGAACAAAACTTCTTTGGCAATGTACTCAATGCAAACATGAATACAAGGCTTCTCCTTGGCAACGAAGTAAAAAGAATACAGGCTGTCCTATTTGTAATAACAAACGTACACAATCAAGAAATGAAATTAGAATATTCTCAGAATTATCTTCAATCTTTAACTACGTTGAAGAAAATTTTGTTGTTGAAGGATATAAATATGATGTCTATGTTAAAGATATCAATCTTCTAATTGAATACGATGGTGCTCACTGGCACTCAAAATCTAAAACTTTTAAAAATGATCTACTTAAAAATAAAATTGCGAAAGATAATGGCTTTGATATACTTAGAATCAGAGAACAAGGTCTAAATAAAATTAATGAGAATGATATTGTTCTTGATTTTGATACTAACACAAATAGAGATAATGAATCTCAAATTAATATCTTAAATTTATTAATTGATTATATTAATACAACCTACAACAAAAAAATATCAAAATATGAAAGTTCATTCTTAAATAATTCTCTATATAATCAAAAACTAAGTCAGGGTTTTGTTAAAAATGATTTAACCAACCATCCTAAATTTAATGAATATGACGAAGAAAAAACTGGCATTAACCCTCGTGCTATTTCTTGTGGTTCTCGACAATTAGTTTTCTGGAAATGTGATAAAGGACATGACCATTCTTGGCAAGATACACCCAATAATAGAAAAATTAGGAATTGCCCTTTCTGTTCTAACCATCGTGTGTCAATGACTAATAGACTCGATAAAATACATCCTGTTTCTATTCAATTATGGAGTACGAAAAACATAAACAAGCCAGAAGATTATACTTATCGTAATGGTAAAGATAAAATTATTTGGAACTGTTCTTCTTGTAATAATGAATTCAGCAAAACAATTGCTAGAATGGATGATTCACAAGGATATTGTCCACACTGTAAAACTAAACATTTTGGAAATATCAAAAAGTAAAAGATACATTAGATAAAAATAGCTATGTCTATAAATATCTAATTCAAAAAGAAATCAAAAATAAATTAGAAGGTTTTTAAAATCTTCTAATTCTATCAATTTTCTCTATTTCTTTTACCTGATTAAAAAAGTATTTCATATTATATCCAACTCTAATACATTCATATATTTCCAATCTTCTTTTATGATTCTTAATACACTTTATTAGAATTGCTTTATAAGGATTTCTAAGACGGTCTTTATCGTAAATTGTATGCTTTATTAAAAACCTAGTAAAATAATTCGATAAACATATTGTATCAGCAATGAAATATTCAAAGGCTTCTAAATTACATTTTTTTTCTGAATAATACATTTTTTGGAATAGCTCTCTATATAATTTTTCTGGTAATAGTTTACCTAATTCATTATAAGAAACTATGAATTCATTTTTACAAATTAATGAATTATCATATAATAACTTAACTATATCACTTTCTTGTTGTAAATTATCTTTCATTATTTTACCTATTAAAATTTTTGAATTAAACATTTATTTAAATATAAATCAAGTTCTTCGTTATATTTATAAGTTGAGAATATACTATGCTTTAAATATTTATTTAACTCTGTTGTTTTTATTACATCTTCAAGTTCTGCTTTTGTTGATACAAAATCATCATTAATAAAAAATCCACCATTTAAAAAAGATTTTACTATTAATGCTAATCTTTTATACTCTTTATTTTTTAACATTTTTTTAATATATTTTTTTCTAATCACTTTTTCATGAAATCTTATTTTTTTATTATCACAATCAATCAAAGGAAGAAATATTGATACTTCATCATTTTTGTCAAGAATCTCTTTAAATTCTTTTAATGACATTCTTCTTGTAAATACTTTATTAAATTTATCATTTTGATAACTATTTTTTCTAACAACTATCTCTTCACACAAATTTTTTGTATAACTATATTTACGATAATTATAATAATTATCCAAATATTCTTTTCCTTCTTTATTTTTATTAAATACATTTTTTATTTTTTTTATTGATTTTCTTATAAATTCTAAATACTCACATGATAAATTTATATTTGAATAATAAGTATCATTCTTTTTAAAATAAAAAAATGTTTTATATACTAATCTTATTTTATTTTTATCAAAAAATATATCAAAAGTAATCAATAAATCAAAAAGATCATCTTTTTCAAATAGAAAAGTAAATTTTTTTAAAAACTCTGTACGTTGTTTATCTGATATTTTTAAAACATTATTTCTAAATTTCAGTTCTTTTATCTTTACTTTTTTTGTACTTTTATTTTCAATTAATTTTATTATTTTTTGAGTTTCATTACTATTTATACTTACAATAGGCATATATATAGCCTGTTTTTGATTGGCTTTTTTTAATTTTTTTTCTATATAATTCATATATACCTTTTTAAGATTATTTTTAATAGGGATATTTTAACAAAACTAAAATTAAAAAACAATTGATTTTGTAAATTATTTTTTATATAATAGTATTAATCAGCAAATATAGAGAATTCATGACAACAAATCATATTAAAAATGACCTTATTTCAAGTGTTGAAAACAGTGACTTTTTTCGACTACGTTTACTGCTATCTATTTCTGATATAGATCCTTCTTTTGATGAGCAATTACTACTAACTATTGCCTGTAGAGAACAAAATAAAAGAATGATTAAAATACTACTTAATGATAAAAGATTCGATCCAACACGTAACAATAATAAACTAATTAAACGAGTTATTTTTTCAAAAAAAGTTGAATCTTTGAAAATATTATTAAATGATCCTCGTGTTGACTATACAGAAGATAACCACTTTTTGTTTATTCATTCTTGTGCTCAATATAATAAACCTGTTATTAAATTATTAAATGATTTATATTATAATATTGATTTGGAATATGATGATTCTCAAAGAAAAGATTTGTTCTATATCAAACAACTTTATTTTAATAGTTCTCTTAAAAAATATATCATTAACTATTTGAAACAAACAGGCTTCAATGATATAATAAGCTTGTGGCAAAAAACAGAGATGCAAAATAAAATAATTAAATTTTAAGGATTTTTATGATGAAAATACTTTCAAACAATATATTAAATTTAAACTTTAAAAGCTCTCTTCAATATGTTTTGGATAACCATATTTCAGAAGATGGTGCATTAGCAATAATAAATTATAATCTTGATAACAATGACTATAAATTTTATAACAGATTACAACTATATAGTTTTTTTGATTTAAATAAATCAATATTGAAAAAATTTTTTATTAATGATGTGGATTATTTTATTATTTTTAATAAAAATCTTAATGAAAAACACTATAAAGTCATTCATAACCTTTTAATAAATGATAAAAGTGTAATTCTGGTTGAATGTGAATTTGATAGAAAAAAGCTTCAAGAAGAAATAGGACACTATGAGTTTTTTAAAATTGATAGGATTGAATTAGAAGAAAAAATAAAACTATTTTAAGGTTATTTATGAATATATTTGATATTTTTCCTGAATTAAAAAATAAATATAGTAAAGACGAATTAGATAAACGTCAATTTGAGCTATCGCAATTAGAATTAAATAATTTCTTAAATGAAAGTATTAAAAAATATGATATTAATAAAATACAATATTATTTAAAAAAATGTGATAAAAAAGAAGCTGATAATTTAATTGTTAGAATATTACTGGAAGAAGAGTTTGATGATTGGATTGATTTATTTGATAGTATTAATTATCATAAAGATTTACCCGAATCTTGCAAGATCGCTTTTCGATTAGGATTAAAAGAATTCTTCAACAATGCTGATTTAATGAATTCTTTGGAATATTATAAAAAAATAGCGGTTCTTGATATTGTTTTTAATGGCAACAATTTACATATTATTAAGGATAATTTTGGACTTAATACAGGACATTATACTATTGAAGAAATAGAATCTTACAATAATCAATTTTATTTAGGAGGATTAAGCACTCTCTATACTCTTAATAATTGGAAAGGAAGTATTAATGATTATGTGATATTAAAATTCCTTGATATTAAAGTTTTAAACGATATTGTTGATAATTCTAATAAAATTAAAATTAAACATAAAATATTAGATTTTTAAATAAAAATAAAATATAAAGTAGAGGTATTTTAGTGAATAGCCAAGACCAGTTTGATAATTTTAATGAAAATAATGATATTAATAAACTTAGAATACTTCTCAATGTATTTTATGTATCTATTAAAAATAATAATATTGAAAATATTATTTTTTTTCTTAATAATTCCAGATTTAATCCTGCTACAAACCGTAACAATGGCATCCGAATGGCGGCTGACAATGAACTTTATAATATTGTTAATCTTTTATGGCAAGACCAAAGAGTTAAAAATACTTTAAAAATTGATGATATTGATTTATATAACGAACTTATTCAAAAAGACAAAATCAAAAATAAAGTAGAGAGTTTTTAATGAATATTGAAGAAAAACTTTTTAATTCAGTAAAAAATAATAACATAAAAAATGTTAAATTTATTTTAAATGATAAATCTATTACCTTACCTGAAGATTTTAATTTTAATTCTTCTCTAAGACTTGCCATTGAATATGGTTACTCTGATATTGTTAAAACATTTCTTAATGATGGTAGAATAAAACCTTGTTCTTCTTCTATTCCTCTTTTTTATTTAGCGGTTAAATTTAACCAATTTGATATTGTTAAAATACTTTTAGATGATAAAAGACTTGATCCTTCAAAAGATTCTAATATGTTTATTATATCTGCTTATGAAAATGGATATTCTGGTATCGTTAATCTTTTATGGCAAGATCAAAGAGTCAAAAGCTCATTAAAAGACGTTTGTTTTGAATTATATGATGAACTTATTCAAAAAGATAAAATTAAAGAAAAAATAGAGGATTTTTAATGGATATTCAAGAACAATTTTATGATTATATCGAAAATAATGATATTAATAATATAAAATTATTACTTAACGATAAAAGAATTGATCCTTCTGATGAAAATAATTTGGCTTTTATATTAGCTTCTGATAAAGGACATTTTGATATCGTTAAATTACTTCTCAAAGATAAAAGAGTTAATCCTTCTGATAGGAATAATTGGGCTATTCAATTAGCCTCTCAAAATGGATATTTTGATATCTTTAAATTATTACTAGAAGATAATAGAGTTGATCCTTCTGATAAAAATAATTGCGCGATTATATTAGCTTCTCACAATGGACATGTTGCTATCGTTAATCTTTTATGGCAAGACCAAAGAGTTAAAGATACATTAAAAGTTGATGATAAAGAATTGTATAATGAGTTAATTAAAAATGATATTAAAGAAAAAATTGAGGTTTTCTAATGAATTTTTAAAATACGTTTTATAAATCAATTCAAAGTAATGATATCCAAAATGTTAAATTACTTATCAATCATTAAAAAGCTGATTTCTTTGATGATAACAATTTATCTATTTAATTTGTTTCTGAAAATGGAATCTTGAAATATATTCTTGAAAATCATTATAAATAATTATATAATAACCCTCATAAATAGATTTTTTTTAAATATAGGTATCTTAATCATGATTGAAATCAGTACAATTGAAAGAGAAATGTTGAGCTATTTAGATAGCAATAATATTACAACAAACGATGCCTTAAAGTTTATTAAAGAACTTAATTGGAATACAGGACAAAAAATATTGAAAGACTACTCAGAAAAACTTTTTCAATATAAACTTCAAAACTCTATCGAAAATAAAGATTTAGAAAAAACGATATCTCTTTTAAATAGTAATGAATCAAACGTTAACATAGACCTTAACTGGACTATTGAGTTCGCTATTGATAATGTTGAAATCCTTAAAGTTCTGTTAAAAGATGAAAGAATAGATCCTGCTTATGACAATAACTATAACATTATTCTTGCTTCTGAATTAGGTCTTGAAGATACTGTTGAATTGTTTTTAAAAGACAAAAGAATTGACCCCTCTGCACAAGGTAATAAATCAATGCAAAAAGCAGTAGGGCATAATAGACCAGAAGTTGTTAAACTACTTTTAAATGATAGTAGAATATCACCTAATATTTCTGGTTATCAACCTATTAGTGTCGCTTGTAGATATGGATATTTGGATGTTGTTAAATTACTTCTAAATGATGATAGAGTTGACCCTTCTGTTGGTGATGATTGTCCTTTATATGTATCAGCAAAGTATGATGATATTGATGTTATGAAACTACTCTTAAATGATAAGAGAGTAGATCCTACAACAAGAAATAATTATGCTGTTAAAAAAGCATTTCAAAGAAATAATGTGGAAATGTTAAATCTTTTATGGAAAAATAAAAAAGTTAAGGACTCTCTTTTTGAAGAAAATTCTGAACTATATAATAAAATTGATTTGATTTGTAAAGTTAAGGAATTTTAATGGATATTAAAGATGAATTTATTGAATTAATTAAAAACAATAATATTGAAAATGTTAAATCTTTTTTAAATAATCATAATATTGATTCTTCTTGTTATGGAAATTATGCTATTTGTTTTTCTTCTACAAATGGTTATACTGAAATAACTAATTTACTTTTTAAGGATAATAGAGTTAAAATTTGTTTAGAAAAATATAACAAATTTTTGTATAATAATTATTTTAATTCCTTTAAAAATAGACATACTTTTAATGTATATTTTATTTACTTTTTGGCAAATATTTATTATAATAGTCACATTATTAGGAACAAAAGAGTATTATTTTTTTATGAATATATCTGTACAATTTCAAGAAGCAGTAGAACAAAATAATATTGAAAAAGTTAAAGTTTTTTTAGGTAATAAAAAACTTGATCCCTCTTTCAATCGTAATATTTGTGTTAAATATGCAGTAAATAAAGGTTTCTCTGAAATTGTTAAACTTCTTTTGAAAGATAACAGAGTTGATCCTGCTTGCACTAAAAACTATGCCATCACAACGGCTTATGATAACAAATATTTTGATATTGTTAATCTTTTATGGAAAAACCAAAAAATTAAAGATACTTTGAAAGATAATAACCCTATGTTATATAATGAACTTATTAAAAAAGACCAAATTAAAGAGAAGGTCGAGGAATTCTAATGGATATTCAAGAAAAATTTTATAAAGCAATTAAAAATAATGATATTAATAATGTAAAATCATTACTTAACGATAAAAGAATTGATCCTTCTTATGATAATAATTTCGCTATTCAATTAGCTTCTCAAAATGGACATATTGACATCGTTAAATTACTTCTCAAAGATAAAAGAGTTGATCCTTCTTATAGGAATAATTCCTCTATTCGATTTGCCTCTGCTAATGGATATTTTGATATCGTTAAATCACTTCTCAAAGATAAAAGAGTTGATCCTTCTTATGATAATAATTTCGCTATTCAATCAGCTTTTGAAGAGGGATATTTGGATATTGCTAACCTTTTATGGCAAGACCAAAGAATTAAAGATACATTAAAATTTGATAATAAAAAATTGTATAATGAGTTAATTAAAAATGATATTAAAGATAAGATTGAGGATTTCTAATGGATCTCCAAAAAAAAATTTATAAAGCAATTAGAAATAAAGGATTTCTAATAGGTATCCAAAAAAGATTTTATAAAGCAATTGAAAACAATAATATTAATAATGTAAAACTATTACTTAACGATAAAAGAGTTGATCCTTCTGATGATAATAATTGGGCTATTAAATTAGCTTCTCAAAATGGACATGTTGAGATCGTTAAATTACTTCTCAAAGATAATAGAGTTAATCCTTCTGATAATAATTGGGCTACTCGATTTATTTCTAAAAATAGAAATATTGATATCGTTAAATTACTTCTGAAAAACAAAAGAGTTAATCCTTCTGATAATAATAATTGGGCTATTCAATTAGCTTCTCAAAATGGACATGTTGATATCGTCAAATTACTTCTCAAAGATAAAAGAGTTAATCCTTCTGATGAATATAATTTGGCTATTAAATTAGCTTCTGATATTGGATATTTTGATATTGTTAATCTTTTATGGCAAGACCAAAAAGTTAAAGATACATTAAAAATTGATGATAAAGAATTGTATAATGAGTTAATTAAAAATGATATTAAAGATAAGATTGAGGATTTCTGATGGAAATTTTATGATTATATTGAAAACGTTAAATTAATTTTAAAAGATAAAAAAGTTAATCCTTCATTAAAAGAAGATTATTTTGAATTATATGAAATACTTATTGAAAAAGATAAGATTCAAAATAAAATAAAAGATTTTTTATTAATTTATTTGTTGTAAAATATATTCAAAAATTATATAATAAGCTATCGTTATAAAATAAAGAGATTTTAATGGATATTCAAAATAAACTTTATACTTGTATTAAAAAAAATGATATTGAAAATGTTAAATTACTTTTAAAAAATAAAAAAGTTGATGTTTCTGATGAAGATAACTTGGCTATTGAATTAGCTTCTACAAGTGGTCACTTTGATATTGTTAAATTACTTTTAGACGATAAAAGAGTTGATCCTACTGATAATCGTAATTGGACTATTCAATCTACTTATGAAAAAGCCTATTATGATATTTTGGCTTCTCTTAATGATAAGAAAAATTTTAATATTTTTTCTTTTAATAATAAATACGTTAATATTATTAAACTTCTATGGAGAGATGAAAGAGTTAAAAGCTCTCTTAAAAATGATGATAACGAATTATATGATAAATTAATCAAACAAGATATTAGTGATAAAATAGAAGAATTTTAATGAATATTCAAGAAAAATTTTATAAAGCAATTAAAAATAATGACATTAATAATGTAGAATTATTACTTAAAAATGAAAAAATTAATCCTTCTAAAGATAATAACTATGCTGTTCAATTAGCTTCTAAAAATGGACATATTGATATCATTAAATTACTTCTCAAAGATAAAAGATTTAATACTGCTGATATAGTTAGTTTATCTATTCAATTAGCTTCTTTAAATGGATATATTGATATCGTTGAATTACTCAAAGATAAAACAATTAATTCTTTTGATTATGATTTTTCCATCGAATTTGCTTCTGAACATGGAAATATTGATATCGTTAAATTATTTCTCAAAGATAAAAGATTTAATCCTAGTAATAAACAAAGTTCTGCCATCGAATTAGCTTCTGAAAGTGGACATTTTGATATTGTTAAATTACTTCTCAATGATGAGAGATTTAATCCTGCTAATAATAATAACTATGCTATTCAATTAGCTTCTTTAAATGGATATATTGATATCGTCAAATTACTTCTCAAAGATAAAAGAGTTAATCCTTCTGATGTAAATAATTACGCTATTATATTAGCTTCTCAAAATGGACATTCTGATATTGTTAATCTCTTATGGCAAGATAAAAGAGTTAAAAATACTCTTAAAAACGATAATGAAAAATTGTATAATGAGTTAATTGAAAAAGATAAAATTAAAGAAAAAATAGAGGAATTTTAATGAGCATTCAAAATAAATTTTATAATGCAATTCAAAATAATGATATTCAAGATATTAAATCACTTCTGAATCATCCAAAAGTTGATCCTTGTGAACTTAATAACTGGTCTATTCATTTAGCAGTAAAAGTGCAAAGCATTGAAGCTGTTAAATTATTATTAAATGATAAAAGAGTTGATCCTTCCGATGATAATAACTTATCTCTTCAATTTGTTGCTTCAAATGGAAATCTTGAAATATTTAAATTACTTATTGGTCATAAAAAAATTGATCCTTCTGGTTATAAAAACATAGCCATCGCTCTTGCTTCTGAAAATGGACATTCTGATATTATTAAACTACTTCTTAATGATAAAAGAGTTAATCCTTCTGATAGAAAAAATGTAGCTATTACTTTAGCTTTTCTTAACAATAATCTTTATATCACTAACCTTTTATGGCAAGATCAGAGAGTTAAAAATACTCTTAAAAACGACAATGAAAAATTGTATAATAAGTTAATTAAAAAAGATAAAATCAAAGAAAAAGTCAATATTTTTTAATATTTTGTTGAATTATAAAACAATAAATTATATAATAAGTTATATTTTAAATCACAAGAGAGTTTTTTAATGGATATTCAAAAACAATTTAACAAAGCAATAAAAGAAAATGATATTCAATCAGTTAAATCACTTATAAATAAAGATGGAGTTGATCCTTCTTTCGATAATAACAGTCCACTTCTTTTTTGTTGTGATAAAGGTTATACTGAAATTTTTAAAGTACTTCTCAATGATAAAAGAGTTAATCCTGCTGATAATACATATTTTGACGGGTTTTTTATGGAAGTTGTTTGTCAAAAAGGACACTTTGATATTGCTAAATTATTATTAAATGATGAAAGAATTGATCCTTCTATTTCTAATAACCATATTATTCATACTGCTTATGTAAATGAACATTTTGATATTGTTAAACTTCTATGGAATGATCAGAGAGTTAAAAATAAATTAGCAAAATCTAATTTTTCATTATACAAAGAACTTATTCAACAAGATATTGAAGAAAAAGAAAATAAAAATGTTGCATTAAGTGTTGAAGAAGAATTAATTAAAGCAGTAAATGAAGAAAATTTTAAAAAAATACAAAAATTTTTAGATTTTCATTATTTAAATATAAACTTTGAAAAAATTGATTCTTCTTTTTATAATTTATTATTTCAAAATGCTGCTTCAAATGGAAAATTAGAAATAATTAAATTTATTGCTAATAATAAAGAAATTAATTCTTCTATTAATTATAACTTAGCAGTTTCAAACTCTACTGAAAAAGGGCATCATGAAGTTGTTGAATTTATTATCAATCATCCTAATTTTATTCATAAAGAACATGATAGCACATGCATTATGCAGTCTTCTTCTAATGGACATATTAACGTTTTAAAAATATTACTAAATGATAATAGATTTTCTCCTAGCATGGATGACAATTTAGCTATTAAACAAGCCATTTGTAATGGACACTTTGATATTGTCAAATTACTTCTTAATGATAAAAGAGTTAATCCTGCTGATAGTACATCCTTTGAAGTTGCTTTTAAAGAAGAATATATGGATATCGTTAATTTTTTATGGCAGGATGAAAGAGTAAGAAAAGACCTTAAAATAAATAATAAAAGAATATATAACAGATTGTCTTTAGAAAAAAATATAAAAAGTTTTTAATGGTTTTTCAATGAATAGAAATATAGAATTCGAAGAAGCAGTTAAACATAATAATGTTAATAAACTTAAAACAATTTTAAGTAATAAAGTTTTTACTCTCTCTTTTAATATTAATACATATATCAAAGTTGCTGAAAAAAATGGATGTTCTGAAATAGTAGAATTACTTCTTGATAAAGAAAAAATTAATCCTTTTATTAATATAAAAGAAGAATTTTTTTATTTCATTAAAATAGGTGAAGTTGAAAATGTTAAACTTTTGTTAAAAGACCAAAGACTTAATCCAAGTATTTATAATAATTGGGCTATTAGAGTTGCTTCCAAGATTGGAGAAATTGATATCGTTAAATTACTTTTAAATGATAAAAGAATTAATCCAAATGCTAATCCAGATAGTGCTATTGAATTTGCTTCAATTCATGGATATTCTGATATTGTTAAACTACTTTTAAATGACAAAAGAGTTGATCCTTCTTATGATAATAATTTGGCTATTCAATCAGCTTCTGATGATGGACATATTGATATCGTTAATCTTTTATGGCAAGACCAAAGAGTTAAAGATACTCTTGAAAATGACGATAAAGAATTGTATAATGAGTTAATTAAAAATGATATTAAAGATAA
>CEPZ01037474.1_pt1 | contig 14365 bp, 18 predicted proteins | sample 530461 | NCBI WGS metagenome assembly CEPZ01 (sample SAMEA2620106, study PRJEB7988) | marine metagenome | isolation source: saline water (ENVO:00002010), including | reverse complement strand
CGTAGTATCCGTAGCCTGAGGTTTGGTGGGTTCTTGGTTGGTAGGTGTTTTTGTATTTGTGGTTGAAAGTAGGCTGTCTTACGTAGGTTGGTTTTTTGTATGTTTTTGGTTGGGCTAATCCGTATGAAGGTGTGTATTTTGAAGGTTTGTAGTAGGTTGTTGTGTAGACAGGGGTTTTGTGGCTTAGGTCGATTATGTTGTCGTGTTTGAGGTAGTTGCATTCGTGGTAATAGCCGTCTGAGCCTTTGCAGAGAGTTGAGGCTGAGATGATTGCTGATTGTAGAATTACTAAGGCTATTGTTATTGTGAATAGTAAAAGTAGTTTGTTTTTCATGGGTCTTTAGTGGATAGATGGTATTTAAGGGTTTTGGTTTTTTGGGTTTTGTAAATTTTACAGAATTAATCTATAGGGGCAACTTCACGCCGAGACTCTAACCTGAGTAGGGGAACCACGTAGAATGTTAAATTAATCTTAGTTAATTATGCAGGTATTATTTCACATTTAAACTTTTCAGTTTCAACAATTTTCTTATCAACTCCGCTAGAAAATCCAAATATTGACTTTAGATTACTTTCATAATGTTCCCCAATAGGAGAACTTCTTAATAATGAACTTAAAACTTCAATTAATAATCTACTAGTTAGATGCTCGTTTCCCACTTCTTCTGATGACTTGTATATTGTATTAAGTTGATTTAATGTAAATTTACATTCAACAGCTTTATCTCCAGATTTATATTTCACAATACAATTATTATTCTCCTTCCCTCCTACAGAAAATATGCTCTCTATAGAATTCAAAAAAATAATTTTAGAGGGATTGCAATCCCTTAAATTAATAGAACTACACTCCAAATTTTTTTTGATATCTGAATTTTCTTTAAGATAATCCTTGTTATAAAAATCGATATCTTCTGATACTTTTCCGCAATCTATGATGTTTACATTACTATTATTTATAGAATCTTTATCTCCTCCTATTAAGAAAAATGCAATAGCTACTCCTACTAAAATCACCAATATAATTAATCCCTAAACCAATAAAGACCCTTTTTTTCTCATGTTTAATATTTGAATCTAGATTATTTAAAGTTTTACTATGTGAAACTCTCAAGTTTTTCCAATAAATAGTTTTAAATAGAGTTCATTTTTATTATTTCTACCCTAAGGGAAAGGGCTACAATGTTTATTTTACAAAGCCGGTTTGTTGATTTTAATATTTTTCCTCATCAATTTCATCGCATGCACAACCAACGCATTCCTCTCCCTCTCCGCAATCTTCGTCATTTCCGCATTCATGGCATTCGTATGCATCTTCGTAACATTTATCATCCGGTTCTGTGCAAACTCCGATGTCGCAGTCTGAATCTACGATACATTCAGTGGGTGTGTTGGGAATTGTTACTATGACTAGGGGTAGTTGGGGCTTGGTCCGTAGAAGAACTCGTTGAGTGCTTCTAAGATTGAGAAACTTCCTAGACCTTTTTCATTGGCAGGGGTGAATGATAAAAGCGAGATTATTATTAGGGCTACTATTAGTGATATTAATAAAATTAGATTGAGGTTATTGGAGTTTTTATGGGCTCTTTTAGAATTGGTTTTGGATTTGTTAAAGTTCTTTTTCCTCTTTTTCATGGGGTTTTAAGGTTAGAGGAGTTTATAAAATTGTTGATTTATAGTTTCAATAATATTTATTAAAAGTATCTTCATCATATATTTTAGGAGTAAAATCGAAGGATGATAATTTTTTTATTTCATGTTTTTTTATCAAATTTTTTTCATTAAGTTCAAATCCTACGGCATTATATCTATCACTTTCTCTTAAAACTTCAGCAACACTTTTAGGGTTAGACTCATCAAGATATTTATGATATGATTCAAAAATCTCTGTAGATTCCTCCTCATTTGAATGTTTAAATTTTCCCTTTTCTTGCATTATAAGAAGCTTTGTTATATTATCATTATGTGTAAGAATAATTGAAAGAGGATGGGTCCTTATCCCCCAACCAGAATCAAGTTTTCTATAAAAGTTGAGATTTGATAAATCTTCATCACTAGGAATGAATATTCCATGTGGGTGAGAATGTAAGCTTAATAGTGTATAGCTAGGTCCAAATTCATCAACGTTTGGATCATCATCAAGTTGAAAGTCTTCCTTACTACCACATTCATCTGAAAATCCTACTTCTACCGGGGAAACTAGAAAATCTTTCGAATATCCTTCTTGATATACATTGAATTGAGATTCTAATCCTAATTCTAATGTATCGATTACTTGATCTAGATTCTTCTGGAAATCTTGACTTTTGAATACATTTCTTAGATGATACCTTGTTATTGGATATACATGTTTTTGAGTGGTCATTTTAATAGTAAAAAAATGAGAAGGCTCTTGGGTAGTATGAGTATGAGAATGAGCTTCGGTAGTAGTTGCCGTATCCGTAGCCGAATCCGCTGAATCCACTGCCGTAGTATCCGCCTCTAAATCCTCCGTAATAGCCTCCGTTGAAGGATTTTGGGTATGAGATTCCTGAGCCTACGAAGTATCTTGGTGGGTTGGAATCGCCGTTGATGTATTTTGTGTAACGGTAGTTTCCGTATGGGCCTTTGAATATTGGTGTTGATGCTTTGTTGGCTATGTTGTAGTTTCCGTATGAGTTTTGGTTGTTTGAGTTGTAGCTTAAGAATGGTTTGTCGCAGTCGTCGTAATAGCCTGCTGAGTTTTGGCAGATAGCTGCTGAGACGCTTGCTAGAGTTATTGTGATGATTGCTAGTGTTAATAGTGGGAGAGATAGTTGTTTTTTCATTTTATGGAAAATTGTCTCCTATTTTATATCCTTTGAAAAATCTTAGGTTTATATCTTTTAATTTAGATTCCTTTACTGGACTGTAGGCTTTTTTCTCATCTCCTAATGAAGTTATATAAGTAACTTCTACTGGAAGGTTGCTACAGTTTCCCCTATCTTTTTCTTCCCTATCATTACGATTATTTGAGTCATATTTTCTAATATCAACTACTACTCCTAATGTGGGTTGATTAGGCTTTTCTTCAGTTTTTGGAGGATTTGGTTTTGAAACTACCATTGCTTCTAGACTTTTTAATATAGCTTTTCCGATTCTCATGAAAATATCGGTTGAAATAGGTATATAAATGTTTCTATAACGTCATTGTTGAGTAGTTAAAATAAATGTATTATTTCTTAACAAATTCAACATTTTCTAGATTTTCAAACTCTTTGTCTCCTGTAAGGAATTTTAGTCCGTTATCAAGTGCGAGGATATATCCTAGGCAATCGACGTAGGATAGTCTTTTGCCTCTGTTTTTAATTTTGAATTCTGAGGCTTTGAAGATGTTTTCATTGTTGGGATTTATTAGGTGTCTTTTGAATTGGTAGAAGAATTCTTGTGCGATTGTTTCGTTGAAATCTCTGAGAAGAACGAAGTAGAATTCGTAGAGATTGTAGAGTGAAGTGTATAAATCGTGGTCTAAGAATGGTTCGAATTTTTTGTTTCCTTTTGCAATTTCGATCATTGCGTATGTATCAAGAAAGTAACTCATCTTATTATTCATTTCTTGTTTTGTCTTTGAATTCCTGGGTATTTATGTTCCAATCTTTTAGTTTGCCGAATAGGTCTTTTATAGATTGGTTTTTTTGTTCTAAAGGTATTTGGATATTTTTATCTTCTTTGATTTTTAAGATAGATTCTGTGGTGATGTTTGTTGTTTCCATGTTATGTGGAAGTCTAAGGATTATTTAAGAGTTTTGATTGTGGTTATTTTCTCTAGAAATGATTAGTGATTGTGTTGAGAGAAGATTGAATGTGATGTTTTGTGAATTTTGTGATATGTGGTAAATATGATTACCAATAATTTGTACTATTTGTTCTTAATTCTTTATCGTTCCAGAGGTCTTCTTGAATCTTTTCAGCTAATGGGTCCGCAACCACTCCCTTAACTTCTACGAGAACACGGCCCTCACTAGTATATATTCTAACTAGTGAATCGTTGGGAAATTCTCCAACACAATAAGTATTAATACCTTGCATCTCCCAACTATCTGAAAGTTCTGAATGGGTAGCAAATTTTTGTTCTAATCTCGATTTTATTTCCTCTTTTCTATTCTCATCTAATTCATCCGAAGTGAAAGTTTCTACAAATCCTTTAGGTGTAATTTCGCCTTTTTTAGATCTTCTTGATTTATATTTTCCTATATATACTGACATAAAAAGTCAGATAATATTTACTATTTAAATTCTCCTATACTGCTCCGCATCCCACTTGCGCTGGGACGCTCCGCAAACTCAATTGATATCTTAATACCAAAACCAGCGAAATCACTCTCACCGATCAAAATAATTTTAAAACATACCAATAAGATCAAGAAAAATTTGGTTAGCAAAGCTTCCAGATTTTTCTGAAATAAACTATTCGTTCTCCTTCAACCCTTTCCTATCTCTGATCTTCTTGACTACTTCGCTCAAGATAGATCTTGGGACGGGTTCGAATGATTGGTCGATCATGCTGAAAGATCCTCGGCCTTCTGTTGATGATCTTATGTCGCTGGCTAGTCCGATCATTTCGGCTACTGGGAGTTTGGTCTTTATAGTGACGTGACCTGAGGTTTGTTCGATGTCTCCGATTTGTCCACGTTTGCTTTGCATTAGTTTGGTTAGATTACCCATTTGGTCTAGAGGGCCTTCTACTAATAGGGTTTGGATTGGTTCTAGGAGGATTGGGCCTGCTGATTCGATGGCCATTCTCATTGAGTCTCTTACTGCTGGATAGACTTGGGCTGGACCTCTATGGATTGCGTCCTCGTGGAGTTTTAGATCTACTAGGCTAATTTTGAGTTTGGCGCAAGGTTCTCTTGATAGAACACCTGCATCGACAACTTGTTCGACTCCATCCATGATCATTTCAATTACTTCGTTCATGTGAACTTCTCCTTTGGTTTTGTCTAAGAATACACAGTCTTTGTAGATGTTTCTATATTGTCTTGCTTCTTCGTTGCTTACTCCTAGCTCAGATAGTTTGTTCCATAAGTCTTCGTTCTTTTTCTTTGTTCTTCCATCGTTGATTTCTCCTTTCTTCATTGCTTCGTAGACAGAGTCTTCTAAGGGTTCGACGTTGATCCAGAATAGGTTGTGTTTGTTTGGAGATTTACCTTCTCCAGTTTTGCTTTCTTTGCTTACGGTTTCTCTGTAAACTACGATTGGTTGAGAGGTTTTTACTTCTACTCCTTTTTCGGTCTTTATTCTGTTTTCTATAATCTCTAGATGTAGCTCGCCCATTCCTGACATTAAGTTTTCTCCGGTTTCTTCATTGATTTCAATTTTTAGGGTTGGGTCTTCTTTTCCGACTTTTTTAAGGACTTCGATTAGTTTTGGTAAGTCTTGCGGTTTGTTTACTGAGATGGATTTTGTGATTACTGGATCGAAGATGTGTTTGATTGATTCGAAGCTTTCTTGTGGTTCTAAGGTTACTGTTTCTCCTGGTTGACTTATTAGTCCAGTTATTGCTAGTACGTTTCCGGCTGGGACGCTCTCTAGTTGTTCAGGTTTTATTCCGTTGTATACAAGAACTTGTTGGATTTTTTGTTTCTTTTTTTCGTTATTTAGATAGACTTCCATTCCGGGTTTTAATGTTCCTGAGAATAAACGGCCTGCTGAGATTTCTTTTCCTGATTTTGAGTCTATGATTGTATTTGTGATTACGAAGGCAGGTTCGGCGTTTTTGTCGCACGCTAATAGGCCTTTTCCGAATTCAGTTTCTTTGTCTCCAGGCCATATCTTTGGGATTCTGTATTTTTGGGCTTGAACTGGGCTTGGTAAATGTTTAATTACTGAATCTAATAGGACTTCATGTAATGGTGCGTTTTTCCAGAACCAGTCTTTTCTTTCTTCTGCATCTTTTTCTTGGATGTCTATTACATCTTTGAAGCTTACGCCTTTTTTCTGCATGAAAGCTGCTGATAATGCCCAGTTTTCTTTGGCTGAACCGAAGATTACAGAACCATCTGCAACATTAACTTTCCATTCTTCTCTTAATTCTGGTTCGGCTATTTGTTCTATTAATAAGTTAAAGTGATCAATGACTTTTTTAAAACGTTCTTGCATTTTCTCAGGAGTTAGTTTTAGTTCTTTGATCATTCTGTCAACTTTATTTATGAATAGGACTGGTTTTACTCTTTCTCTTAATGCTTGTTTCATTACTGTTTCGGTTTGTGGCATTATTCCTTCGATTGCACAGACTAGTACAATTGTTCCGTCGATGGCCCTCATAGCACGAGTAACGTTTCCTGAGAAGTCTACGTGTCCTGGAGTGTCGATTAAGTTGATTAAGTATTCTTTGTCTTCTAGCTCGTGGGCCATTGAAACGTTTGCGGCGTCTACTGTTAATAGACGTTCTTGTTCGTCGGCGTGTTGCCATGTTGCCATTCCACCATCTAGGTCTCCTGCTAGTTTTTCGTTCATCATTCCTGCGGCTGCTAGTAAGTTGTCTGTAAGAGCCGTTTTACCGTGGTGAATGTGTGCACTCGTTGCTATATTTCTGATGTTTTCTTGGTTTGCAACAAGTCTTTTGATTCGCTCGAAGGGTGTTTCTTTTTTTGCCATTTTAGTTAATTGTTTGTGAGTAGGTTATATGTAAAATATAATCCTGATCCAACGGCTACTAAATATCCTAGATTTAATAATTCGATGCCTGCGTGATATGTTTTGTCAAGAGATCCTTCAATAAATTTATTTAAAGTAATTTTTTGCCCACTTCTTAAATTAGCATTTCTCGCATCTTTTCTTAAACTTAATCTTGATTGGGCATTAAGTGCCCCATAGAATGGAATCCAATCTTTTCTAAATTCTGTTCTAGGAAAAACATTACTAACCCGGTTAAGTTCTGCAGATGTTGATGGTGTTAGTGTGTCATCTAAATTTCCCATTCCTAGTTCTAAATCGTTATCCATTTGATAATATTTGATGTTAAGTTTGGTTTTTAAAGGTTTCTTATTAAGATTTTTCGATTGAGATTATGATTATTTCTCCGATTATGTTAATTATAATTATTCCTAGATTAACAAATGTGTGGAACCAGGAAAAGATGTATTCTCTTGGTGCGGTCAATAGAATGTGGAAGAAAAGAATTATGCTTGATATTATTATTAATAGTCTAAAGATATCTTTTGTTTCCATTTATCTGAAAATATAATAAACTGCAATTCCAAGAATGCCAAGAATTATGGCTGCGATTACTATTCCAATTGCAATACCGTATCTTAATTCTTTTTCTCCTTTTTTCATAATATTGAAAGATAAATTATGTTTAAATAATTATCCTAGAATTTGATGCTTCTACTTTTATCTTGCAGAATCAGCCTGTTTTTCTGAATCTCTTTTTTTAGACATTGAGAAACTGTCCATGTCTTGTTTGTATGCTTTGACTAACTCATCGGCTAGGGCTTGTTCGATTTTTGTTTTTTTGTTGAATGATTTGTCGTAGCTTCCTTGGACCATGTTTCTTAGGGTCATTGTGAATCTTCTTAGGGGGCTGACGTCAACTGCTTGTGGGTAACGGGCTCCTCCATATTCTATGATTGTTACTCCGTCTCTTGGGGCGGCGTTTTCGATTGCTGTTACTAAAACTTGGACTGGGTTTTCTTTTGTTTTTTCTTCTATGATTTTTAGAGTGTTTAATACTATTCTCATGTTCTGGCTGTATTTTCCTGTTTTCCAACCTGTTTGGATTTTGTGTTTTTTTCCTCGATGTCCTGGAACTGCTATGAGGTTAGCGAATACTTCTAGAATGTTTAGTTTGGCTCGTGAAAATTTTTCTCTGACTCTACCATGGCTTTTTACGTTTAGTTTTGGTTCTAGATTCATATATCGTTTCATTCCTGGATCTTGGACTTTTACGTTAGTTACATCGTATAAGCCGAAGAGTTTGAAATTGTCTTTAGTTGGTTCTAGTTCTGCCATTTGGTCTAGAGGTTCTTCTGTTTCGGTTTGATCTTGTAATTCTTGTTCTGTTTCGATTTGGGTTTCTTGGGGTGTGTTCATTTTTATTTAGGGTGTATTTTTAATATATTTTCATTAGGATAGTCTTCGATTATAATTTTATCTTCCCTTTTTGAGAAATCTGGAAAAGGGTCTTTTACTCTTTCACTTGGTAATATGGGTTGGTGTTCTGGTTTGAAATCATCTTCAAAAGGTTGGAAATAGTCTTTTGCCATTTTATCTTCTTCCCTTCTCTATCTTTCCAGACCATAATCTTGATAGGGGTTGATCGTTTACTTTTGTGACTTTCCATCTTACTCCGGGAATATCTCCTTTTGATCTTCCTTGTTTACCGCCAATACGTTCGATCATGACTTCATCGTGTTCATCGATGAATTTTTGGGCTAGGTTTCCGGGGATGAAGGCAGTTACTATTTTGCTGTTTTTGATGAGTTGGACTTTGCAGCATTTTCTCATTGCTGAGTTTGGCTGTTTTGCTTCTTTTTGGACTTTTTCGGTTACTATTCCTTTTGCCTGGTTCTTACCGCCTAAGGGGTCGGATTTTTTGAAAAGATCGAGGGTTCTGACTTTGTAAGCTCGGTCTCGCCATCTAAATTTGCTTCGATTCTTCATTAATTTTGTTGCGTTATTTAGTCCCATTTTATAGGTTAGTAATATTATTTTATGAAGGTATAGGTTTAAAAAGGTTTGTTTTGATTGATAATTATGGTAAAGGTTTTGGTAGTAGATGATGATGAAGGTATGAGGAATAGTTATGAGTTGTTGTTTAGGGCTGTTGATTATGAATGTATTTGTGCTGAGGATGGGAATGAAGGACTTGCTAAGGCATTAGAACACAATCCTGATTTGATTATCTCTGATAGAAATATGCCTAATATGAATGGTTATGAGATGGCTTTGAGATTAAGGGGTGATGAGGGAACAAAACCTATTCCTTTAATTGGAATTGGGGATTTTCAAGAGTTCGAGAAATATTTGTTCAATCAAACGTATCTTAAGGGCAATGTTTCGGTTCTTAAGGTTATTCAGCCATTTTTGGAGAAATAGATAAGTTTAGTGTTGTGTTTTATTTTCTTTTTAAATATTGTTTAATTTGTTTTACTTGTTCTGGGTTGATTGAGATGTCGAAGTCGAGGGCATGCTGATTTTCAATTATTAGGTTCATGAAATTGTTTGGTTTGTAATTGTATTCAAATAGATATCTAGTTATAGGTTCACTAGTATGGTTAAGGCCTAATGTATGTCCTATTTCGTGGCATACATATGTTGAAACTCCATTGATTAATTCTTCCTCGTTTTCTGGATTATAGGGAACAATTGATGGGAAAATTCTGGCGATGTGGTTGTGTTTACTTCCAAAACCTTTATGCATGTAATCATTTCTCATATTGTAATTAAATTTTTCTAAAATTTCTATTTCGGCTTTTTTATATTCGATGGCTTTTTCTTTTATGTGATCTTTGATATCAGATTTTAATTCATCTACCAGTTTTTCACCTCCTAATTCATAGACTAAATCCCAATTCGGAGTATTATACAATTTAGCTTTGAAGGTGTATTCTATCGCTATGTGGTTTTTTGTTAATTTTGTTTTGTCGATTTTTTTGTTTCTTTTGAAGTCTATTTGAAGATCGAAATTATCTGAATAGAATTCGGTTACGTTATCATATATTGAGACCCATAAGCCTCCATCGTTGTTATTGTGAAAAGAATCACTTAACATATCTTTAGGGACTTTTTGGAAATGGATATCTACTAGGATTTTGGGTCTAGCTTCTCTTGGTTTAGTTTCTTCGGCTAGAGATTCTAATGGGGCTAGGGTGGAAAAAGTCATTGCTGTTCCAAATGCGAGTGTACTTATAGTTTTTAAGAAATATCTTTTTGTATTCATATTATAATCTAATCTTCTAATAATATTTATAGATTATGCTGTTTTTTGATTATTGCAAAATGTAGGAAATAGAATTTGAGAATATCAAAATTATTTTATCATCACTTTCTTTACGTCGAAATATTGTTCGAGAATGTTTGTCATTTCGTTAAGTCTTACTCGGTTTCTTCCGATTAGTGAGGCTTTGTTTTGGCTACCTGCAGTGATTATTGCTTCGTTGTCTTTTATTTCGATGGCTTTAAATTTTACGGGTTTTGTGATTATTGAGACAAAGCTTTCTATGTCTTCTTTTCCTCTTGGTATTGCGACTATCTTAATTTTCTTGCCGATCATTCTATTTAATTTAGCTAAGTTGCTGCTGTCTTTTCCAATTGATTTCATTACAAATTTTTTTGGGACTGCGAAAACTATGGTGTTGTTGTATTCGAAGCAATGACTGCATCTTATTTTTGTTATCTTCGTGAAAAGATTTGCGTATCTTATGAACTGCATGTCTAAAACTTTTATCATCGTAAATTTTGTAAAATTCTTTATGAGATGTTATGTTTAAATTAGTTTTTAAATGTTACTAATGAATATAATTGTTTGTCGACGGTGAGAATAAATCGATTTTAAAATTTGGATTATTTCTTTTTTTGTACTTTCTCTACGATTGGTTCTGTCCCTTTATGAGAAGTATCCCTAACGTATTTTGTGATATTTGCGACAGATTTATCTGACTTTGGTTTTTCATCGGAAAGTGAGCCTGTTACTTCTACCATTAATCCTGGAAGTCCTGTACCTACTGGAACTGGTTGATTAAGGATAATGTTTTCGATTACTGAATTTAGTTCGTCTTTATTTTCTTTTAGGGTTGCGTTAACGAATTGTTTGATTGGTGTTTCGAAACTGGCACGTGCTAATATGGAGGATTTTTGTGAGATTATTCCCATTCTTGTTATACCTTTTACAATTCCTTCTGAAGTCATGGCATCGGAGATGAGTTTTAGATGTCTTTTGTCTATGTCAAGTCCTTGAGAATTAATTACTTTTTCGATTTCTCTTATTATTGTTGCTCTTGCAACTTCGATTCCTAGCACGTCTGAAACTTCGTGGATGTCGTTGCTTATGGTTCTTGATTCATCGACTTCTTTGAATTGAATAATTTCTTTTAGATTATTTCCGGCTGTAAGGATTACATATTCTCCGTCTCTTTTTACAACTAGGATTTGAGAAATTCCAGATATTCCTGAGATTTGAGTATCTTTGATTTTTTCTTTTAATTTATATATTTCTTTGAAATCTAGGTCTTTTCCATCGAAGATTATTGAATTGTTAGCTATCTTAATTTTGTTGGTTATTTTTCCTTCTTCGTTTAGTCTTTTTACTATTGTAGGTAGGGAAGAGTGGACTCTTTTGACAGCTTCGGTGTCTACTAGTGCCTCGATCTTTTTATCTGAGAAGTTTATTTTTATTTCTTTAACAATTTCTTTTAATTTGACTTCTTTGATTTTTTCTGCTAAGACTCTTGCGTTTTTTTCATCGTTGAACGCTTTGTTTAGATAGACTTCCATTTCGGGTGTTGAAGGGGTACGTCTTGCGTCAAATATTTCGATTAATCGAGGAAGACCTGAGGTTACCTGCATTTCTGCAACTCCGGCGAAGTGGAATACATTTAATGCCATTTGTGTTGAAGGTTCTCCGAAAGATTGTGCTGTTAAGATTCCTATGGCTTCTCCGGCTAGAATGTCCTTGTCGCTGTGTAGGTCTGAGACAGATTTTCCATCTTCACCGTATAGGAATTGTATGATTCTTCCGGAACCATCTCTTACAGTTTTGTCGTATTCAACTCTTATGTCTTGTAGTGCGTTTGCTAATCTTCTGTAGAGGTAACCTGATTTTGGTGTTCTTAGTGCGGTGTCCATTAATGCGTCTCTTCCAGTTATTGCTCCGAAGAAGAATTCGTAGGGTTTTAGTCCGCTTAAGAATGATGAGTAGATGAAACCTCTTGACTTTGGAGATAGGTCATGTTCCTTGAAGAAAGATAAGGTTCTGTTACTGAATCCTATTCCTATTCTTTTTGCCCATAGTGCCTGTTGACCGACGCAACATGCCATTTGAGTGATGTTAAGAACGCTTCCGCCAGATCCTGAATCCATCATTATACTTATTGGATCGTTTTTGTAGACTTCTTTTCCTACTACTTTCCCAATTTTTGTTCTGATTTCGTTTAAAGCCTGTAAGATTTTTATTTCTCTTGTTTCTTCATTTGATTTACCTGGAATGACTTCTAAAGTATTGTTGTTGAAATTTTCTATAATGTTATTAGTTTTATCTTCGGCTTCCTTGATTATTTCTTCAGTGGATTTTTTAACTTTTTGGTTAACGTTTAAGTCTTCTACGGATATTGTGAAACCGTGGCCTGTGAGATATTTTGTACCGATGGCGAATGAGTTTTCTAGAACTTCTATTGTTTTCTCTCTTCCTAGGTCTTTGTCTACTTGTTTTAGTAAGTGCCCGGTTTCGACACCGAATACGTTTTCGTCTACTTTTCCTTCGTTTATTCTTCCAGCTTTAATTGAGAATGGGTCTCCTTTTTTTGTTTTGGCTTGATAGTCTATTTTTGGGATTGCTTCTGAGATTATATCGTTTCCAGTAGGATCTGATTTTATAGAATCGTTTTCTATTCCTGAATTATAAAGTAATTGTGATGCTTCTGCTTTGGATAATTTTTCTTGGCTTAATAAATAATTTCCGGTTACCGCGTCGACGATGTTTCCTAGAAGGTTGCTGTTGTCTTTTGCTGACATCATGTTTTTGTTTACGTCCATTAATATTTTTGCTTCTGTTCTTGCTTCTTCAGTTTGAGGTACGTGGATGTTCATCTCATCACCGTCAAAGTCTGCGTTGTAAGGGGGCGCTACTGCTGGATGGATTCTGAAAGTTTTGTAAGGCAAGACTTTAACAAAGTGTGCCATTAAACTTGCCTTGTGTAGGCTTGGGTGACGGTTGAATAATACTACGTCTCCATCAACTAGTTGTCTTTCTACGACGTATCCAGGTTCTAATTCTTCTAAGATTTCTTGTTTTAAATCTGCTGTGATTCTTTTTCTTCTTTTATCTGGTCTGATGATATAATTTGCTGTTGGATAGTGTTCGTTTTTAATGATGCTTCTTAGTTTTTCTATGTTGGAAGAGTTAACTTTTTCGTTTACTGTTAGGATCTCTGCTATCTCGAAAGGTACTCCTATTTCGTTTATTTTTAGGGATGGGTCTGGAGAGATTACGGTACGTGAACTGAAGTTTACTCTTTTTCCTGCTAGGTTGTGTCTTATTCTTCCTTCCTTACCTTTTATTCTTTCAGTGATTGTTTTTAGTGGTTGACCTGAACGGTGACGTGCTGGTGGGATTTTTGTTATTGAATTGTCGAAGAAAGTAGTTATGTGATATTGTAGTAAGTCCCATAGGTCTTCGATGATAACTTCTGGGGCTCCGGCGTTTAGGTTTTCCCAAAGACGTTGATTTGCTCGGATTATGTCGGATAGTTTGTGAGTTAGATCGTCTTCGCTTCTTTCTCCAGATTCTAGAGTAATAGAGGGTCTTACTGTAACTGGGGGGACTAAAAGTAATGTGAGGATTGACCATTCGGGTCTGAATATTTTTGGATCTATTCCTGCGAGTTTAGCTTCTTCGTCAGATATTCTTGATAAAATGTCTCTTATCTCTCCAGGGAATAAACGTTTCTTTCCTACTTTGAAAGTTGTTGGTTTTTGCAACTTAACTTTTTCTTGTTCGGCCATGCAGTGAGGGCATTTTTTTGTATCTTTTGCTCTCTTTAGTCTGTCTTTTATTGTTTTGTATTTTACCATATCTTTTTCTTTGATCATTAGTTTGTTACATTCTGAGCAATAACATCTTAGGAATAATTCGACAATTGGAATGTATTTTATATGGAAAATAGGGCGGGCTAGTTCGATAGTTCCTGGGTGTCCTAGACATTCTTTTAATCTTCCACCACAAGTTCTACATCTTACTCCCGGATCTATTGCACCTAAACGTAGGTCCATTAAACCTCCGTCTACTGGATAACCGTCGACGTCGTAGAGTTCAGGTGTAATGATTTTGGCTTTGCCCATTTTTTTAAGTTCGTCTGGACTGATTAGTGTGAATTGTAGACTTTCTACTTTTTTTCTTACTGGTTTTGCCATTATTGGTAATCTCCCTTAGGTTCATTTGTAGATCTTTTTAGTTTTCTTAATGAATCATATGCTGGGTCTTCTGGATGTGTATCTGCGTATTCTTTCATTTTGTCTAGTTCTCTTCCAATACTAACGCCAAATAATCCAGCGAGAGTTGCATTATCTAGGGCTTCATTTAAATCATTACTCATATTTGTTTTTCAAATTAAATTTAGTTTTGATGTGAAGTGATTGGATTTCATCTACTAATAGTTTGAAGGCGTATGACATTTCAACTGGTTCTATA
>CEPZ01088205.1_pt1 | contig 14378 bp, 18 predicted proteins | sample 530461 | NCBI WGS metagenome assembly CEPZ01 (sample SAMEA2620106, study PRJEB7988) | marine metagenome | isolation source: saline water (ENVO:00002010), including | reverse complement strand
CCGGACAAGCCTTTCATCGTTACACTTCATAAGGAAACGAAACAAATCGTTTCGATTCGTCGTAATTGGGACGAAGACGACGAGCGGTGCAAAAAGAACGTTTGGTTTGTTTCGTACAAGTTCCTTCCGGGGCTGGGGTTCTACGGCTTTGGTCTGTATCACATCATCGGCGGCTTGGGGAAGGCTGCGACAGGTGCGCTTCGCAGTCTACTTGATGCCGCCACTTATGCGAATATGCAGGGTGGTCTCAAACTACGCGGGCGCATTAAGTCTGGCGAAATCGAAATTGCGCCTGGGGAATTTGCAGATATTGATGCCGCCGTAGATGACATCAAAAAAGCAGTCATGCCGCTCCCGTTTAAGGAGCCGAGCCAGACGATGTTCGCTCTTCTACAGTACATCGTTGATGTCGCCAAGTCCTTTGCCAACAGTGCCGAGGTTAATATCAGCGATGCCAACCAGAATACGCCGGTTGGAACTACTGTCGCTCTCCTAGAGGAAAACGCCAGAGTTTTCTCAGCAATCCATAAACGGCTTCATTACAGTCAACGTAGTGAATTCAAACTCATCGCCAAACTCAATGGGATGTACTTACCTGATGAGTATCCTTATCGCGTCAAGGACGGAGAGCAGACGGTCCTGCGATCTGATTTCGATGACCGGGTCGACGTGGTCCCGGTGTCGGATCCTGCCACATTTTCATCTACACAGCGTATCTCTCAGGCGCAAGCTGGTCTACAGATGGCCACGGCTTATCCCCAGTTCCACGATATCCCCGCCGCGCTACGAAGGATGTACGAAGCTCTCCGCATACCGAACTATGAAGAAGTCCTGATTGATCCCACTGATGTCGATCGTATGGACGCGGTTACCGAAAACGTAGCGATTATGAATAATCGCCCGGTGAAGACGTATGAAGACCAGGACCACATAGCTCATATGACCGTATTGGACGACTGGTTCAAAAAGCTGCCTCCACAGGGTCAGCAGATGTTCATGCCCGCCTTTACCAGTCATCGGGCAGAGCACATGTCGCTTCTTTACCGGACAATGATTCAGGCTCAGTTGGGTGCGGCACTGCCGCCCCTGCCCGATTTCAAGGATCCCAACGCACCCAACCCTGAAATTGATCCAATCTTGGATACGAAGATTTCCCAAGCGGCTGCTCAGGCGGTAAACGCCAATCCACAGCAGCCGATGGGACCGCCTGTGCCTCAGCCCCAGCAACCCCAAGGGGGCGCGCCGCAGGATCCCGCCCAGGCTGCGGCGCAATTGGCCCAGATCGAAGCCCAGACCACGATGGCCAAGGCACAGGCGGACATACAAGCGAAGCAGATGAAGGCCCAGGCTGATATCCAGATTCAGCAGATGAAGGTTCAGGCCGATATGCAGGTCCGTCAGATGGAACTGCAAATGGAAATGCAGATCGAACAAGTTCGTGAGCGGACCAAGATTCAGGCCGAGCAAATGCGCGAAGCGGCCAAGTCGTCTGCTGACCGCGAAAAGGCCGAGCAAGAGATTGAAATCATGTGGGCCAAGGCCGAAGCTGAGATTACCATAGCCCGTGAGAAGGCCCAGGCGAACATCAAGGCCAAGTTGATGGAAACTGCGTCCAAGGCCCGCATCGCCGCCGCTGACGCGGCGAAGAAGAACACGGAGGCCAGCGATGGCGGGTCCTGATTTCCTCCAACACTTGTTTGAACCCGTTGGTGTTGATGTGAATGCTTGGACGAACGCTGTTCTCGATGGGTTGCCTGAAATCGCCGGTATCGCTGGCGACAGTCTTGGTGAATACGGCAAGGACAAGTATCGCGATTGGGATCGTATTCTACGTTCTGAAGATTTTGGTGCTCTTGGTGAAGAGTATATCGACACTATGGGGGGCAATCTTTCAGATATTTCCAATTTCGTATTGGATTCAGCATTTCCCGAAGGACGTGGTCATCAAGACATTGAAGGCGATGTCCGTGCTAAGAATGATCTGAAACGATTGGGAAAATACGCTGCCGACGGGGCTTTCCTTTATGGTGATGTCCGTCTCTGGCAAGAACGAAAAAAGATTACAGAAAATTGGGATAAAATGGTTCGCGGAGGTAAGGGAGCTCTTGGCAAACTTGCCCGTCAGGCTTTGAAAACTGTTCCTGGCGTTGGTGCCCTTTCAACTCTTCTCTCTTCTTCTCCTGCTGGTGCCAATAGTACCATATTCCCTCCGGGCACTTCTCCTGAAATGATGCAGATCATTTCCGATGATCGTAAAAGAGAAGCTCGTAACCAACCAGATATCTTCCGTCAGTATCTTCGTGACTACAGGCGCAAGCAATACGAAGAAGATTATCTTAGTAGACGATACGCGAATCCCCACGCCTTTCGGCGTCGCACAGCCGGTGCTTTGGACACATTATGACCACAGGCCCCACCTGGAACCCGTACACCCGACCCATCAATCAATATGGGGTGAACACGGGCGAGCATACCTTTTTAACCTTCCCCAGTCAGGTTCCTTCTTTGTACGGGCCACCGACACCGACTACCCCCGGTAGCAGCACTCCCAACCCAGACGATGACCCCGGTACGGGCGTAGCGCCGGTTGATCCTCATGCACCGGGTGGTACCTACAATCCTTACGGGGGCGACCCTGGCCCCGGAGACATGGGATTTACCAACGCCTATGATCCTGATTTTCCTGATGTCCAGGGTTACGATACTACTCCTACGTTTGAAGAAATGATGGCCACAATAGCTATCCCAGCCGGGATGATGGTTCCGGGCCTGTCTCTCTGGGGAATGAACACTATTCAGCAGCATAACCCCGAACTCAAAGGCCCCATAGATTATGTCACTGATGAACTGGGTCTTAGTTTCCCCGACCTTAATCTTTCAGATGTTACCGACAGCATCGCCAATGCCCTCGGCTTCAACCCCACCACCGAAGACTTCACCGCTGAGTTGGGTGCGATAAATGATCCCCTTGGATATGAACATTCAGTTTCTGCCTCTGATGTGGTCGCTCATGAAGCTGCCTTTAATGCTGCAAATTCTTTGGGGTATGATATTTCAACCCCTTCTGTACCCGGTTCAGGAACACCTGGAACTAATCCTGCAGATCGTGATCCATATGGATACGGTATATCTCATTTTTCAGAAATGTCCGATGATACAGATGAAGCCTTTGCCTATGATCCAAATTTCGCCTATTCCCCAACGGTTGAATATGGATTAAATGACGAAGCCGGACCAACGGGACCGGGGAGTCTTTTTTCTCTTGAGGAAGCTCAGCAAGATTTTCCTGCTCAAACCCCAGCTACCTCGGCTCCGGTGGATCTCACAACAGGGATACCAGCCGTTACCTCTGCTCCTCCTGAATATAGCCCCGGTACGGGTGTGATGGGTCTCCATGATCCTCACAATGTTCAGGCCACGGATGCTTTGTTCGACTATTCAGAAAACTTTGATTCTACTATGGACTATACCGCAGGACCCGCTGATCGTGATTTCTACGGCTTTGAGGTTCCCGGCATTTCCGAAACAGAACATGCCGAAATCGAGGCAGCGATGGCCGCTCTTGATCCACACAGTGCTGTCACAGGATTCGATCACAGCTTTGATGCTTTTTCTGATGACCCCGAAGTAGCGGCTATGAATGCAAATGCCGCCGCCGCTTTGAGCACCTCTCCGGAGGACAGGGCGGCAGCTCTATCGGCTCTAGGGTTAACCCCTGCGGATCTTGATCAATTTTCCAACATGTCGCTTTCCATAGACGATATCACCAGCGCCCTCAGCAATACTTCCTTTGATAGAGACAATATCACCGACACACTTTCTAATATTGGTATCGGTGACGATAGTCTTTCGGGAGGAGCAGGATTCGATACTATGTCTGATATGTCAATTGCAGATATTCAGGCTGAGATTGATCGTAATAATCAAGCTATTGCCTTTGGTCTAGGTTTGGGTGGTATTGAATATGGTCATCTAGGCGGTCCAAATTCTTGGGGTGGTTTTGGTCAATCAATAAGTGTAAATGATCAAGCTCATCAAGCAGCTCTTGAAGCTAGTTTGTTTGGAAATATTGATCCTTGGGGCGGGGGCAGTTCTGCGAGCACCGAACCCGGTACGGGACCAGCGGGTGCTGCTTCTAGCCAATCTGCGGCAGAAGCAGAGGCCGCTGAATGGGGCGGCATGGACTTCTAGTAGTTAATAGAAAAAGGCTATAGTACAGTGGCGAGCAAGAAACAAGTTTCGGCGGCGGAGGTTAGGGCAGCGAAGAGCTGGCTGAATCGCCGAAACATTACGACGAAGGAAATATCGCCCAAACAGTTTGCTCACGCCGCCAAGGTACTGGACAAGGGTTTCCGCGAGACCCTACAAATTATCGCGGGTGAGCAGACCGGAGGTCAAGTGTAATGCTCACACCACTTATACCACGCCCGCCCCGGCCAGAGGTCAGCCCTCTCGAGCAGCTTGCACAATTCCGTTTACGTGAAAAATATTTGGCAATAATCAAAGATGCCTTGGAAGAATCCAAGGTCAGAAAAGCTATTCGGGCACTACAACGAAAAGCGGCCCTGGCCGCTCAGGGTAGAGGCAAGGGCTTTGATCCCAATTTTCCTCGTCAGGAATTTGGTGCGCTGGGTATGCGTGATCTTCCTAATCAGGCCATGGGCCAAACTCATTACCGCAAGGGCCAATCCGGTTCTATCAAACTTCCCCCTCGTGACATGAAGCGTTTGAGAAAATGGAGCGACGAGGGTATTCCTTCTTTTGACATGCACACACATCCCGGTGGAGGTCCTTTAAGTAGAGCTGATTCTCTTTTCTTCGGTGTTCGCCCCGGTATTGATAACTACATCGTTGAAGGTCCGGGTCAACGTTATCTTGGCCCAGACGATACCAACCCCTTTGAAAACTATTTCGGCACGGTTGAACGATACAAATTGCCCAAGACCGAGGAACGATGGACTCGCAACCCAGCAAGTAGGGTACTTCGAAAAGCCAGTGACGAATTAGTGGATCCTATTCTCCTTGGAGAAGAAGACTTTGCGCCCTTGGTGACAAGACTTAAACAGGAAACGAGTCTTCCTACTGATCGGGCGCGTCATACACTTGCTCGTGGCGCTCTTGGCGAACTTGCCAAGCGGGATAAATTTGATTATGATCTTTATGATAACCCTGAATTTGTCGAAGAGGCCATGCGCCTATTAGACAAAGAAGGTGCCCTCGGACCTTTCCTCCGAATGCTTGAGGATAAAGGTCTCTAGTGCAGCGTAGTTCATTTGATAAGACAACCACCAAGGCAGGAGTAAAGTCTTATGGCCTCAAACGATCCCTACTCGGGAAGTGGAAAAGGAGCAAGCGGAAAAATGCCCAAAGGAAAAGGAAATAGTTCTCGCTATGGTCGCGGTGGATCTTCTGGATCCAAATCTCACGCCTCCAGCGGCAACGGTCCCAAGTCCAGCTATCCCCCGCCCAAGAACAAGCACACCAAACGCGGTGTCGTCGGTATTGCGAAGAAGGGCTACGGCGCGGCCTGTTGTCAGTAGATGGCTGACGTTTTTCGTGATACTCTTTCCGCTATTCGGGACGAGCGGAAAGAGCTGGCTGAAGAAATAGCCGACGGTCGTTGTTCAGACTTTGCGGATTATCGTAACAAGTGCGGTATTCGCGAAGGTCTGGGTAATGCAGAAAGAATCCTAGTTGAAGTCCTGCAGAAAATAGAAGGTGATGATGATGACTGACTCTTTCTTGCCCCGACCACAGGGCTGGAAGATCTTGATCAAGAAGCACAAACCCAAGGAAAAGACAGAAGGCGGTATTCTTCTACCGGATATGAGCAAAGATGCAGAGGGTTACCTGTCCGTTACCGGGCAGGTCGTGGCTCTTGGCCCGCTTTGCTATACCGATCGGAAGACCGGCGAACCTTGGTCGAGTGGCCCTTGGTGCAAGGTCAAGGATTGGGTGATCATACCCAAATTTACACAGTTTAAGATGGATATTGATGATGATGAGTATCGCATTGTCAATGATGATGAGATCATTGCAACCATCAAGGACCCCACGCGGATCAAGGTCTACGCCTGACCGCGCAGAAATAAAGGAAAAACTATGGCTACCGGAATGGATTTCAGCTCGGCCCTCCACGGGCTCAAAACTGGACACAAAATGGCCCGTGAGGGCTGGAACGGCAAGGGGATGTTCATCTTCCTCGTACCCGGCAGTGTCTTCAAGGTCAATCGCCCCCCGCTTTTGGGCATCTACCCCGAAGGTACCGAAATCAACTATCATGGTCACATCGACATGAAGACGGCCGACAACGTGGTCGTCCCCTGGCTGTGCAGCCAGACCGACATGTTGGCCGAGGATTGGGAGATTGTCGATGACTGACACAGATACCGATTGGGAAGCTGATGATTCCTTGGAAAAGGATCTAGGCCCGGCTGAAAACAAGAAACCTGCCGATGATGAGGATTTCTCCGATTTCCTTGACATTGTTGAAGACGACGATGACGAGGATAAAGGCGGGGGCATCCAGGACGATGAGCCGGAAGAAGAGGAAGAACTGGAAAAGGGCGACAACCGCTATCAAAAGCGAATTGATCGCCTTGTGGCAGACCGTGGTACGGCGGAACGTGCTTCCCAGGCTCAGGCCATAGAGAACCAGGAACTGCGAGAACGCCTTGAACGACTTGAAAGTGGCCAGACTGACAATAAGGTTCAGAATTTCAAGCATCGGTATCAGGCTGTTCGCAATGCGCTCCATACCGCCCACGAGGAGGGCGATAGCACCAGGGCCGTCGAACTTACTGAGCAAATGGCGGACATGCGGGCTGCGGCCCGTGTGGCTGATGCTCAGCGGCAGGCTGCGGTGATGCGGCGGCAACAAGAGCAGGCTTATATGGGCGCGGCAGGGGAGGAGGCCCCGCCGCAACTTGCGATGGAGTGGTGGAACAAGCGTCGTTGGTTCAACACCCCGGAACATGCTGGCGAATCGGCCTACGCCCGTCAGGTTGATATACAACTTGAGCGCGAGGGCTTCGACAAGTTCTACCCCGAATATTACGACGAGCTAGATCGTCGTTTACAAGCGAGATTCCCTGAGTTATACTCCGATTCTACGAAGAAGGCCAAAGGGAAGAAACGAGCCTCATCTCCAAGTGCCCCGACCAGAGGGCAACGTCGGAAAAGCTCCAAATTCTCCAACGATGGTCGAATTCGTATGACAAGAGGAGAACTTGAAGTGGCAAAGTCACTGGGTCTTACTTCCAAAGAAGCTCTTAAGGAATACGAAAAAGAACTTCGTATTTCTCGGGCTAACCAGGAGGCATGATCATGGCTGAAACATCAAGAGCTTCTAAAGAACTCCATCCCAATCGCGAGCACGAGGCTCGCGCCGATGTGTGGATTCAACCATCTACGCTTGATGCTCCTCCGGCACGACCGGGGTATCGTCAACGCTGGGTGGCCACCCAGATCCTAGGGAAAGACGTTCCACATCACGCCATGCGGCGACAACGTGAAGGCTGGACTCCCCGGCCAATCGACACGATTCCTGAAGACTTTCCAGTTCCCACCATTGCTCACGGGCAATGGGAGAACTGTATCGGGATTGAAGGCATGATTCTGTGCGAACTTCCCGAGGAAAGAGGCAAACTTCGCGATGAATACTTTGCCGGAAAGAACAGGGAACAGAACGAGTTCGTTGATCGTCAGCTCGACAATGTCGAACGGGGCGGAGGAGTGAAAATCGAGCGTGATCAGCGATCCCATGTTCACAAGGGAACGCTGATTGCTGACGACGATTAACCCCTAGGAAGGAATCCACAATGGCGAATACTGATTCTGCCCGTGGTTTCTGGCCTGTCAAACATCTGACAGGCGGCTTGATCCGAGCGAACAAGCACACTATTGCGACTGGCTTTGCGACAAACATCTTCAAAGGTGACGTGGTGAAGTTGGTGGCGGCTGGTGGCATCGAAGACGCTGACGCGGGTGACCGTGTTCTTGGTATCTTCAACGGTGTGGAATACACCGACGCTTCGGGCAATGTCGTCTTCAAGAAGTATTGGCCAGCCAGTACCACGGCGACCAATATCAAGGCATACGTCTATGACGATCCCAACATCGTCTTTGCCGTACAACAGGCCACGGGTGGTAGCGTCGCTACCACTGACGTTGGTCTGCTGGGTGATCATGTTGCCGGTACGGGCAGCACGACCACCGGCCAATCGGCCCATGAACTGAGCGGAACCATCACCACAGGGGCGGCGGGCTTCCGTGTTCTTGGCCTATGGGACGCCCCCGGCAATGCCTACGGCGAACACGCCAACCTCTTGGTCCAGGTCTTTGAGCACGAGCTCGCTGAGCATGGCCAGGGTACACCGGGAGTCTAGACCATGGCACAGAATCGCGCGCAATTTGCAAAGCAACTTGAGCCGGGTCTTAACGCCCTGTTCGGTCTCACCTACAAGCAGTATCCGAATCAGTGGAAGACTGTCTTCGACTTTAATACGTCGGAAAAGGCGTTTGAGGAAGATGTCCTGATGGAGGGCTTCGGCGAAGCTCCCGTCAAGGAGGAAGGCTCGTCTATCCAGTATGATACGGCTGCTGAAGTATGGACAGCCCGCTATAATCATGAAACCATCGCCCTGGCCTTCTCGATCACTGAGGAAGCCGAGGAAGATGGTCTTTATGGTTCCTTGGCAAAGAAGTACGTCAAGGCGCTGGCTCGCTCCATGAGTCACACCAAGGAGATCAAGGCCGCAAACATCCTGAACAATATGTTCACGTCCGGTACGGGCGGCGACGGTGTTGTTCTTGGTTCGGCCGCTCACCCGACCACGGGTGCTGGAAACCAGTCGAATATCCTGGCGACGGCTGCGGATCTTACGGAAACCTCGCTCGAGACTCTACTTATTCAGATCTCGAACATTAAGGATGACCGTGGTATTCCCGCTGCTGCCATTGGTACAAAACTGGTTATTCCGCCCGCTCTGGTCTTCATCGCCGAACGCGTCCTGGGGTCGAACCTCCAGAACGACACGGCTAACAACGCCATCAATGCGAACAACAGTCTCGGCATGTTGCCGGGTGGCGTTCACGTGATGCAGCGCCTTACCGACACCGATGCTTGGTTCATCTGCACCGATGTCATGGACGGTCTCAAGCACTTTGAGCGCCTTGCCATGAAACGCGGTATGGAGGGCGACTTCGAAACCGGCAACGTTCGGTACAAGTGTCGTGAACGGTACAGCTTTGGCTGGACCAACTGGCGTGGTATCTTCGGTACCGCTGGCGGTTAATTCTCCACCGCCTATCCAGGAAGCTCCCCGGTGACCCACTCGCCGGGGGGTTTTTTGTTGCACTAAGACCTAAATTCGAGTAACGTATCGTCAGTTCGGCTGAAACGCTTGGGGTGACCTAATCAAAGGCCCCCGTCATTGAACGAAAGGTTCACAAATGGCTTCTCCAGCTCTTACGTCCAATTACCCCAATGGCTTCCGCGGCGGCGTGTCCGTTCTCGGTGCCCCGATTCTCAATACCTACGGTGGCAATCTCTTTTGGGTCGACTCCGGTTCAGGTTCCAATGGCAACAAGGGTACCCACGACCAGCCCTGGGCTACGATCGACTATGCCGTCGGCAAATGCACAGCGAACAACGGCGACATGGTGATGGTCAAGGCCGGTCATTCTGAAACCTACTCCGCTGCCGCTGGTGCCACGCTTGACGTTGCTGGTGTTCATTTTGTCGGCTTAGGCACTGGTTCTGACCGTCCTAAGATTATAATGGACACCGCTGCAACGGTTGATATCAATGTCACCGCTGCCAATTGCGGTTTTCACAACTTTCAGTTTGAGGCCGGTGTCGCCGATATCGCTAAGATTTTCCACGTTACCGCCAAGAACTTTGTGGTTAATGGCTGTGAATTCCGTGAACAGGCTGCCACAGAAAATTGGGTGCTGATTATTGATTGTGATGGCACCACCAATAACGAATGTGATGGTCTCCAGTTTACGAATAATGTGGTTATTGGCGCTGATACGGCCAATCAAAATGTTGTGAAAATCGCTGCCGATCTTACCGGTCTCGTGTTCAGTGACAACTACATCGAACTCGGTATTCTTGATAATGACGCCATGATTGAAGTTCTTACTGGTAAAGACCTTCGATCCTGCCGAATCATGAACAACTTGTTCTATCGGCTCAATACCGCTGGTGAGTTGCTCATTAATGTGGATACCGGCACAGCGAATACTGGTATTGCTGCAAACAATCTATTTGGTTGTTTAGATGTCAATGGAGTTGTTCTAATTGAGACAACTACTCGCATTATGCACTTCGAAAACTATGTCACGGGTGTGGCTGATGAATCTGGTTACCTTGATCCTGCGGCAGGTGCCGATTCATAGTAATCTGACCTAGGGGGGAGCCGTAGCTCCCCCCGCTTGGAGAGGATATAAAGATGAGCCAACATGTCAAGGCCATCGCTCTCGCCCCCACCGCGCTCGATCGTAATGGGATTTCAGTCGCTCAAACTCTTGCTTCTGGTGATTTAGAATTTCTTCAGGCTGGGGCGTTGGCTTCAGGTTTGGATCGAAATGGTATCGCCACTAGTCAAACCCCCAGCGACACCACTGCCCTAACCCTTGACGGTACTCTTGGAAAAACCTTTTCTAGCGGTACTCGGGTCTCCATTTTTGGTGGTTCAAATGAAAGTGGCAAAACCTTCACGGTCTTGGGCAAGGATAAAACGGGCGGCATTATTTCAGAGACCATTACTGGTCCCAATGTAACCACGGTCATGGGGGCCACCACCTTTTATCAAATAACCAGTATTACGCCTTCTGAAGCCACCACAGGGGCTATCGAGGTGGGCGTCAACGGCACTACCACCTTAACTACCCCGCAGCATGTGACGATCTTCGGGGCCAATGACGAAAGTACGGTGACTTTCACGATCACCGGCACTGATCGTTACGGTAATACAATGACAGAAGATATCACTGGTCCCAATAACACTACAGCAGCAGGAGAAAAGAATTTTAAAACAGTTACTAAGGTCGTAGGTAATGGAGCCACGACAGGTAATGTTGAGATCGGTATCAATGGACTTGCTGAATCTCAATGGTATGTGTTGAATTATCGTGGGGGTGATTTTAAAGTAGGCATCGGAACTGATGTCTCCTCATCGGCGAATTTAACTTATGCGGTGCAGCATACCTTCAGTGATGTCTTTGCATCAGGATTTGCTGAAGATGATGCCGTGGTGCTTACTCATTCGACTCTTACAGGGGAAACCACCAATCAGGATGGGAACTATACTGAACCTCCTGTAGCTATGCGATTGGCAATCACGGCCCATACTTCTGGGTCTGTGAATATGCGAATCGTTCAGGCGAGGAGTTAGATCATGGCCGTGATGATAGGATCATTTTGCAGAATGCCATTATCGATCTGCCACGTGAAGTCAACATATTTTTGATAATTTGGGCGGCACCAGCTTGATCGATTTTAATGCAAGAGTTATCGGCTATAGGCAATATCCATAATGGCAACTTCAGGCACCTTCACATGGCGACCCGACATTGAGGAAATTATTGTCGAGGCGTATGAACGCTGTGGGGTGGATGCTCAAATTCTTACCGGCTATCAGGCACGGGCGGCACGGCGCAGCTTGAATCTCATGTTCACATCATGGGGCACAAAGGGCGTCAACTATTGGACGACTTCTCAGGTATCCGAGACCGTAACTGAAAGCACGGCGACCATTACCTTGGACGTGGGGACTATTGATGTTCTTGACGCAGTCCTGCGCCGGAGCAATACGGACACCCCGATGCAGCGGATATCCATGTCGGAATATCATCAGCTCCCGACCAAGACCACAGAGGGCCTGCCCAGTTCCTTTTTCTTTGATCGTCAATATACGCCTCAGATCTATCTCTGGCCGGTGCCGGAGAATTCTACGGACGCTTTTGTTTACTGGCAGCTCAAGCAGATTGAAGACGTTACGGCCTCCAACCAGGATGCGGATGTGCCTTACCGCTGGACTGAGGCCATGGTATCTGGTCTTGCAGTTCGGCTCTGCACCAAGCAGAAAACTATTGATGTGAATCGTCTTACTGTGCTCAAAGAACAAGAGATCGAAGCCTTTCGCGATGCAAGCGATGACGAAGGTGAAAAATCAAATCTTCGTATAATTCCACCGAGGCAGATGTGGTGACATGGTCTATTATGCAACGGGCCGCAAATCACGAGCTATATGCGACCAGTGCGGGTTCGAAGTTTCATACATCACGCTCAAGACACAGTGGGATAACCTCCGTGTTTGTCCCAAGTGCTATGAGCCAAAGCACCCGCAGCTTGAGCCCCGAAATGTGGTTGATGCCCAAGCTCTTTGGCAACCCCGGCCGGACCGTGATGGAGATCTCACTAAATTCCGCGTTGGGGACTCCATCGGAGAAAAACCCCTCCAGATCAACAGCTTTGCGGGTTCGGTTATTCCTACAATCGATCCAGGCACGGCTGGGTCTGCGGCCACCTTCTCCGACGGAACAGTTTCCGTTAAAATTGACAGTAACGCCAATGTGTCGGGGTCAGCAGCTACTTTCTCCACTGGAAGTGTTGTTCCAACCGTTGATCCAGGAGCAGCCGGATCAGCGGTTACCGCATCTGATGGAACAGTCATTCCAACCGTTGATCCAGGAGCAGCCGGATCAGCAGCAACCTTCTCTATTGGAACAGTCACAATCTTCATCGACGCAGGAGCCTGGGGTCATGATGCCTGGGGGGACAATACGTGGGGTGATTAGATGACCACCTATACCATCTTACTTCAGGATGCTCAGGACTGGTATGAGGATGATAGCACTGATTTCGTCGCTGAAATACCATCCATTATCACCCGTGCTGAGGAGCGAATTTTCAAGGACATACCAAATCTTCCTTCCTTCCGTACCACGGACACGGGATCTTTGGTTGCATCAACTGCGACATTGGCCAAGCCTATGGGCCTTCGGGTTACTCGAGGCATTTCCCTCACTGTTAGTTCTTCCGAGACTTTTCTTGAACGACGTATAGATTCATATCTTAGAGATCTTTATCCAAATGCTTCTACTGAAGGACAACCGACCGTATATTCTGAAGACGATGAAACTAACTTTCGTTTAGCCCCCACTCCCGATACGACTTATACTTATACGGTTTATTATCAACGTGTTCCTACTGGATTATCTGCTTCCAATGCTACAACAGAAATCGGTACGAATTACTATGACATGCTGCTCTATTGTGTTTTGTGGCGCTCCGGGTTATTTTTGAAGGACTATGATGCTGCTAAAGCTCATCAAGCCGACTATGAAGCAGAAGCCGCAAGAGTAGCCGCCGAAGTCCAACGCATGTACGCGAACGAATACGGATCAGGAGCTTAACATGGCTAATACACAAGCAGTCTGTACTAGTTTCAAATCGGAACTCCTAAATAAAGAGCACGATTTGAATACCGACACTTTTAAAATTGCTCTCTATACTTCCAGTGCGACCGTAAATGCTACTACGACAGCGTATTCCGCTACCAATGAAGTTTCTGGAACGGGATATACGGGAGGAGGGGCTACTCTTTCAGGTGGAGCGATTGCAACAACAGGAACTGTTGCATACATTGATTTTACAGATGTTTCTTGGACCACGGCCTCATTTACGGCCAATGCGGCTCTTATCTATAACTCATCAGCTTCTAATAAAGCTGTCATGGTCATAACCTTTGGGGGTGATCAAACAGTTGTAACGGGAACCTTTACTATCGTATTTCCTGCGGCAGACTCTTCCAATGCTATCCTACGTCTAGATTGATAGGTGAAACATGGCTTCTTCAGCATCAGACCTTATCAAATTTGAGAAAATGGCGACGGGCGAAAAGTCCGGAACCTGGGGAACTTTGGCCAACAAGGCGATGTCTCGGCTTGAAGAAGCCATGCACGATATCACCAACATTAGCTTGAATGCTCTCGGTGGCGCGAACTACACTTTGGACGACACCCAATACGAAGAGCATGATGATTCCACACCGGCCCAGGAGTCTCATGTGGCGGCGATTAAAGCCACAGGAACACTAGACGCCAACGAAGTCATCCTTGTTCCGGCCCGTAATCATATCTATTGGGTATGGAATGCAACCAGTGGTTCTTTCACCGTAACGGTCAACATTAGTGGTGGAGCAGGGGTTGAGGTTCCACAAGGTTATCTTGCAGCGGTTCTTGCCGACGGCACCAATGTTGAAGCTCTCACTCCCCCGGTATCTGCCACTGGAGCAATGACCATGTACGGTCGTGAATTGTTCCTAGACGCTGATGGCGATACGAGCATCACGGCTGACACCGATGAT
>CEPZ01088299.1_pt1 | contig 14475 bp, 10 predicted proteins | sample 530461 | NCBI WGS metagenome assembly CEPZ01 (sample SAMEA2620106, study PRJEB7988) | marine metagenome | isolation source: saline water (ENVO:00002010), including | reverse complement strand
TTTTTACTTTAGGTTTTCCTTTCAAAATACTAATTACTTTATTTACCTGATTTATATTTGATAGAGGTCTTAAATGAGATTGCTTATTTATTGGAAGCAATCCAACTGCTTTATCTTTTGTAAATTTAATTTCATAACAGTTAACTTCTATACCGCCAATAGTTTTGGTGCCAACCGAAAAAATTTGTCCAACTCCATGCTTAGGATAAACTACATAATCTTTAATTTTAAAAATTTTCTTTTCTGTAGCCTGTTTCTTAATTTTTTCTATTTCAATTTTTTGTTCATAATTTTTTGAAATCCGAAAAACATTTTCTCGTCTAATATTATTCTTGCCAGCTAGACTGGTTCCTACTTTTTTTTTATAAATTTTTTTTATAAATTTTTTTTTTTTAGTTTTTTTAGCTTTCTTTTTACTTTTCTTTTTTATTGGCATATTTATTCTATATTTTCTTTAAAATATTTTTCATATTTGTTTTTTTCATTTCTGAAATTATCTGCATCAGCTGGAGGATTCTTTTTTTGATTTATATTAGGCCAAATTTCAGAATATTTTTTATTTATCCCAACCCATTTTTCTATACCAGGCTCAGTATCTGGTTTGATTGCATCAAGAGGGCACTCAGGTTCACAAACACCACAATCTATACACTCATCAGGTTTAATTACTAGCATATTTTTACCTTCGTAGAAGCAGTCAACCGGACATACTTCAACACAATCTAATAATTTACATTTAATACACTCTTCTTTAATTATATATGTCATATTATTTTATTTATAATAATTGAAGTTTTATATCTCTATTTTCTTTTTTGTATACATAAAATAATCCACTAGATCTTCTCATTAATGTAGATTCATTCATATCCAAAATACCAACTAAATATATGATTTTCCACAAAAGTTCAAGAATTTTAAATCTGAAATTTTTTTTGTAATTTTTTATCTTTCTTATAAATTAAATAATTTGATCAAACCGACTCTCTTTATTTTTGCTTTATTAAGAACGATTTTAGGATCACTTTTCTTTTTATCTGAAAAATTGACAAGGCTTTTAGAATAATTGATTTTTTTTATTAATATAATCCTCTTCTATTTTTATGGCATGAAGAAACAAGGTATAAATTAGAATAAGATTTATTTTACTTTCCTTGTATCTTTAGTCTTCTTTCTGAAAATATTTGCCATCGTTGGTTTTAATTATAATTTATATTAGTTAAAACATTAAATGGGTTATTATTTTTCTTGTATTTTTTTAATAGTTTTTTTTTGTTATTAGTATTTTTTGGTATATATATGAAATGTATTTCATTTTCTTTTTCTTCCTTTTCGACTTTGTAATTCATTAATTTAAGTAATTTTATGAAATTATCTTTACTACAACCAAGTAGATTAATCATGTCAGAGTTTAATTTTATTTTATTTTTTTTATTATTTTTTATAATTTTAATAAATAACCGTTCCAAGATATCAATTCTAACAAAAAAATTTTCAAATCTTTCAAAACCACAAATTAACATAAATCTTTGATCTATGATTTTTTTTAAATCTAAAAAATTTAGACCAAATTTGGGTGGATTTAATTTTAAATTATTTTGAAAAAAATTTTTCCACAGAAGCGCTCTAATAGTTACTGCGCTTGGTTTAAATATTCTGTGCAAGAAGATATGATATCTTCCAATTTTCACACCCAAACTTCTTAATGTTCTTCTGTCTTCTTGTTCAAGTTTTTTTATAAATTCATTAACAGAATCTCTTTTTAATACTCCATTATTTTCAAATAATTGATAACATAAAGCTCGTATAGAGCTATTTTTTTGTTCAAATTTATTTAAATTTACCAAATCTTTTAATTCAGTATTTATAAGATTTTTTAACCAATTATGTAGAAATTCTTTTAATTTATTTTTTGAATCTAAATCCAATATATCATCGGTAATTAAATCTATATTTGGCTCCAAATAATTTTTTCCTGGTATAATCTTAGCGATAGGATTGTCTAACCAAAGTATTCTAAAATCTTCATTTAATTTTAAAATTCCACTAGAAATAATAAGATTCGTTCTTTTACTCAATTCTGGACCAATTCCCTGACGAGCTGCCTTTTTTAGCGATTTAATGTCTGTATTAAGGGCTCCAGTTCTAAAATCTAAATTTAATTTCAGTCCTTTTAATTCTCCGATATATTGCCCATCAATAATAACGTCCTTGTTATTTTTTATTTCTGTTTCTAAAACTGTATCTTGCTTAAGACCTCTAGCCAATACACCTGCCCTTCTGTCTATGAAGTTTTTTGTTAATTCTTCATGGAGTCTATCTGATAATTTATCCTCAATAGCTTTAGTTCTTTCAATCCAATAATCTTGATTTTGTACCCAATTCTTTTTATTAGAAACGTAAGCCCAAGTTCTGACATTTGATGTTCTATTTGTTAAAGTATCTACATTTCCATCCAATTTATCCAAATTTTTTATTTGTTCTCGCATATATAAATTTGGGATTCTTCCTTTATTTGAAATTAAAAAATTAAAAACTTTGGTTACAACTTCTAGGTGATTACCATAATTATGTTTAACAAAATTAGGTATTTGACAACAATCCCATAATATTTTTAGAACATTTTTTTCATTACGGATTTTGAATTTAGAATTATTTCTTAAAAGATATTTTAAAATTTTTTCATCTTCGCATTCATTTATTCTTTTCAAAAATAATTTATCAGGTTTTTTTTCCAAAGAATTGATTAAAGTTTCAAAATTATTAAAATCTAAATTGGAATTTCTCCAACACACTTTTTGAAGAGATTCTAGCTTGTGATTTTCAATTAATTCAATTTCTTCGGAAGTTAGATTTTTACATTGTCCAGTAATACCAAAATTTCCGTCATTTACATGACGCCCTGCCCTTCCAGCTATTTGGGATATTTCCGATAAATTCAGCCTTCTTAGTTTTTTACCGTCAAATTTCTTTAAGTCGGTAAAATAAACATTATTTATATCCATGTTAATTCCCATTCCAATGGCATCGGTTGCAACCAAATAATCAACATCACCTGATTGATATAGTTCTACTTGAGAGTTTCTCGTTTTTGGACTTAGTGAACCCATTACTATTGCTGAGCCACCTTTTTGTCTTCTAACTAATTCTGCAATTGCATATACCTCTTCAACTGAGAAAGCAATAATTGCAGTTTTTCTATTTAATCTGGATATTTTTTTTTGACCACTATAAGTAAGTTTCGAAAATCTTTCTTTGCTTATAAACTCAACATTTTCTTCAAGAGACTCAATGATATTTCTCATAGTGTGTGAACCTAAAAACATTGTTATTTTTTCAGCTCTTAAATTTAAAAAACGGTCTGTAAATATATGTCCCCTTTCGTGATCCGCGCACATTTGAATTTCGTCCACACCAATAAATTCTACCGACTTATCTATAGGCATTGATTCTGTGGTGCAGAGAAAATACTTTGCATTTGCTGGAATAATTTTTTCTTCCCCAGTTATTAAAGCAACTTTGGAAGGATTGACTGTCTTTAAAACTTTTTCGTAAACTTCTCTTGCCAACAATCTTAATGGAAATCCTATAATTCCACTTTCGAAACCCAACATCGTTTCAATAGCCATGTAAGTTTTTCCGGTATTGGTTGGTCCAAGAACTGCAGTAATTTGTTTTTTATTTAAATCCATGTTTTGTGTTTAAATTTTGAATGTCCACTAGATCTAGTTTAGGTTTTAGAACAAAAGAAGCCTAAAACATGACCGAATCATCTATTAAAGAGTTCTCATTTTAAGTTATTAGTTTCTAAACACTAACATAATAAGGATAATTTCCATATTGTTTTTTTTTAACTATTTTATCTAAATATAAAATATTAAATGACAAAAATTTTATGGAAATATTCTGATGAAAAATCAAGAAAATCAAATTTGTTTAAATTTGAAAATTTTTTAAAAAAAAAATACGGATTAAGCCATAACAATAATTACGAAAAATTATGGAAATGGACAGTTGAGAACTCAGCAGAATTTTGGAAATCAATTTGGGAATTTTCAAATGTTAAAGGTCAATTAGGAAATGGGCTTATACAGTTTTCTGAAATATTTTATAAAAATGAATTTTTATCCGACTCTAAATTAAATTTTACAGAAAATTTATTGCCAAAAAATGACAATTCATTAGCAGCAACCTTTATTAGTGAAAATGGATATAAAGAAAACAAAACTTGGAGTGATCTTAATGTAGATATCATCAAAATATCAAAATTATTAAGAGAAATTGGAATAAAGAAAAATTACAGAATTGCTGCCTACTTGCCAAATTGCATAGAAACTGTGGAGACTTTTTTGGCATCAGCAGCTATAGGGGCTATTTGGTCTTCGTGTTCGCCTGATTTTGGTACCAAAGGTGTAGTGGAAAGATTTTCTCAAATAAATCCAAAAGTTTTATTTATTGTTGATAAATATTTTTATAATGGAAAAGAAATAGAAGTATTAAGTAGGTCAAAAGAAATATTAGAAAACATTCCATCAATTGAATATTTAATTATTGTTCCTTATCCAGGGTCAGATATTTCAAAAGAGAAATTTAATTTTAAACAGGTAAACGTTTTAAAGTGGAAAAATATTTTTGATCATGATGAAACTAATATGAATTTTGAATTATTTGAATTTAATCATCCATTGGCAATCCTCTATTCTAGCGGAACTACTGACAAGCCCAAATGTATTTGTCATAGAACGGGTGGAGTTCTTTTGCAACATATTAAGGAATTACATTTGCATTGTGATATAAATCCAAACGATAAAATTTTTTATTTCACGACATGTGGCTGGATGATGTGGAATTGGTTGGTTAGCTCACTAGCTCTTAAAGCATCAATTGTATTATTTGATGGGTTCCCAATGTATAAAAAAGATGATCTCTTAATTGAAATTGCAAATACTGAAAATATATCCTTATTTGGTATTAGTGCAAAATATATAGATGCGTTGAAAAAAAATAGAATCACAACGATAAATAAATTTAATTTATCTAATTTAAAAACCATCTGTTCTACCGGATCTCCCTTATCCAAGGATGGATTTAATTATGTTTATCAAAATATAAAAAAAGATGTTCATCTAGCTTCCATATCCGGAGGTACGGACATAGTTTCTTGCTTTGTACTTGGAAATCTTTACCAGCCGGTAATTTCAGGAGAAATACAAAATAAAGGGCTTGGTATGGATGTAGACATTTTTGATGAAAAGGGTAATTCGATAAAAAATAAAAAAGGAGAACTTGTTTGCAAAAAACCTTTTCCTACGATGCCTTTAAAGTTTTGGAATGATGAAGGAGACAAAAAATATAAAAAAGCGTATTTTACAAAATATACAAATATTTGGCACCATGGCGATTATGCTGAAGTAAAAGATAGCGGAGGGTTTATAATTTACGGAAGATCTGATACGACACTCAATCCTGGGGGTGTGAGACTGGGAACAGCAGAAATATATTCGGAAGTAGAAAAATTTGATGAAATTATTGAAGCTTTGGTTGTAGGACAATCTTGGGACAATGATATTAGAATTATTTTATTTGTAGTATTAGATACAAAATATAATCTTACTGAAGAATTAATTATGAAAATAAAAAGACAAATTAAAAAAAATGCTTCTCCAAGGCATGTGCCTTACAATATTTTTCCAATAAAAGATATTCCAAGGACAAAAAATGGTAAAATAGTTGAACTTGCCGTTAAACAAACAATTGAAGGCGATCAGATAAAAAATCTTGAGGCTCTTGTAAATCCCGAATCTTTAAACCAATTTAAAAACATTAAAAAATTGTATGAATAATATGATTAAAGATACAGTCAAAAGACTTGAGCCATCAGCAACTTTACAAATTAATGAAGAAAGTAAACGGCTTGAGATCCAAGGGAAAAAAATTTACAAATTTGGTTTTGGACAATCTCCCTTTCCAGTACCAGAAATTATAAGGAACGAATTGAAAAATAATGCACATCAAAACAAATATCTGCCAATGCAGGGATTAATCGAGCTTCGCAAAGCAATTGCTATATATTTAAACAAAAAAAGAAAAAAAAAAATTAGAGCCAATGACATAATCATTGGTCCAGGAACCAAAGAATTGATGTTTCTATTACAAATACTGTTTGAGGGTAATATTTTATTACCAATTCCAAGTTGGGTTTCGTATGCCCCTCAGGCCATTTTAGGAAGAAATAAAGTTCACTGGATAGAAACTACAAGTTCAAACAATTGGTTTCCGACCGCTCAACAAATTGAAGATATAGTGCAGTCAAATAAAAATAAAAATTATTTATTATTCTTAAATTCACCAAATAATCCTTCGGGCACAATATGTAAAAATTTAAGTGATTTAGCGAATGTTGCTAAAAAATATAATCTTTTAATATTATCAGATGAAATTTATTCTGAACTTTCTTTCAGTGATGAATATGATTCAATTTCAAACTATAATCCTGAAGGAACAATAATTAGTTCTGGATTAAGCAAATGGTGTGGAGCCGGTGGATGGCGCTTAGGTTTTTTTGCTATTCCTGATAGTTTGAATAATATTAAAAATTCTCTAACAAAATTAGCCAGCGAATCTTTTTCTTCTGTGAGCTCTCCAATTCAATATGCAGCTATTTCAGCCTTTACGAAAGATCATAGTAATTATATTGAGAGGATAAAAAAAATTCTTAAAGAAGTAGGTATGCATGTATATGAAAATCTAAAATCAAATAAAATTTTAATTAACAAACCCGAAGGTGGATTTTATTTAATGCCGAAATTTATTAATAATAAATTTCGTACTTCTTCAGAAATGTGTAAAAATATAATAAATGAAACCGGAGTTGCTTTGTTGCCTGGCAGCGTATTTGGATTTTCTGAAAATAAAATGCTGGCAAGATTGAGTTTTACTGATTTCGATGGAGAAAAATTATTAAATAATACCTCAGGTTGTAAAGAAATAAATCAAGATATTCTTTCTAAATTTGCCCCCAATGTTTTAGAAGGTGTTTCAAAATTAAGAAACTGGTCAAAAAATATTTAAGACTCATTTACAATTTATTGTTAGGATATTTTAATAAAAAACATTAATGGAGGGAAAATATGAAGAAGATAATTTCATCTTTAGCAAGTTCTCTACTGATTTTTGTTGCATCTTTTTCTTTAACTAGCATTGCAAAATCAGCGGAGTATTTTTCTATCGGTACGGGTGGACCGACAGGGGTCTATTTTCAAGTAGGTAATGCTGTTTGTAAAATGGTCGCAAAAATTCAATCTGCCGAACATGGAAGAAAAAAAGGAACTGACAAAGCTTTAAGGTGTTCAGCTCCTTCTACAGGGGGATCTACTTACAACATAGGTCAAATTATGGAAGGTGAACTACAATTTGGTGTAGCGCAGTCTGACTGGCAATATCATGCATATAATGGTTCAAGACCGGATAAAGTAAAGCCTTTCAAAGGTTTAAGAGCTGTATTTTCAGCTCATCCAGAGCCATTTCAAATTATAGTTGGAAAAAAATCTAAAATCAAAGATTGGAATTCCATGAAAGGCAAGAAAGTCAACATAGGAAATCCAGGTTCAGGGCAAAGAGGAACTTTCGAAGTTTTAATGGAAGCTCACGGAGTAGACACAGGTTTCTTTGGTGGAACATCTGAGCTGACTTCATCAGAACAATCAGGTGCCCTTTGTGACGGAAAAATAGATGCATTTGGATATACGGTTGGCGTACCTAATTCGGGTGTTGCACAATCAACAGATGGATGCGGAGCAAGTATAATTGATTTACAGACAGATGCTGTAAAAAAATTAGTTGCTGATAATCCATTTTATGCATGGGCAACAATTCCAAAAGGAACTTATAAAACATCTAAAAAAGATGTAACAACTTTTGGTGTTATGGCTTCATTTGTAACAAGTGCAGAAGTATCAGATGAACTAGTTTATGCGGTTGTCAAAGCTGTTTTTGAAAATCTAGACGATTTTAGAAAACAACATCCGGCATTTGCTAATCTTGATCCAAAGAGAATGATCGTAGATGGTTTATCTGCACCATTACATCCTGGAGCAATAAAATACTATAAAGAAGCAGGCTTAATGTAAGTCTTTAAAATTTAAAGGCCCAGTTGATTAACTGGGCCTTTTTTTTTATTCTCTCGTAATGAGCGTTAATCAAGATATTGATAGCAAATCAGTTAACCTAGATAAATTTGACGAAGATGGCGGTAGCAAAAGAAATCTTCAGGGTTGGAACTTAAAGTTAGTAGCTATTGTTGCGATATCTTGGTCGCTATTTCAACTATGGTATGCTTCACCTTTACCCTATATTTTAAACTTTGGTAAAATTATTGATGTACCAGCAAGATCTGTCCATTTAGCTTTTGGATTAGTTCTATGTTATCTGGTTTATCCAACTTTAAAATCAAAAAAAAAATCAAAAATATTAATTTCAGATTTTATCCTAGCTTTTATATCGTTAGTAGTAACTTTATACATTTTTTTTGATTACGAAGGTTTGGTCTATCGTCAAGGAATTTTGGCAAAAATTGAATTTGGATCATTTGTTATACCCTATGAATTAATTATTGGAGCACTTGGAATTGTTTTATTATTAGAGGCTACTCGTAGAGCAATAGGAGTTCCTCTGGTAGCAATAGCACTTATTTTCTTGCTTTTTTCAGTTTTTGGTCAATCAATGCCATATTTAATTTCACATCAGGGTTTATCGATCACAAGATTAGTCGGGTACCACTGGTTTGGCGGAGAAGCAATTTTCGGTATTCCAATAAGTGTTTCGGTTAGTTTCATTTTTTTATTCGTTTTATTTGGCGCAATATTAGATGCTGCGGGTGGAGGTAGGTATTTTATAAATTTAGCTTTTGCTTTAGTAGGAAAAATGAGAGGGGGGCCAGCTAAAGCAGCTATTCTTGCCTCGGGACTGACAGGATTAATTTCAGGCTCATCGGTTGCTAATACAGTTACTACAGGAACTTTTACAATTCCCATTATGAAAAAATCTGGACTTCCTGCAGTTAAAGCTGGCGCCGTAGAAGTTGCAGCCTCTGTAAATGGTCAAATTATGCCACCCATAATGGGTGCGGCCGCATTTGTTATGGCAGAATTATTAGGCATTTCTTATTTTACTGTAATCACTCACGCACTCTTACCAGCATTCATATGTTATATTGCGCTTTTTTATATTTCACATCTTGAATCTGTAAAATTAAATATTCGAGGATTGCCTGAAAGTGAAATTCCTCCACTTGGAAAAACTTTCTTAAGCGGAATCCATTATTTAATTCCAATATTTATTTTGGTTTATCTTCTTTTAATAGAAAGATGGACAGCTTCATCGTCTGTATTTTACTCCATTCTTTCTCTAATGGTTATTATTCTTGTTAGAGAGGCATTAGCAGCAAAAAAAAATAATCTTAGTCTGTTTGGCGGATTAAAATTTGGCATCAATGAAATAATTGCTGGTTTAGAAAAAGGAGCAATTAATATGATCAATGTTGCCATTGCCATTGCAACAGCTGGAATCATTGTTGGAGCAGTAGCTTCCACTGGACTAAGTAATAATTTAATTATAGTTGTCGAGGCAATTGCTGGGGACAATGTAATTATATTGTTATCGTTAACTGCTGTTCTTTGTATTATTTTGGGAATGGGATTGCCTACCACGGCAAATTATCTTGTCGTTGCAGCGTTGATGGCCCATGTTGTTGTTGAGGTTGGCGCTGCTTCAGGTTATGTCTTTCCTTTAATAGCAGTACATTTATATGTTTTCTATTTTGGTTTAATGGCCGATGTTACGCCCCCCGTAGGTTTGGCATCTTATGCGGCTTCAGCAATATCTAAAGCAGATCCAATAAAAACAGGTATTCAAGCTTTTTGGTACGAATTGAGAACAGCGATATTGCCAGTGGTATTTATTTTTAATAATGAACTTTTGCTTATTGGAATTGAAAATTTTTGGCATGGTCTGATGGTAATAACAACATCATTGATTGCTATATTGGTTTTTTCATCCGCAACACAGGGTTGGTTCATAAACAAATTACGGTGGCACGAAATAGTAATTTTTATTTTAATATCACTATCATTATTCAGGCCTGATTACGTGCTTGATAAATTTTACCCAAAGTATGAATACACACAATTACAAATAAGTAATTTGCAATCTATTAATTTACAATCAGATCGAGATGTCCATATAAGGGTAACAAGACGGACAGAATATGGTGATCGATATAAACTTTTTGTAATTAACAAAGATAGTTTTAAGGAAAATTATTCATTAGAGGATTATGGCTTTAACCTTGTTAACAAAGAGGGAAGAATAACCATAGACGCACTTAAATGGGGCGGACATGCAAAAAAATCAGGAATTGAAATAGGCGATGTAATTAGCGAGTTTAAAATTGAAAACTTATATAGGCCAAATAGAGCAACTATTTATCCTTTTTCTTTATTGATATTATTTATATTTGGCTATCTTAATTATAGGAGAGGTAAAAAAATTTGACCAATGGCAAAAAACTTTTCTGATAAAAATATTATAAAAGGTAGATGGTATAATATTAATAAAAAAATTAAAAAAAAAATAATTGCTAAATATCATAGGATTAAAGATTGGAAAATGGATCCCAAGGGCTATTTTCTGATAGCAATTGATAGAAATAAGAAAATCATAAGAGTAGGTTATTGTAAATTTACGAAATTGGGTAGTTCACCTATTAACGATATGGTTGCAGAAATTCAAGGCAAAACGGCAATAGAAATTGTGAATACTTTGATAAGAGAAAAATTAATTTCGACATTGCAGCATGCTGCAGATATGGGGACAGAACTTCACAAAGCCGAGCTATCTTTAAAATACGGTTTTAAATATATTCAAGACAAAAATTTGGAAATTAAAATTAAAAAATAATCAATAATCTATTTCTGATTTTTTATATTGTAAAACAATTTACTTCCTCATTATTTTCCAGATTCCTGAAGCAGTTGCTACAATCTTATCATTAGTTCTTAGCTCACAAGTAAGAAAAATTAGTGATTTGGTTTTTTTTTGAACTTTAGCCAATCCTATCAGTTCTTGGTCTAATTTAGCTTGAGAAATGAATTTTAATTCTAAAGAAATAGTTACGCATGCATTTTCACCTGATGTTCTATAAGCAGCTGTACCAACTCCAGCATCTATCAATGCAGCGATAAATCCACCATGAGCAATCTTTGCATTGTTTAAATGGTTTTCATTAATTTTGGTTTTAAATTCATATTTATTTTCAGAAACAGTTCTGAACAGGATACCACCGTTGTGTTTCATGAAACCATTTGATGTACTAATTTGTTTAAATTCTTCACTCATCGTCTAATTCAAAATAAAAATGTTAAAAATAAAAGAATGAAAAATATAAGGACAAAAAAATAAATAACAGCTTTTTGCAAAGAAATATGTGTTAACCATTTAAAATTCATATACTAAAGCCTTTATTTTTGGCGCGCCTTTCAGGAGTCGAACTCAAGACTTCTTGGTCTACAGCGTTGTTGTTTTATTATAATGCACAATAATTTCTTATAGTGTTTATACGATCTCAAATCAATCGAGTTAAATTTATTTATTCTAAACATTTGTATTTTATTTAACAATTGATAAAAAAATTATTCTAACTCAATGGTGCTCGGTGGTTTTGATGTAATATCATAAACTACTCTGTTTATTCCTCTTACTGAATTGACAATTTTATTTGATATTTTTTGTAAGAAACTTTTGTTGAAAGAAAAAAAGTCAGCGGTCATACCATCTTCCGATGTTACTGCCCTTAATAAGCATGTATATTCATAGGTTCTATTGTCGCCCATTACTCCAACTGTTTTCATGGGCAGTAGAGCAGCATAAGCTTGCCAAATTTTGTTGTAATAATTTGATTTTTTTAATTCTTTCATAAATATGAAGTCAGCATTCTTTAGTATATCAATCTTTTCTTTTGTTACTTCTCCGGGAATTCTTATTGCAAGTCCTGGTCCAGGAAAAGGATGTCTTTGAAGTATAGTTTTAGGCAATGATAACTGCGCTCCTAATCTTCTTACTTCATCTTTAAATAAACTTTTAAGTGGTTCAATTAATGTAAAGTTCATCTTTTTTGGCAAACCTCCAACATTGTGATGAGACTTGATTTTTGAAGAAGGGCTACCCGTTACTGTTTTGCTTTCGATTAGATCAGGATATAGGGTTCCCTGAGCTAAAAACTTAACTTTTTCTATTTTTTTTGAGTATTTTTCAAACAAATAAATAAAAAGTTTTCCTATAATTTTACGTTTTTTTTCGGGATCGGTAACCCTGTATAATTTTATTAAAAATAGTTTTGAGGCATTTATATAAATTAATTTAATTTTTAATTTTTTTCTAAAGGTTGCAACTACCTCTTTTTCTTCGTTTTTTCTTAACAGTCCTGTATTAATAAATATACATATTAGATTTTTTTTGATTGCTTTATTTAATAGTGAAGCTACCACACTGCTGTCTACGCCGCCTGATAAAGCACATATTACTTTATTATTTTTAACCTGTTTCTTAATTTTAGCGATTAAAATTTCTCTTTGTTTTTTTAAACTCCACTTTCTTTTTATGTTGCAAATATCAAATATAAAATTTTTTATTAAAACCTTACCATTTTTAGTGTGGCTTACCTCGGGATGAAATTGTATTCCGTAATATTTTTTCTTTTCATCAGCAATAATTGCAAACTTTGAATTATCACTAGATGCTATTTTTTTAAAACCCTTTGGTATTTTATAAATAATATCTTGATGACTCATCCAAACTGAATTAATTTTTTTAATGAAAAATTTTTTTGTAATAGGGCTTTTTAATTTACTTTTAACAAGAGATTTTCCAAATTCCCTTTTTCTTGAAACTTTGATTTTTCCTCCAAGTTTTTTGGCTAAAATTTGATGACCATAACAAATGCCTAGAATAGGTATTTTTAGTTTTAGAATTGAGCCATTCAAGTTTGTGGCATTTTTATTTGTGACTGTTAAAGGACCACCCGATAAAATAATACCCTTTAAAGATTTATTTTTGGTTAAACTTTTTATTTGTTTGAAATTAATAATTTCTGAATAAACCCCTAACTCCCTGATTTTTCTTGCTATTAGTTGGGTAAACTGTGAACCAAAGTCAATTATGACTATTTTTTCTAAATCGTTGTTCTGATTCATTGTTTTTTAACATGATCTACATTATGAACCATACTTTCATAAAAACCTGCTTTTGAAATTTTAATAAATTCTCCTTTTTTTTGTAAATCTTTGATTGTTTTCGTTCCCAGATAGCCCATAGATGATTTTAATCCTCCAATCAAATTATAGATTATTTTGTTTACCGAACCTTTAAATTTAACAATTCCCTCAACTCCTTCGGGAACATACTTTGAAGTATTTTTAAATTTTTCCTGATAATATCTATCGGCCGATCCAATCGACATAGCGCCAACGGATCCCATGCCCCTGAAATTTTTGTATAATTTTCCTTTATATTTAAAAGTTTTTCCTGGACTTTCTATTGTTCCTGAAAACAATGATCCAATCATAACGGCATCTGCTCCTGCGGCTATTGCTTTTGCTGTATCACCAGAAAATTTTATTCCCCCATCTGAGATTATAGATGTTTTGTAATTTTTTAGAGCTTTTTTTACTTCTAATATAGCGCTTAATTGAGGAACTCCAATACCTGTGACAAGTCGTGTTGTACAAATAGAGCCTGGTCCAATCCCTACTTTAACAATGTCAACTCCAGCATCAGCTAAAAACTTAGCTGCTTTTCCAGTAGCAATATTTCCAGCACAAAGAGTACTTTTTTTAAATTTTTTTTTAATTTTTTTAATCATGGATAAAACTTTTTGGGTGTGGCCATGAGCTGTATCTATTACAATTAAGTTTACTTTGGCTTCCAATAATTTATATACTCTTTCAATATCTTTTGGATTTACTCCAATAGCTGCTCCTACTAGAAAATTATTTTTTTTTACTTTTTTAACTTCATGGACTTGTTTTTGAATAGATAAGTTTCTATGAATGACTCCTATGCCACCGGATTTAGAAAGTGCTACTGCCATTTTAGATTCTGTTACTGTATCCATTGCGGAAGACATTAGCGGTATTTGTAAATTCAAATTATGAGATATTCTTGTAGAAGTAACAGCTTCTGAAGGTAAAATGGATGAATATTTTGGGACTAAAGTTACATCATCGAAAGTAAACGAATCTTTAATATTCCCCATGCTCAATTATATATTTTTTTTAGAAAAATCCAATCAATAAGTTTTGAATAATATTTTTCAAGTTGAAAAAAATTTAAATTTATGGCGGGCCCTGAAGGAGTCGAACCCTCAACCTCCACGTCCGTAGCGTAGCGCTCTATCCAATTGAGCTAAGAGCCCTTTAAATT